>Ga0247841_10001876_pt1 | contig 44153 bp, 64 predicted proteins | sample LaCruzMarch2015__2_FD_192410 | JGI IMG/M metagenome (GOLD analysis project Ga0247841, IMG submission 192410) | Freshwater microbial communities from meromictic Lake La Cruz, Castile-La Mancha, Spain - LaCruzMarch2015_18m | ecosystem: Environmental > Aquatic > Freshwater > Lake | place: Spain...
TCAAATGTTCAGTAGGTTAGCCCCCCCCCTAGCCCCTTCGGACGGCCCCACTAGTACCCATATTTCCCCCCACGCTAAATTTCCACCCCCTTCCGTCAGTCTGCGGGGATTGGGGAACTGATTTTCGGATAAATTCATAGAAGAAAGACACGAATTGATAATTGCAGTTGCAGACATTGATATAAACCTATCACATTAAGCCTTAATTCCCCATATTTACATTGACTGTCCCAAAATGATACAGTTGCCACGGGGAGCTGCGATTCAGGGGCAAGTATGGACCTAGGCAAATTGGCACATGAGGCGTTGATAAGGGCTTGCCGCGAAGACCCGAAGGTTTTCATGCGGTACGTCATGCAGACGAAGGACAGAGAGCCGTGGGACGTACAGCCCTTTCACGATGAATGGCAGGACGCGCTGACAGAACACCCTAGAATGGGCTTGCTTGCGCCTGTAGAGCATGGGAAAACTGAACAGATAGTCATTGGCCGGTTACTATGGGAGTTGGGGAATGACCCGACGCAGACTTGGGGCGTGATATGCGCTTCAGGGAGTGCTGCGGAAGAACGTGGCGATGCTTTAAGGGCTTGGATTGCTGGCGAGTGCTTGGATAAGAACGATGTTGACAGACTGCACGAAGTGTTCCCTGATTTACGACCTGGCAGAAGGTGGAATTCAGGGAAGTTCGACATAAAGGGTAAGAATCCGGGAAGTAAAGACCCGTCTGTTTGCTTGGTTGGTACAGGCGCGAAGTTGCCGGGTAAGCGGTTGACGGGTTTGGTGGTTGACGATCCGCACGATGATGAAAACACAAATACAAAGGCACAGAGAGGGAAAACGATACGGTGGTTCGATAACTCCGCTTACGCCCGCGTGTGTGAAGGCGGTAAGATTTGGATAATCCATACATCTTGGCACGCCACTGAAGACCTGATTCATACTTTAATGGGCCGTGGTTGGTTCACAATGACTTATCGGGCTGTTGATAAGGATTGGACAACCCCCTTATGGCCGAGCAGATGGTCAATTGCCCGTCTCAGGCAGTTTAAGGCTGACGTAGGGCCACAAGCGTTTTCCAGACAGGCAATGAACTTCCCTTACGATGATTCGAGTTCCAGATTCAGGGAAGAAGACTTTTTATTTGCTTTGCAGGAAGGAAAACAGTTGGAAGGCCCGGTATTCGGCGCTGAAGCAGGCGACTGGATTGTGGTAGGCGTCGATTTGGGCGTCAGTCAGAAGAAAACGGCTGATAGAACGTCGTTTGCGATTGTGAGAAGGACTCAGAGCGCAAAGCGAGAGTTGCTTAATATTGAATCTGGAAGATGGACGGCTCAGGAAATACTTGGAAAGATTGAAGATATTTACTATAGATATGGAAGCCCGATTTTTTGGGTAGAAAACGTCGCGGCTCAGGATTATATCTTGCAATTATCGCAAACAATGACCCCGGCGATGGTCAGGCCGCACACAACAGGGTCAGGATATAAGTCAATGGTGTTTTCGATTGAACTGCTTGCCGCTGAAATGGCTCAGAGGCGATGGATAATCGCCAGTCACGATGGCAGAACACCGGCAAACGATTCAATTGCTGAATTTATCGAGGGGGCAAAGGCTTTCCAACCGGGGCAGCATCCTGTAGATGAGCTGGCCTCTGTTGCAATTGCGGCACAGCATATTGACTTTGGAATAAGAAGGGCGAGGTCGATACCTAACCTTTACGCGGTGGCATGATTTATTTTGAAACGCTTGAAAAGCGATTGAATGTCGTTATGATAAGTGCTGACTGTCTCAATTTGGGACACTTACTCTTTCAAAAGGTGACATTATGACTTTCAAAGACCTTCTTGACGCGGCAAGACCTCACAATATCGCTGACGCCTTCCGTAAACTCGGACTCGGTACTTTCCTTTCTGGACTGGCGAACAACCCGCAGATGATTGAAACGATTGCGGTATCAGCGCATACATGCGAACTGACCTATCCTGCTCAGTTTTTGCAGAGTGTGATAATTTCGGCTGGAAGTAATACCGGGCCTTGTCTGATTACAGGTTCGGCAGGCACCGTTGCATCAAAGGCCGGTGGATTCTCAGTTGTGAAGTTTGACGGCGACACAACCCTAACCTTTCACGCTACTGACGCTGTTACAGAGTGCAAGGTGCAGTACCTAACCGGCGCGACCCTTGACGCTTCCCTTGATGCTGAATCTGGCGTTGAGTAGTCACAAGTGATTACATGACTCTGACTCTGCCCCTTGAAAGGTGAAATTGACCATGAAGGAAATCACAACTGAAATTGAATCAAGTGGATTGCGAAAATTCGTTGCTGATAACTTTCAAGGGGCAGTCAGGGATTTTTTGTCAAAGAGTAATGACCCTCAAAGGTCGTATTACGAAGGCGATGACTTTTGGGAACTCGACAGATACGAACGGTACTATAACGGGCTTCAGCACGATGACAAGATGTACAATTGGGACGGCACAATGGTCGCCGTGGACGCCGAACACCGGACAATGAACAATGCGTCAGGGATTGCGGGGCAGGCAACCGGGCGCAAACTTCAATGGTATCTGCGACGGCCTTACATCCGGGAACAACTTTGCCCCGTTATCGTTGACCGCTTTTCTGACCTATTGTTTTCAAAGCGTAACCGGCCTTGCTTCGGTGAGTACGAAGAAAACTACACGAAGTTCTTTAAGAAGTTGACACAGAAAACAAAGTTTTGGTCAAAGTTACTTTGGGCGCGTGACCAAGCTGGCGCAATGGGAACCGTTGTCGTCGGAATCATAGTGCGTAATGGGCTGCCGCAGATTCAGGTTTTGAACGCCAAGTATTGTCACCCCTTGTTTGAAGATAATGATCCTGACACTGGAAAGTTGGCCGCGCTTGAAGTGATGTTCAAGTACGATTGCGAGATTGAGTATTACGATCAGCGAAGCCGATCAACTACGATAAAGAAAGTCACGAAGTTGTACCGGCGCATTGTTACGGCGCAATACGACATTTGTGGGACCGCGATTCTGGACGACAAGACTCCGGGTTGGGTTATTTCGTCTGCTTACGAACATAAACTTGGATTTGTGCCGTTTGAGTGGATTCAGAACGACGGAAACTGCGCTGATACATACGGATACGCCGACTTGGATCAAGAGTTGGACAATCTGGACTGCCTTGATGCCATTATGTCACAGGCTTTCCGTGGAACGCTTTACAACTCCGATCCGACACTGGTACTTGGATTGATGGGTAAAGACGCGCCGAACTCTATTGAAACCGGCTCAGGCGTTGCCCTTGTGCTTGACCCCACAATGAAAGAAGACGCCAAATTACTTGAAATGAATGGGACCGGCCCGAAGACCGGACTTGAAATAGAAGAAAGAATCCGCAAAACGATTTTGCGTGACGTTCGGTGCGTACTGCCAGAAGAACTTGTGAACGCGAATACAGCGTCAGAGATTCAGGCGCGTATTCAGGCCATGATTGACCGCGTTGACCGGCTTCGTGAGAATTGGGAAACCCATGTACTTAACCTTATGGAAATGATGATTAAGGTTTTGAACATGACAACCGATGACGGCGTTGCGACGGTTAGTTCCGTTCCGTGGCTTCGTGGCGTTGAAATCCCGACTGCTGAAATCATGTTTGAACTTCAATGGCCTGCGCTATCTGAAATCGACGAACACAAGATTCAGGCAAAGGTATCCGCTTATGTGTCCGCGATTGTCGGCGGTATCATGTCCCGTGAAACGGCGGTTAAGTTGGTGGCGTCTGACTTGGGATATTCCTACCCTGAAGAAGAACTTGAACGCATTGTGAAAGAAAAAGAAGACGAATTTTTGAACATGGCGAAGACGGCCCGGAATTCCATGATGTCCAGAAACAGTTCACCGCCGAAGAAAGTTGCCGAATCGCCGGTTGGAATGAATAACGATGCTGACTGAAATTCCGCAGACTTTACATGACTTGCTTGCCGAACAGTCTGTAGAGATTGAGGAGTTTCTTGCCACGTTCACCGCTGAAAAACTGAAACCGATTCTGGACGACGCAAGGGAAATAGTGATTGCCAAACTTGCAGACCTTCGTAAACGTGGCTCACCTGAATTGACTATAACGATGTACAAGAAACTGTTGGCTGAAATTCAGAACGCTGCCTTTGCGTCAGGGGCGCAACTCGGTCAGGCGTTGGACGAAGGGATCGACATTGCCGATAAGATGGGCTTTACAAACTTCGTCGCTCAGTTATCCGTTGCCGCCGCAGCGTCCGGCCTGAATGATGCCGGTGAACTGGTTGACTTGTTGAAGATTCAGGGAAGTTCAAGGCTTCGTCAGATAAACGAAGCGCGGAAGTTGCTCACTGCCGACGAAACGGCCTTGTACACCGCCGAACAGATTGCGACGGCTGAAAGGACGCTTACAACAGTTTTCATAAGTGGCGGCACGTTTGATGACGCTGCAGATGCGCTTGTGTCCAATGCTGACGGTACTCCGTGGGCCGCCGCTGAATGGAAGGGTGAGCGTCTTGCGCGTACAGAACTAATGAGAGCCATGAACAGTACGGCGATAGGCGCAATCGACGAAGGCGCAAAGACAATGCCGTTGGGTAAACAGTGGTATGAATACTGCGTCGGCCCAAATTGGGGTGAAGGACTTGGAATTCCATATCCCGGCCCTGCTACTCCATTGGATAAGCGGGTCGGACGGGATTCAAAACGGATGCACGCTCAGGTAGTCATTGGCGATCAAATGTGGATTGATCCCGGACGCGGGATGCAATATGCGGATGCACCTTCAAGGCCAAACGGCAGAGAAGTTATTATTCCGTTTATTTTGACTTGATTTTCGTTTGAAGATGTATCATTTTGATACAGTGTAGCGAGGTAACACTATGGGCGTTTCTGTAAATACCGCGATTACGATACTGATTGCGCCGACTTCGGTAAATGGGTTTCCTTCCGGCACTACAAAGGTTGTGGACGTGAAGGACACTGTTTTTTCAAAAGTGGATACGTCCCTGATTGTGCTTGCTGCAAGCCCTGACATCAACATCATGCCGCAGGGTATGACGAAGGCGACTCAGGTTTACATCAAGGGTAATGGTGTGTTCAATTTGAAGGTTACGCCGGTCGGGGGATCGAGTGTAACAATTCCATGTCAAGACCTCATCCTTTTGAAGAACACAGGCGTTGGCTTTTCAGTCCTTGCCATGAATGGTTCCGGGGATGCTGAGGTCGTAATTTTCGGGGAGTAGTGCAATGTCTGAAGAAAACAGGGGGCCGGATGACTTTGAGGCTTTCAAGCGCACAGCATTGAAGGCGGCTAAGGACGCAGCGAGACAGGCGGCAGTTGAACAGTTTTCAGACCTGCTTGAAGAAGCAGGTTTCAAGACTGCCGCTGAATTAAAAGCGTTTGTGAAAGACACAAAGAAAGGGCTGGTTACTGCGGAAGTTCCGATTGTGACACCGATTGAAGGAATAAAAATGACTGACGTTCCTGATCCCACAAAGGTTGCTACTGAAAAGTTGGCAAGCGAAGCAAAGGTTAAGGAAAGCGTAAAAGTCATGGCAATGTTGATTGCTGCCGGTGTCAAGGACGATGACCTTGATTGGGCGGTTTCCCGTTTTGAAGCGAAAAAGGCCGATTTGCCGCCTTCGGGGGTTGCGACCTTCGGCGTTGACGCTTTTGTATCGGAGTTGAAAACAGCGCAACCGACAATGTTTGTTGTGCCTGATGCAACTCCGGTTGTCCCAGTGGTTCCCATTGTAGATGGTGTTGTGCCGCATACAGGTACACCGCCGACAAGTGGTAATTCCAATACGCCTCCACCTGCGCCACCTCCCGCTGGCTACAACGCCAAGGGTAAAACCCCTGCGGAAAACGATGCTCGGTTAAGGGTTTTGGGTATTAATGTGTAAGGAGTATTCAAATGAGTACAGTATTTAGTGCGTTTCCGGAAGTTCAGGCAATAATTCAGGAAGGGCTGCTTGAAAGCAGGTTGCTTCAGGCTCTTTATCCGTCCCTGCGTTATCGCAATGCATTTACTCAGATGCCATGGCTGAATAAGGCAAGTTCGGCGTATGTCACCCGTAAGGGCGATGCCGTCCCGAACCTGACTCGTTTTGCTACCAGAACCGATCCGACGCCGATGACCATCACTGACGAACAGTTTTTGGTCGAAATCGGCCCGTACTTCCCCTATACCGGCGACTTCAGCGGTTTTGAAAGCGGCCTTTCGATTGCCGCTGACTTGGTAGATCAAGTTACTCGCGCCGGTCGTGCTGGCGCAAAGGGTCTTGACCGCCTTTCCAGAAACAAACTGTTCAACGCGGCCCTTGCAGGACAGACCCTTTGTTCTGCCGCTGTGAATAACAGTACGACAGTTCCGGTGCAGGACATCAATGGATTCGGTATTAAATTCAACGGCGTTACTCAGTTTGTGGCGGCTACTGTTGCTGCACCGCAGGCTGTGTACTTCTGGACGGGCGCTGCTTTTGAAAAAAAGTTTGTTACCGCTGTTACGCCGACGACTCCCGGACTGACCTATGGGCCGGGTACATTGACCATTTCTGTTGCTGGTACTTATCTGACCAAGACGCCGGTTATCGCTGAAAGTGCTTCAACGATTTTCCGTTCAGGTGGCGGATACGGTATTGATGATGTTGGTTCCACTGACATTATCACCATCAATGACGTGATGCTTGCTGTTTCCGAACTGGAAACCCGTAATGTCCCGAAGTTCCCCGATGGTACTTACCACGCCTTCATCGGCCCGAAAGCCAAGTACCAGTTGTTTCAGGATTCGACCTTTGAACTTCTGGAAAGAGGCCGTGGCGCAGAAGGAAGTCTGTACGGTGGATTCACGATCAACAAGGTCGCTGGTTGCACGTTCTTTGAAACCAGTGAAGCGCCGAACAGTTCCACGGTTCCGACTGTTGCCGCAAATAAGGGTATTTGGAGTGCGCCACTTGTGAATACAACCAGTATTCCGATTGAACGTACCATTATCTGTGGCGACGACTTTGCGTTTGAATACAGCAAGGTTGTGGATGCTCAGAACAACGGGAAGAACGGGACTATCACGAATAACGTGGTTGCAATGCCGAACGGCGTTACCGTGAACACCGACAATCTTTCCCTGATTCTTCGTTGGCCGATTGACCGTAATCAGGATGTTACCAGTGTGAACCTGAAGTTTGAAGGCGACCACGTTTGTTCGACTGACTATCTGGCCGGTGGCGCACCCGCCTCTCTGCTTGTCCCGGACGGCGTTACTACTCCGTCTGCCGCGTACAAGAGAGCCGTTGTCATTGAACATTCCGGCGTCTGATAAGTAAGTCCCGAATTGGAGTTTACCCAACTCTGATTTAGCCCCTGACCTGATCGCGGGTAACGATTAGGTCAGGGGTTAGTTGACATCGTAAGGTGTCGAGGGTGCCTGTTCTTTGATGAACGCCCCATGATCCGAAGTCCCCCGCTTTGTGTGTTGGGGTAATGGCGGCGAAAGCTGGAGAAGTGGCGGTTGCTTATGGCGGCGCGTCGGCTGCGTCATGGCTTGACCACGGCAACGGGGTTAGGAAACGCTTGAAGCGATAGACAATCGCCACTTCTTCACCCGGAACGTAAAGGAGTTTCAAAAATGGTTGAAGCCAGATTGCTTAAAACCCTTGACGCAATGCGATATGCGAATGTTAAGAAAAACAAGTTTGCCCCGAAAAAGGGTGACTTGCTTCTTGATGTGTCAGATACCGGGATTCGTGCCGTTCAGGTCGTAGAGATTTCGTATGTTGAATTTGATGGTCGTTTGATAACTGTTCAACCCGGTAAGGTTTACAATTTCAACCAGGTTGGACGTGGAATAGTGCAGGACTGGATTTCCAGACTTGGTTTATCTGTTGTCTGTTTTGGCGAAAAGTTGACCCCGGCTGAAATCAAGGTTGCTGATAAGATTAAGAAAGAAGAAGAAGCGGCTGCGGTTCCCTTCCGTGTTGATTTTACGCCGAAAGAAAGAAAACCTGTTGCAATAGTACGGAAATCTAAGAAAGCCAAGAAGGGGTAGCGTATGGCAATTTCCGATTACGAAAGGGCCAGAATTAAACATCACCTTCGATTCCCCGAAGTCTTTACGGTTTCGGGATTCATGGCTGGTTCGCCAACTACAGTTGAAGACCTTTACGGCATTGACGGCTCGATTAACAATATCAGGCCCGAAGCAGAAAGCATTGTGCGCGATCAGATTTCGATGTGCGATACTGCTGAAAACCAATTAAATTCAATGGGTTGCCACTTGAGTGTCGGCAAGGTTGGCAACATCACGATGCGTGAAGATGAACTGAAACAGCGCAGAGAGTTTTACGACTACCAGTGTAAGCGGCTTGCTGACTCGCTCGGTGCTGACTTAAATCCGATGGGCGCAACGGGTTCCAATCGCAGGAACATTAACAGGAACATGTCATAATGAGTTGCAACTTGGTCGATAGCCTGATTTCGTGTATTGACGAAGCAAGGTCTATCCCTACGCAACTTGGTGTCCAAACAGATAAGTTCTACGTTGTTTCCGAAGTGATGAATGAAGTCACGAAGGATTGGACTGAAACGAACCGCCTTGAGATACTGCCGTGTCCGAACGTGGTTGGCGAAAGTTCAATTCCGTGGAAGGCGATGCCTGCCGGTCGTATGCTGAATGGCAGATGCACCGCTTATGGCATATCGTTGAAGTACACCCGCGAACAGTTAGCCCCTAGAAGCGACGAGAAGGCGTTTAGACTGCATTACGAACTTGTGGCAACCGACGGTCACAAAATATCGTTTGCGGCGTCCTGTGAGCCTTACGAAGACCGTGAAAGCATACAGTGGACGATTGAGTTGCAAACAACAAGCCCGTCGTCAAGGAGGTAGCGAATGTCAACAATTACGCTATCCCTGAAAGACTACCCGACGTTCATTCTTTCTACAACGAAAGCAAGGCGCGAAGTGTTCAAGTTTGCGGCTGTTTCAACGGCAATGTGGGCTTGGGCGAAGTGCGTTGTTAAAGCAACAGAAGTTGGCGCAGTTGACCGTGGCCGGTTTAGAGCCGGTTACGTTGTAAAGACATATCCCGGTAGGGCGGGCGTGTTTCTTGCCAAACTTTCCAACCCCGTACCGTATGCCGGTTACGTCGAACAAGGTATGCCAGCCGGTGTAGTGCCGTCGCCGGATGATAAGATTGTTGCAGCGATTCAGAAGTGGACAGCGCGAAAGATTATCCCGCAGTTAAGTGGTACATTCAGCAAAGACGAAGTTTTTATGATTGGCAAGGTCATTCAGAGAAAACTTCACGAAAGGGGTTACGAAGGCCGTCCGATTCTGACTGACCCCGTAATGCGAGCGCAGATTGTGACGAAGACTCGGTTCAAGATTCTTGAAGGTATGGCGTTGCGTAATCTGAAAGGCTCGATGGCGTTAAGGAGTGCAAGAGTTGACCTCAGTTAAATACCAATACCAGCGCGACCTTGACGAAATTACGGCTATGATTGACGGGATGGCTTTGTACCTTGAAAACGTGCAGTACGCGCCGGGTAAAACCGTGAAGGTTATCAACAGGCCGTCTGCAACGCGGGACATGGACGCTGAAATCCCGTGTGTCTATATCGTTGTAAGCGGTTCGTGGGAACGGTTTCAGCCAACCCTTGTTAAGACTTCCATAGTTGAAAACGACGCTTTAGCCCGCGTAGCTGAATTCACAGGCAAACTCGACCTTGTGGTAATTTCAGACAATCAGGACGTTCGCTCAGTATTAATGCTTGCAATCAGGGAAGCCCTTGACCCTGACATAAGATACACAAATACCGATGGGGTTTCGATACCGCTTCCAAGATACTTCGGGGGATTCACATCATTAAAAGGGGTTGTTATCAATTCGGAAATTGATGATAATCCTGAGAGTGTGCTGTCTGGCGAATTTAATGGTAATATCTCATTCAGTTGCGATATGCCAATATTCAGACAGTGTTGGCTTGCAGAAGGTGTCCCGACATTTAGAGTTAAATTGTCGGCTGACGAGGAGTAGATAAAATGCCGATTACCAGACGTTATACAGAAATGCCAACTGATGACACGATGCTTCAGATTGAAGGGCTTGTTATTGTTGACGATACTCCGCCTTCTGCGGTTTCGGGTGCATCTTCCAATGAAATATTCATGGCCGCTGAAACGCTGAAAGGGCCGTACCTGACGCCGACAAGGTGTAACACACAGCAGAAATACTTTACCACGTTCGGTTCGTTCAGTGATTACAGCAATCCCGGTGGCGCAAGACCCGCGCCGGGGAATGGCGGGACCATACCGCTTGATGGTAACGGCTCTTTCGCTGTTTATGGTGAAAAGCATGGTCCGCTTGTCGTTGTGCGCGTTGATGACCGCGTTGGTACTTGCTCAATCGTTGTTACATCGAATGAAATCACAACCGGCGTTTACACAGACCCGCGTGATGTACTGGTTCCGGCTGGACTCCGCGTTTCCACGGCGAATGACGCTGATATTTTCGCGCTTTGTGATGACATTCAGATTCTTGCGGCTGACTTCACAGGCAATGGGCCGTATGTTGCAACGAAGACTACGAAGGCAATTCGCAGACTGATTGGAACGAACGCTTCACCGACGCTGACGAAGTGTCCGACCGCTGACGCCGCGCACATTGACGGCTTCACAATTTCCGCTTCTACAGCGTCCGCGATTGTGGATCTTAATGACGTTGATATTCTTGGCAATTACGAAGACGCTATTGAACTTGCAAAGCAGTCGATTGCTGACAACAAGAATATTTCAATGGTCGTGTCCGCAAGGCATGAAGCGGCTGACGTTTCTGTTCCCACAAAGTTACACGAAGTCGCGGAAGCTCGTTCTGCCAATGGCAAGGCTTGTATCGCTATCGTTGCGCCGCCGCTTAACACAGCGCTTGCAACAGCAAACGGCACATCAGGTATTGGCGTCGGCAATGTGGCATTTGGCCGCAGTGACCGCACAGTGTATGTGTGGCCGGGTATGCAGAAGATTATCGGACCTTTGAAGACCCTGGACAGCACGGAATCGCAGACAACTACGGGCCTTGTGAATTGGCCTGCTGACTTTCACGCTGCAGCGCTTATGTCGCAGATTAATCCTGAAATCAACCCCGGCATCCAGCACGTCACCAATGCGATTATCAACGGAACAGAAGTTGGTTCCAACATTGCGACACTGGCGATGGAAGATTACATGGACCTGAAGGCCGGTGGCGTCATGGCGATCCGCATGGATTCAGCCGGTCCTGAATTCCAGTCTGGTATCACTTCGGTTGACCCGGCTCTGTACAGCACACGGAAGAACATTTCCAGTCGGCGCATGCGTGACTTCATTCAGGATTCACTTGCAGTCGCTTGGGGTCCGTATGTGAAGCAGTTGATGTCGCAGCAGTGGAAAGACGATCTTTACGACATAACCGATGATTTCCTTCGTGGCCTGAAAGACGCGAAACCGAATCAGAGGATCAAAGCGTACAAGATTGACCTTTCCAGCAATACCGACGAACAGGAAGCCAAAGGACTGTACTTCATGGGTATTCAGGTCACGCTGGTTCCGAACAATGAAGTTATCGTGTTCAACGGCCTGATTGGTGAAACTGTTGAAATCACAGAGGTTGCGTAATCATGGGTTGCAAAGGCAAAGGCACAAAGAAGGGCGGCTCTGGAAAGGGCGGCAAGTGAGGTTAAATCATGGCTTTACGCGGTAGAAATACAGTTGTAACCCTGAAAGGCAACGGCGGCTCGACAATAGCTGGTACGGTTGAAGGAAACGACATTACGGCCTTTTCGTGGCAGACCAACGTAGATGTCAAGAAAGATGACTACTTGGGAAATCAGACGAAGAAGCATGAAGAAGTGTACCAGGATGGGACGGCGAAAATCACGCTTAACCACCTGAGTTCAACGGTTGCTTCCTTCATTCTGGCTCTTGGTCAGAGGGCAAGACAGGAAGTATCGTTTGACGTTCGCATTACGTCCAAGTTCGATTATCCTGATGGCACAACGAAGACTTACCTTTTCAACAAGTGTAAGTTTGCCGGTGCTGGTATGGACTCGAAGGGGCGCGAAGACAACGTAGATACGACCTTTGATATTTCGTTTGAAAAGCCCGAACCCATTGCCTGATTCAAAGGATAATGCTTTATGGCTCTGCGTGGAAGGGACACAACAGTTAGTCTATCAACCGGCTTGTTGGAACAAGTTCTGGAAGGTGATGACGTTGTGTCCTTTTCATGGCAGAACCGTCAAGACGTAATCGGTAGAAGGCATTTCGGGCAATCGCACGACCATCATGAAGAACGGTTTAAGGACGTTATGATTAAGATGAAACTCAATCATAAGAATCCTACCGTACTTCAGTTTTTGGTCAATATTTCGTCAAGAGGGCGTCAGGAAACTTCGGGGATGGTAGTGAAGGCCACAACGAAGTATAAGATGCCGAATGGCGAAACGAATAAGATTCTGTTCAATGACATAAAGTTTGAAGGCGCGGGGATGGATTCAGACGATAGAGAATTGAACGTAAGTACAGAACTGGTTGGGTACTGTCACATTGCAGAACCCTTAACGAGTATTGTTTAACACACGGGGAAAAGGGGAATACACGATGTCCAGATTGATGATGAAGTTCACGGTTCCTGAATCAGTGGCGAAGATGGATAAGATTGCGTCTATTACAATTCGTGAATTGTCAGCCGGTGAAAGGCTGGAGTTGTTTACGAAGTATCCAAATGACTTTGCAACGGCTTCTTTTGTGCTTCACGATATATCCATTGCGGAAATCGACGGCGTGGCTGTGGATCGGATTAAGGCCACGGCAATGCGCGAAAAGGCGTCATCGAAGTTGCAGGAACTTATCGGTTCGGCATACAACGCTGTGAATATGCCTACCGAACAGGAACGCACCAGTTTTTTAGATTCTGCCGAAGTTATAGTCAGTTAAAGGATACTGGCAACGCTTCGGATAAGGTTTCCTACGAACGAATCCGCATGGTCTATGAAATGTCGTCGGATGACTGGCTTCAGGCGGAGTTAAAGGCCGCTTTAAGCACGAATAAGAGCCGGTATGAAGAATTGTGGGAGGCAATCATGTATTGCACCTACAAGGGCCGTATGCCGCTTAAAGACGTGCTTCGTTTGTCATTGTCAACGCTTGGCACAACCATTAAGATATTGAATAAGTGGGGCGATACAAACGACCCTGAAGATGATTGAGGCGGTGAGGCGATGGCAACCACAAGTGATAAAGTAGTCGTAGAATCTATATGGATACTTCAGGATCACGCTTCCGGTTCCGCCAAAAGCATGGCCAACCATTTCAATCTGTTAGGCAGTCAAATCCGCATAACCAATGGCCATTTGCGGGTTACGCAAACGCTGATAGGTACTGCCGCTTTTGCTGGTGCCGCTTACGGGTCATTCCGCCTTGCGAAATCAGTTGTGTCGGCCAATCTTGAACTTGAAAAAATGAAGTATGGGATTGGCGCGATTCTGTTGCAGTCACAAAAACTTGGATACATTCCCGGCAATAAATACAAAGACATGAACGATTCCTTAAAGGAAGCGGAAGGGGTTTATCAGCGTTTGTATGTGTATGCTCAGAAGGCAGTCGGTACGGCAGATGATTACACAAGCGCATGGCGTGACATTGCAATGTCTGTATCAAAGGCCGGTGGCGGAATTGCGGATATTGAACGTGTCGCACAACTGATTGTGCCGTTGTCGAAACAGTTAGGGTTAATACCTGAAAACGCTTACCGTGACATTCAGCAGTATCTCACAGGCCGAATGACTGTTCGTGACGTTGTGCCACGTATGATTGGACTTGGCAATGATCCGAACTACGCCAAGATGACAGACTCGGAACGCCTCAGCAAACTTATCACAGCGTTGGAAAGCGGACGTGAGGGTGCAAAGGCTTACGAAAAGACATTTGAGGCGCAGGCTGATACGTTCAAGTCATTGTTTGTGCAGTTGCAGCGTGAAGGTGGAAAGGGGTTATTCGACCAAATTAAGCAGGACATGATGGCGTTCAATCAGAAATTTCTTGGCAACGAAAAACAAATTTATGAAGTCGCTCGTAGCGTTACATCAGAATTTACGAATATGTACATTCATGTGAAAGACGCAGCAGTTTGGACCGCTGAAAATTTCGATAAGATTTTAGCTACCACAAAAGAAATTGTGACCTTTTGGGCCTATATGAAGGTAGGACAAGGGATTGCGGGTGCCGCCAAATATATGTTTGATTTGAATACTCAATTCAAGGCTTGGGGCGGAGTTGCTAAATTGACATCAATGGGAGTTGGTGGACTCGCTACGCAAATGTGGGCGGTTGGTCCCGCAATTCTAGCTGCTGCTGTAGCAACGGGAACCGCAGTTCGGATATGGATGAAAATAGCAAAGGACTTAACTGCTGAAGCGGAAACGAGACAAGAGATTGCGGACATGGACAACATGACGGTGAACCTTGAAGTTCAACGCCGCCTTGCGGGAAAGCGTCATATTCCGTTTGAAGAATTTCAAAAAATGGAAAAAGAAGCGGCAGAAATGGCTGCTGGACAGCAACGCGCAGAAATGAATACGATTCCGAAAATTGGCGTGATGTTCGGTGGTCGTGGCGGTATCTATTCTGGTTCGTTTGCTCGTGACGACGCTTATATCAATGCCAACGATGATAAGGTAAAGCGGGAAAATATCCTTGCTCGAATGATTACTAATTGGTACAAGCAAAACCCAAGAGAGCAAAGTGGGTTTGATAGTGGACTCGGAGTACCAAAGGATGTCAATGTGAATAACGACTTCCGTGGTTCCAGAATCAACATTACCGTGGATTCCCGCCATGCCGATCCAAACCGTGTTGCTGCGACGGTCATAAGCGCACTTGGCAGGGCTGCGAAGTCAAGAACCGGGTCGAATATGATGCCCGCTGGCTCAGTGGCAGGTGGATAAATGAGTGTAATTTCAGACGCCATATCTGTTTCCGCTGTGAGCCTTGCGGGTGACTTTCAATATATATCGTTGTTCATTGAAGAACTTACGGGGCAGAAGCGTCAGATTCAACTGTTTGGCGCGTCAATGCCGCTTGGATCGATTGATGGTGGCGTTGAACAGAATACGGCTGTGACAAAGTATCCCGGCACGTCGAAGACAACGATTCACGTCATGGGTGCGTCCGAAATACCGACTACGTTTAAGGGCCATTGGTCGATTGAAGAACTGACTGCGAACCCATTCATTCTACGCTCGATGACTGACGGGGATGAATTCGTAGATTCGCCGTCCAAAGCAAGGGCGTTGTTTGACAGCCTTTGCCGTTCTGGACAGCGAGTTTCCGTTTATTGGAACGCGCCAAATGAACTATCTGTGCCGGGATTGGCAAACATGGCCCTTCCTATTGCCGTAATCCGCAAAGGTATCATCAAGGGCGCAAAGTGGTCAGAAGCCAAGTGGTCTTCGATTGATTGGGAACTGTCGTTTGAATGGGACGAAAGCGATATTCAGACTACGCCGGTTCCGTTGCTGCCGCCGTCGATTCCGATTGGCAATTTGCTCAGTATGATTAACAACATCATCAGTCAGATTGATGGATTGGTTGATGGCATCCTTGCGGATATAAACGATGTGGTTGACGGCGTTACCGGCTACTTGAAGATGATTGAAACCGCCGTTTCAGACATTACGGAATTGGCGGGTAATATTGCTTCATTACCGGCTGATACGGCGAACAAGGTGCTTGGTGGTTTGAATGGCATAAAGAACACGTTTGACGAAATGGTTGTCATGTCGAATCAGGTTGCGACGGCATACACGTCAGTTGGAGATACTTGGAATACTTTGGCGCCAGACAAAACACTTATTGATTTCATCTATGGCGATAAGGACGAAGCGGACGGCGCGGACCAAGTAGGAAAAGCCGCTGCGGTTTCATCCTTGAAACAGCAACTCGACGAAGTTCAATACGAACTCGAAAAACAGATACGGAACTGCCAGAAAATCGTTGAAGCCAGTGCGGTGCAGGATGTTTACGTTATTGCTAAAGCCGGTGATTCCTTCCAGAAGTGGGCTGTTCAGTATGGGATTAAGAATTGGCTCACGATTGCTCTTGCAAACGGGCTTTGGGATGACAACGTAATTCCCGGTGAGACGTACCGTATTCCTATGGCTGCGAGGTCGTAAGGCATGATTTACCGCCCTTTCATGGCCGCGTTGCTGTATCTACGCCTTGAAGAATACGGGCAGGAAATCAGTGATGTTATCGTTACAAGCCCGTCTGATCCTACAACACAGAAACTTCCAAGTGGATTCACGCTTTCCCCGGCGAATTGGCAACCAAACGGCAAGAATGACGAAGTAACGATTGACGGGAAGCCGACAAAGACGGTTTGGCTTTCTGTTGTGCCGTCGCAAGCGAAGTGGCTTAGAAACGAAGCGATGGAAGCTGATACGCTCGACCTGTACTTTGACCTTGCTGATTTGCCGATTGACCCGCGCATTATCCGTTCGTTGGGCGTGGCCTTCTTTGCAGGGTTGTACAAACCGGAAGATTTTGAAGTCATGATGCTGGGCAAAGGATGGCCGGATTATGTCTTCAAGAACGAAAACCTTAGATTTTCAGGCTTTGCGGACGAAATAAAGCAGACCGGCGACGAACTTTCGATTAAGTGCCGGGACATGACCGGAATTCTGATTGATACGCAAGTTCCTACTGTGGCGTACCGTGATATTGTATGGGAAGGGTACATTGAAGAAGTAATTGCAAGTGTTGTACGGACTCTGCCAGCCTTCATTGGAATACCGATTCTTTGCCGTGACTTTGACCCCGGCACAATTCTGTTTCAACCACATATCAGAGCTTTGGTTCCAGTCAGAGGAAAAAAGGTTCAGGGTGAAACGGGCGACACTTCAAAGAAGCGTAAGGCTCGACGTGCGCCGAAGATTAAGCAAGAGAAGTATTGGGATTTGTTGACCGATATTGCGGTGCAGTCTGGCTTCGTAATTTACTGCGATGTGAGGCCGGGAAGTTCAACGCAAGGGCCGGTTACTCGCATTGTGCTAACTCAGGCGGACAGCCTTTTTAACGAGTACAACAAAAGTTTGGTTGACTACGGCGATTACATCAAAATGTCACCGGCTGACGGGCCTAAAAAGGGCTGGAATTGGGCCGAACCTTCGGGACGCTCGACAAGTAAAGCTATTAAGGTCGGTGGCGAAGATTACAAACCACAAGGGATGCTTTTCATCCACGGCGACAATCTGAGTGTCTGCGACTACACACGAAACCTGTCTGACGCCGCCGTTGCCACGATTGAACTTGTGTGTCAGGACGGAAACAAGATTATCAGATCGCGCTTCCCGAAAGATGGCACGAATCCGATGTCTTTGTTTCCTACCGCTGCGTGGGCTTCGGATAAAGCACCAAAAGTTTTCGTTGTTAGTGGCATTGTGGGCGTTGCAGGCGAAAACGGTGAAGTATCAATCGAAAAAGCCCTCTACGAAGCCGCCAAACAGACCTTCTACGCGCTTGGCAAGGGCGAGATGGAGTTACACCTTGAAACGGCTGAAATGACCTCTAGCGCGGGTGTAGAAGGCATCCCTGACGTGTTGAACTTGAAGGCTGGTTTTCCAATCGAAGTGCTTCACGCGGCGGGAACGGATGAAAACAAATTCGATCCCCGTGTTGACTTTGCAGGAATGTCGGAAAAGCAGTTTGCGGACTATCTCAAAGTGAAGTGGCCAAAAAATGAGGCTGCTGCCGAAGCAATCGCTCACGCCATGCTTGGACAGGGCAAAAGTTCTGCCGAAGCAATCGAAGCCGGTCAGAATCTACTGACGCGGGTTTGGTTTACGAAGAAAGCAGATTTCAATTTTACGGCTGAATCGTTTACAGTATCCATAGACGCGGTGAATTACGTTACTCCGCGAATCACGGCTTGGATTAAGAAGGATTCAAAGTGAGTGGATTAAATGACTTCAAAAAGATGATGGCAAGTGGAGTGCCTCACTCTGTCCAACTTGGAACAGTGAAGGATATTACCGCCGACGTTGACGGCATCTTTCTTGATGTTGATTTCGGCCCTGACGAAGAACCCATTTCGTGTGAATGGATAAACCTGTATGCTGGCAAAGACTTTGGATTGTATCTGCCTGTATCTATTGGGGATTTTGTCACTGTGTTTATTCCAGATGGGGATACTTGCGGTCGGCCATTTTCATTTGGTGTGATGAATGACGAAGCGGTGACGATTCCGCAGGACGTTCTGGACAGCCCCGATGACGTTTGGCTGATAATGAAGGAAGGTCAGAACGTGCGAATTCGCACATCTGGAACGAATAACGAAACGTCGATTCAGTCAAAAATGGTAAGGCTCGGTTCTGAAACGGATTCTGAAACAGATCCGCTTACAAAGTGGCCTGCTTTGAAAACCTTTCTTGATGACCTTGTAGGAGCCCTCGGTACAGGGGTGGCGGGAACAAATAATGTAACTTGGAACACATCAATTCCCACTGTTCCAAGTGCCGGGACAACAAACGTAGAGGGGAAATAAAATGCCTGACCTTGGCGTATTGCATAAATCTCCGAATGGACGCAAACTTTTAATGGGAAACTTGAATCGCCCGACTACACTTCGGGTCGTAAAGAGGTAGGAAAATGGGACATGCTGTACAAGGTGACATTGCAGTTGGGGGTGCGGCAAACGGCTGGACGGCTTGCATGTACCATCTTTATACATTTTTTAATACTTGGCTTCCTGCGAATTATTCAGGACGCATTACGATTGTGGATTCCGATCCGGGTTCAGGCGGAACTTGGGTTGATGAAACAACGGTCACTGACGATGCCTTTATTGTTGTTGAGATGGTCGATGAATGGTCGGATACAACGCAATGGCAAGCGGTTTTTGCTGTTCGTGATGCAAATTCAGCAGGCACACTTGGAAGTACAGTCGGGGCGGTTGCTATTCCAAGCGACGGATTGTGGTGTGGGTTGGCCCCGCAGGGTGGATGGGACGATGTAACCCGGACGTTCGGAAGTGAAGCATTTACGGGACTGAGATTTGTAAGAGGACGGTCTTTAGACGCCGCTGGTTCAGCCTTGATCGTTGATCCTTTGATGAACTTTGGATACATGGATCGTGTCGATTCAGCAGGATTGATTGATAATGGCGCTTTGTTCGTTCATATTCGTATCGGTGGTATTTACGCAGGTTCATTCATCGTTGGTGCCTTCAGTCCATTTAATGACTCCCGTTCACTTCCATGTATGCTGGTTGCTGGAATGCCTGTGCCTTTTGGTGCGGCAGATACTTATGGCGGTTCAGGTGCAGCGGGAACTGTGCCTAATAAAACCGTACCGGGAACATTTGAACTCGCTCAATGTGATGCCGCTGTTACGCTTGATGGGTTGTTAATTGATGAATACGGGGAATACAGCGGATACCCGTTACTGTGGACGAACAAGACGCAATTAAATTCTCTTGGTTGGTTCGACGGGTTGACTCGCATTGACACCGCAACAGCTTTAGGCTCTACATTTGATTCTGGCTTAAAGTGGGCTTGTACAGCCCTTGCATGGCCGTGGGGTGTTGACGTGCCGACGGTGTGATTAAATGCCTGATTTGGGAACATTACATATAAGCCCTTCGGGTGAAAGACTCGGTGCAATCAAACTTAATGAGTTGCTTTATTCCGGTGAGCCAAAGGCTTCCCCGGTGTTCGGATACATGGATTCGTCGTTATCAGTTGTGGTGCGGTTCAATCAGGGCGTAGCATCAGTTGATGATTGCGAACCTTTTGATGTTTTGAATCCTGCTTCGTATGAAATAACCGGCGTCAGGGTTTTAACTGTCCTGCAAGTAACCACGCATGAATACAGATTGATACTGAATACATGGCCTTGTTACGCTTCGAATCTGTTTGGTGTTCGTGTCTTGGTTGACGGTATTGACGAAACAATCAACGTAATGTCGATTGTGGAAAGGCCAAGTACATCTCTGAATACTATTCAGGCTGATTATCTTGACATCAGGGCGAATATGACCGGAAGCAACGCCGGTTCGCTGGACATTCAGGCCGGTGATTATTCCATGTCTGGTACGATTGAAACCATCCGCAAGTTGATACTCGAAATAATGCTTGTGAAGCGTGGTGAAATGCTGCATGACGTGGAGTTTGGAAACCTTGTCAGAATTAAGAACTTGCAGAACGCATCGGACTTGGTTGAACAGGGCCGGGATATTCGTGACAGAATAATGAAACTCCCGCATGTTGTGGCGTGTTCGGTTGGTTCACAATTTGGAACAAATGCCGGTGATGGGATTGTGATTTTCACGGCGAAGGTGAAGACAGCGCAAGGTACTGATTTGACCGTGAACTCGCAAGAGGGTGTATAAATGGATTTTCCAACCAGCGCAGAACTGTTTGAAATAGCGGTCAGAAAGGTTATCGCCACGAATCCCAAGATTGCCGAAGACTTGGCAAGGCAATCTGGAACTACCGTAAATTCGTTGCTTCAGGCTGGCGGGTTAATGGGTTCTACTCTGGTTGGAAAAATTGCGGAAGTTGCGGCAAATAGCAAACTTTCAACAGCGTCCGGTGCTGCGTTGCGTGAGTTAGTGTGGGATTGGTTCAGTATTGTGCCGATTGGTGCGAATCCGGCTGTAGTACCGATTAAACTGAAACCTTCTGGCGCAAAGACAGGGCAGGTGGCCGCTGGTACGATTCTGACCACGGCTAAAGGTGTTCAGTTTACAACGATTGACGGCATTACATGGTCGAATGAAGCCACTGAAAAAACAGTCGACTGTCAAGCTGTCCTTGCTGGCCCAAGTGGAAACTTAATTACAGGCTCAATTAACGCCTTTAAGACTGCCCCGACATGGGATACCGCAATGACGGTAACGCAGCCTGTTTGGGCTACGGGCGGTTCTGTTGCTGAAACCGATGATGAATTGAAGAAAAGGGCAAGTGGATTTTGGGCTGTGGCTCGATGTGGCACTATTGGGGCAATTGAATACGGTGCAAAGTCAGTACCCGGCATTAAAAACGCTTTGGCGATTGAAAGTCCGGTAATGGTCGGGAGTTATATTATCCCTTCGGTGAAATGGGTTACTCTGTACGTTTCCGACATAAATGGACAGGCTAACACTGTTCTATTGGCCGCTGTAACCGCTGAATTGCTGAATTGGCGCCCCTGTGGCGTGATTCCGACTGTTTCAGCGGGAACAGTTGTATTCCAGCCTATTAACATGACAGTTAGTTGTGAATCCAACGCTGACACCATAGCTGTGAAAGCAAAGGCAATATCCGTGATTCTTGCGTACATGGATAACCTTATTTACGAACAGAAGATGGACTTAGGGGCAATTGAAGCGGCTGTAATGAAAATATCCGGCGTTTCAAAGACTGTTCCGCCTGTCATTACAATTCCCACGTTAGACCAAATAGCAGGTTCAGGTGAGATATTCAGGACGAGTGAAGACTTGATAATGATAAGTTAGGGGTGATGTTGCAATGACGGCGGCTGAATTCAAAACATTCTTAATTCAGAATTCCGCACCTGAAATCATCAAGATTATGGAAAATCAAGATGGTTGGGAGATGGTGGAAGGGTACGCTGAGATTTGCGAACGTGTTTCTGACGCTTGTGATGCTTTCATGGAAACTTCGACGCCGGGAAAGGCTGTTTACGGGGCTTATTCAGACTTGGTTGTATCATTTACCAGAACCGGCCTTGCCGTGGCTTCTTTGGGTACTGGAACGATTCTGAAAGGGCGTACTGGAATTAGGTTCACATTGCTTGAAGATATTGGCTTCGCGGTGAACGATTTAGGGCCGTATTCGGGAAGTTGCAAGGCTCGGATAAAGAGTACACATGGAAACCTGCTTGCGGGTGAAGTGCTTTTTATTGAATCTACGCCGGATGGATTGACTTACGATCCAACGATTACAGCCACGGTTGTTTCGGCATCTGGTGGTAAAGGCCCGTCGCTGGAATGGATTGGCAATGAAAAAAACATGGCCCCGGCTGTGGATGAAACAGAAGCGCAATTCAGAAAGCGTTTTCGCACAATGTCTGAATTTGGAAGTCTGCCGGTAATTACTGCCGCTATTCACGCCATATTCCCTACAGCTCAGATTGTGGAAGCTGCGAACATGGCCTTCTTTGCTGATTATTCCTACACATGGGATTGGTCAGTAGATTTGTACAATTATCAGGGCGACGTTGTAATGGACGTGCCTACAAACGGATACATTGTACTGATTCCGTTTCAGATGGTCACAAGAACGGACTGGTTCTTTACTGATATTGACGCATTTACGGAATACAGTTATTGTGGCATGGACGATGTGATTACCTTGGACTTGGGTGATGGTCAAGGTGATGTTTCAGTGAATCCGGGGTCGGTTGGTGTGTGGCCTAAACTCGAACGGTTGAATAAAGCTCTTTCATCGTTGACGGCGGCTGGTATTTGGTACACGATTATGCCGTCTGAGGTAGTTTAATATGGCTCAATTCCAGAAGCGCTTTGATTATCGAAATCATGTAGCCGGTCAACTTGTAACGAAAGACGAACTTCTTGAAATACAGAAGTTGCAGTACCAGACTTATTGCAACATTGAGGCTGACAGATACGGCTTGAATCCCGATGGTTCGTTTACGCCTCACGTCATTTCAGGTTTGGTGCCGTCGATTGTAACGGGGCAACAGCAGATTAGAATCAGCCGTGGACACGGATGGATTACAAGGACTCTATCTAATTACGATGAGCGAATTCCGATTGTTCTTGAGGATGATTTGCTGGTTGATATTCCCGGTTCTGACGGGGCAGACCCTTATTGGTGCCACGTCTTACTGGAGAATTTGGTTGGAAGCATTGATGAAGCCTACGGATACGGTTCGGCTGTCACAAAAGACGTGGACAGCATACTCCACAATGTTCCTGTCCCTCTGTATGTTCATTCGGTGGGAACAACGGCAAAACTGAGTCCGGGAACACCGGCAGTAGCGCCAACTTGTAACGTGGTAATAGGTTCCTGTTACTTACCGATTGCCACGGTTTACATACCGGCTGGTTCTTCGGGGGAGATTGACGCCGCTGACTTGTACGACGTGCGGTGGTTTGCGCCGGGATATGGGAAGTTTGCGTATGTAAGAACAACCGGCGAAACTGTTTTTAATTTAACACGAAATTGGCAGAGTATTCGTGAAACGGTTGCGATAGCAGAAGGGGCGGGGGGTTGTATAGCAACACTAGGTTTGCCAAGTAATGATGTTTTCCCACTGATACCTGATTTATTGCCTAATATAAGCGCTTCCGGTGGTGAGTTTCCAGCATCCAAATTAATGGCCGCTGAACTTTTACCGATTACATCGGCCACAACAAATCCAATTGCAACTGTGGCCTTCAATGTAGGTACATTTGAAACGGATGGCTCTGGAATAGACGTTACAATTGAAAAACCAAAATGGATTTCAGTGGAATTTAACCCTGTAGTTTAAGGAGAATTAATAATGAGCATTTTCACAGCATTACAGAGAGCATGGGCCGCTAAAGCGGTTTTTGAAGTACCAGAAACTGAACGTCAGATGAACACCATACTTCCGGCATTGATGGTACATGCAGACGCCGCTATTGACGCCGAAGATGTGGTTTATGACCCTACCGTTTCAGGGTTGACAGCAACGGACGTTCAGGCTGCGATTGACGAACTTGCGGCAAGTCCCGGCGGTTCAGGCGCCCCCTACGGTGCTGAATTTTCAGTGGACAACAGCTGTGGCGGCCCCGGTACTTATGGCGAAACGGTGGCTATTGGCGGCGTACGCTATGATGCAGCCGGTTCTGCTGTCCCAACGGGACTGCGGTTTTTCGTGCGCATGCTCGACCCCGATACAAATCCTGCACCGACCCGCCTCACTGGTTCACTGGCCACGCTATTTTTCGCTGAAGATGGCGGCTCGACGAATACGGTTGCGACACTCGACATATCAGGCAGTGATTTCGTCGTGGAATCGACGTTTACAGTCGCGGCCCCTGCCGTTGCTGGACTTTGGATGGTAGGTCTAACTGTGATGGACACGGATGTTGTTACTGCCCGCGTGGAAGTTGATTTTGCATGATAGGGCGCAATGACAAATCTTTCCACAATTACACCCGGCGGCCTAGTCTTAGATAGTCTGGCGTGGGTTCCTACTTCATACATACAGCAGGTTGGTGTGCGAATTGGTGGCGCCCCCGTAATTGGCGGTGAACCTCAACTGCGAAGTGTTGATGACTTTGACGTGTATCAGGCCGTGAAATGCATTATAAACGGCGGTGATTTTAGAGGAACAGCATATTTCAATCGAGCCTGTAAGGATTTAGCGGCAGGTAAACTAGTACACCACGATTCAAAAACGCCGAAACAGATTGTGGACACAGAAAAACGGCTGATTAACCGCCTGATGAACATCATGTCTTATCGAGGTTATCAGTCGGGACTTGGAAAAGACCCGCTTGACGAAGTTGGAGTGTACATTGATGCAGATGGCCATTTGATAAAAGACTTTGGCGGTGTCCATCGTTTTAGCGTGGCAAAAGTTAATTGCCTGCCGCGTGTTTTGGTGTCGGTTCGATACCGAGATCCGAAGTGGATTGAGTATCTCGATTACTTACAGGGTTTCGCGTCAAGCGCTGTCGTCGGTTTGTACGAACAAGTGCCGCATCCTGACCTGAACCGGATTAAGTGTGTGAATCAACCGATGGCCCGCGCACAAAAACTAATTGATATGGCCGGGTTCGGCCTGGAAACGATGGTTGACATTGGCGCGAATTACGGCCAGATGTGCCACGCCTTTGAATCTGCCGGTTATCAGTGTACCGCCGTAGAAAACAACCCTGAAATCGGTTCTGTGCTGGCAAAATTCAAGGCCGCTTTGTACTGTAATTTTGATATTGTCACCACGTCAGCGCTCGACCTGCCAGAAATTAAGGCTGATGTTGTCGTAGCAATGAGCATATTCAGGCACTTGGTCAGACAAGTCGGCATGGCAGGGTTTGATGCGTGGCTCGGCAAGATCGACTGCAAGGTTTTGTTTATGTCAATGCCGCGATGGCCAGAAGACACGAAGTACCGATTGAAGGAATGGCCCGGTTCAGACTTAGATTTTGCTGAACACGTTGCACAAAAGCTGGAAATGAGAATCCACGCAGAGTTTGAAGATGGTTGCGCTGGCCGTACCCGGCGCGGGTTTGTGTTGAGGAAGTAAGCAATGGCGCGTCAAGTTCACGTTTGGGTTCCGACATATAATCGCGCCGGGATGCTTTACGATTTATTGACGGACTTGGAACGTGAGACAAAACAGCATCCGAGTCTGCTTGTAAGTATTTTTGATGATGGTTCGGCGGATGATTACTCTGCGTGTAAGGCGTTGATTGCCACACACAAAGGCTGGACGTTTACCAGTTTTGAACACGGCGGCAAGTTGCAGTATTGGCGGCTGATAGGTCGCGCGCATGCTCAGTTGAAAGCCTCGAAAGCGCATTATTATATCCAAATGGCCGATGACTACCGACTTTGTGAGCGTTTTGTTGACCAAGCGATTGAGGCTTGGGAATCAATTGACGACAAAAAGAAGATTGCCGTCAACATCGTGTGCGACGTGTCGCGCAAAAACCAGTCATGTTGGGGCAGCGAACCGCCAAAAACCTATAACGATTTCGTAACGCAAACCGGCTGGATTGACGGCGCGCAAATCAGCACCCGAAAATATTACTCACTGATCGATTGGTCATGCCCTGATACCGCTGAACGCATGGCGGCACATAAAAGTGGTAGAGGTTCGCAGGTTGGTTTTGTGATAAGTCAAGTTCTGGCCGCGCACAATATGAACATTTACCGCGTGATTAAGTCCCTGGTTGTTCACCGATTGGCAAAATCTGCGATGCATCCTGACATGAATCCGTGGCGGTGTGTGGGGATGATTGCAGATGATTACATTGATGGCCACGAGGCACACCAACGGTTGATGTACATGGATACTGTAACCGCGTCGCTTTGCAGTATTCCGTCCCGTGAAGGAATGTTGAAACGGTGCGTGGAATCGTTGCTGCCGCAGGTCAATCATATCAATGTGATGCTGAACGGCTACAGGCATGTGCCGGGGTTTTTGAAGCACGAGCGAATTACGGTCGAACGCAGTCAAAGAGTCGGCGATTACAAAAGCGACGGCCAGTTTTGGTGGTGCGAGTCTGTCAAGGGTTACAACTTTTTATGTGATGATGATTTGTGGTATGCGCCGAATTATGTCGCTTTCGCGCTGGCTTGGCTTGAAGCAAAAGACAGAACGGCGGTAATCGGTTATCACGGCGCGGTGCTGAGGCAGCCGTTTAAGTCATATTACAAAGACAGGATCACATACCCATGCCAGCACAAGGTTGAGGGCGGCCCGCACATCGTTGATGTAATCGGCACAGGCGCGCTCGTTTACCACACCGACACAATCAAACTGACCCGCGAAAACACCTGTTGCCGTCCCATCACCGATCCGCGTGAACACAATATGTCAGACATGGTTTTTTCAACGGTGGCAAGAAGTCAGAATGTGACCTGCCTTGTAATTCCGCACTCTGCTGGTTTTGTCGTGCAGCACGAAGCAGATGTGGGAATCTATGAAAACAGCGCCACGCACAACGGCTCTGAAAAAGACAGCCTCTATTTTCAGACTGAGGCGGCCCGTGGACTATTGCGGGATTGCGTAAATGTTGAAATCCCCGTCAAAATCGTACCTGGACCCCGTTTGGGCGCGTGTATGAAAGCGAGGGCAATCCATGTCTAACATTGAATTATTCACAGCGGAAGGCCCGACACAAGTTGCCTATATCGCTTCTGAACCGGGTCAACACTTGGCTTGTGTGATTAAGGAAAAGGGTACTTATTACGAAAGGAAGTTACTTGACGTTATCCGGGTATACAACCGGCCTGGTGTATATGTGGATGTAGGCGCAAACATCGGTAATCACAGCGTTTATTTTGCGTTGGAGTGTCCGTCAACTGAAGTGATTGCGATTGAACCCTTCCCGCAGACGTTTCAGGAATTGGAAGCAACAATCGCAGCAAACGGGCTTGAATCAAAAGTCCATGTCTTACAGATGGCAGTCCATCCGACGCTGGAAGAAGTTGCGGCCGTCGAACCAGATCAGGTCGCAGGTGGTCATCCAAATCGCGGCATGGTTTTTGTGCGTCCCGGCGCTGGTGTACCCGCTGACACGCTGGACAACATATTGCAAGGCTACAGCGATATTGCTGTAATCAAAGTTGACGTTGAAGGCTTGGGCGTTGAAGTGATTGAATCGGGGTTGCGGTGCATCAAACAAAACCTGCCTCTGATTTCATGTGAGGCTGACGGTCAGGACGCGCAACGCCTCGACGATTTATTGGCGCCTTTGGGTTACGGTAGAAAACAGAAGAATTTGGCTGCGACGCCGACTTACTTGTGGATACCTTCGCCTAACCAATAAGGGGTTGATTGATAATAATGATAGTGCCACAATTAACACGGAAAGCGTGAATACAAGGAGAATTAAGTGAAAACAATACTCGACCTTCAGAATAAACTGCAATCGCTCGGAATTGAGTTCGGCCCTATGGATGGAATATGGGGGCCACAAACCCTTGAAGGTATCCGTAAGGCTATTGTTGCAGGTCAAATCAATCCCAATTCTGACCTTGAGTTCTTAAAAATTGAACTTGTGCGTCGCCGTCCTACGATAGCAACAATGGAAAGAAATGCTGGTCATTTGGAGTTGGACGAACAGGGTAAACTGAAAAACAAGACTGAGTTTTCAAACAGTCACCTTGTAACTATTTCAATTCCAATGATAACCGGAACAAAACTGAAACTCACAGTCAATAAAATCATGGCCGCACCCCTTACGTTGGCCTTTGCTGAAATCGAATATCAGAACAGTTTGAAGCCGTGGCAGAAGTGGTTGCCGAAACGGATTGAGTCTTTCTGCGTCCGCAGAATGTCAAGTAACAAGAAAGTTATGTCAACCCATTCGTGGGCTATGGGTTTTGATGCTGACGCTGACGAAAATAAAACATTTGAAGTTAAAGCCAGTCCAAAGATTGATATGATTACCAATATTCCTGTTTGGGTTGTTGAGTTGTTTGAACGATGGGGATTCATTTGGGGCGGTCGCTGGAAATCTTATAAAGACCCGATGCACTTTCAATTTGTGGCGATGAAATAACACGTGGGGCGGCAATGCGACAAGCGAGGGCCGACGAAATGCTGGACAGGGAAATATTAGACCGCATCAACGCAGTTGGTGAATCTGTTGTCAGGTTAGAGACTAAAGTTGACCAAATATCAGGTTGGCAGAAAAGATGTGAGCATCACGAATCACGAATACAAGGGTTAGAACTTGATAGTTATGCAGATAAGCGAAGCCGCAAAATAGGTTACTGGTTAATAGGTTTGGGCGTTCCTACTGTTACTGCTGTTATCGTAGCTTTGATAACCACGCTGTAACTTTTCTGCTTCAGAATGAAGTATTTGGAGGTTTCAAATGTTGAATCGCATGTTTCTGGTTATCAGTCTTTTGCTTGGATGTTTTATCTCGACCGGGTTACTGGCTCAAGAACCAGGCTACCCGGACGCCTCTACGCTTGCCGTAGTGGATGATGTAGTTGCGGTTCCTGTGACAATTACAGTGGTTCCAAATGTACCTGTGGCAGAGCCTACTCCGGTTGCTGTAGTGGTTGATGTTGATGTTCCTGCCGATTCAGTTGCCACTGTGAGTACAGAAGTGGCAGCAACAGAGCCTTTGTTTGTTGATGTTTCTACTCCCGGTAATCTGATTGCCATCATGGCCGCTGTGGTGCCGATTGCCATTGAACTGTTTATTAAACCGATTCCGGGTATCATGCCGTGGATGATAAGGCTGATTTCGCTTGGCTTCGGTGCAATTGGTGGATTGCTTGTGGGCCTCGGTCTGTTTGTGTCCGTACCTTACACGTTGGCAACGTCAATCTTGTGCGGCATTGCAGGTGGTGGTGGCTTTACTTTGATTAAATGGGGTTCACAGGCTGCCCGTGGCTCGAAACGACCACTGATAGCAACCGCTATAACAGGCGTGGTATTACTCTGTATGATTTCAATCGTAGGCTGTGGTAGAATTTTTACCGTGACCAATGGTGATCCGGTTACGTTCGGCATGAAAGTGTCGAAGCCGTCTTACGGTGCAATCTACGTCAAGGCTGTTGAAACCTGTAAGGTCAATAACCCACTTGGCACAATCAAGGTGGAAAATATCTGCGATGCTGGCCTTGTGTCCACAATGGCCGTTGACGGTAAAGAGCCTACTTGTGTTGTGAATCCTTGTGTCACAGATAAGTTTGTGTTCCTTCCAACCGGCCATACTGCCTGCCAGTAAAAAGGATGGTGAGTCATGTTAAGTGATAAGACAAAAGCGGTTCTACAGTCCATATCGAATACGGCGGTTAAGGGAATTACGATTACCGGCGATATTGTGGACATTCTGACACCGTTCGTGCCGGGTGCCGCCATAGTGCCTGCAGATACCCTAGAAGGCATTGTAACGACCGTATTGAAGCAACTGCCTAACTGGTACGAACAAGGGGCCGCTTATCTCGGTTTGGATGAACACATCACGATTCAGATTGAAGACCCTGATACGGAAGTGAAGGGTACGATCACAAGGTAGCCTATCCGCCATTTTTTTCTTCAATTACAACTTTATTCTTTTTAATGGCCAATAGAACTGACTAGAATTACTACGTTTTAATTGCGTCTATTAACTTTCTATTCACATTTTATACTTTTCGGTTAATAGAAAATCAGGCTTCCCGGTGGCTGGCTATGTCGGGTTGAAGCCGAATTGCAACCAGAACGGCGCACTGGGAAGCCTTAAATGGAATCATGGAGAACAAGCAAATGATAAACTGAACGCCTTGACTTATCAATCTCATTTTGTAACCATTTGATTGTAAGCGCACCTCCACCACTTACTTGGCAATATTCTCCTGCCACGTCCTTACCGCTACCCCAATTTTAGTTGCAAAACTAATAGGCGGTAAGGATTGCCCGGTTTCTTATAACTAATTGCTTGACACTAATTGGCCTTATCGGTTACTATTTAGACGTGCTTTTACTTACTTAATGGAGGCTACAAGGATGGTACTGAAGGCAGACTTGGAACGGAAACTTCTTTCAAGGAAAGAGGCGGCTACGATTTTGGGCGTGTCCCGTGATCGCATTGTGAAGTTGGTTGACGCTGGCGAACTGGACGAAGTTGATCTTGGACCCCGTTCAAGGCGGATTACGCTTACCAGCATCAAAGTTTTACTTGGGGAAAAGGAGGATGGACAGTGAGTAACGAAGTGAAGGACTTAGTTCCAATCGCAGAACTTTCGGTGGCGGGGATGGGGAACGGCAATCAGAACCAGATGCTTGACGGCGGCGGCGCATTGATGGGTACTGATAACCTCAATACTCGGACAATGGCTCGGAGTCTGCCCCGCAATGAACAGACAGCATACGAAACTGTAATGGCCAGGGCAAAGCGAATGAAGACAAAAGCCTTCTACGCTTGGGCCGTGAAGAACAAAGATAAGGCTGATGGCATGGTCATGGGGCCGACAATCGACCTTGCTATGACGGTTGTTCAACTTTGGGGCAACTGCGTACTGATTCCGAAGATTATTGACGAATCACCGACGCACCTTACTGTTGCGGCTATCTTCACCGACCTTGAAACCGGCGTCACGATTTCCAGAATGTTCCGTCAGGACATGGTAATCGGTAACTTCGGGAAGATGGACGCGGCAAGGGCAAGGGATATTAACTTCCAGATCGCTCAGTCGAAGGCTCTGCGTAACGTGGTTTGTGCGGCAATCCCTGAATACTTCTTTGAAGACGCAATTGCGGCGGCAAGGGCTGAGGATATGGGGCCGGATCCGAAACGGATTCTAAGTGAATTGGAAATGGAAAAACTGGCAGAATCGTTTGTTGAATACAACGTGTCAGTTGCCATGATTGACGCCAAGTTAGGCCATGAAATGTGGACTGCGGAAGACAGAACAAATCTTCGTGGTGTTTACAAGGCCATTAAGGAAGGTCAGACAAGCGTGGCGAATGAATTCCCGCCTGTTGTGGCCGATACGGGCAAGGTTGGGACGGAAGAATCGCCGTTGTTTGGCGGCGAAGTCGAACCTTCAAAACGCGCACAGGGGAAATAGGCGATGGCAGATATAATAATCCGCGTTGAAGAAGAAACTGACCCGAATCGCGTGTCCGCTATGGTTATTTCCGCACTCCGTGAAGCGGCAATCAAGCGTATGCACAAAGATTCAAGTGAATTGTCGGTGGATGAAAAACTTTGCAAACTTCTCGAATGGGGCAGAAAGAATGATGCCGATATTGAAGAATTGCAAAAACAGGTCGCTATTCTGAAAAGAAAATCAAAGTTGGATGAACTCGATGCGCGATTCAGGCCGCCCCTTGATGTTTGGCGCAAGCAGGTCAAGGAATGGCTTGAACATTGGGAAAGCAACCCTGATTCAAGGAATCCGCCACCAACCATTACAATCGTGACAGATACAACGGCCACGGTCATTCATCCGAAGGTGCAGACATAATGGTTAAGATTTGGCAAAGAGTCAAAAAAGCGGTGGCCGGTGCAAGGCTTTGGCTCTACAAACGCAGCAGAAAGGCTCAGACAGATACGATGCTGCTTTGTACCGCCCAAATTATCACAGCCATGAAGTTGTCCAGTGAGTTGCACGATCCAGCTACGGAGTACGATGCCATGACCCGCCTTTGGATGATTTGTAATGAAGTACGGGACAAGGCAGGGCTTGAAAAAATTAAACGGGGGTTCTAATGGAAGTTATCAGATTTTCAGCGTCACAGTTATCATCACTGACCATGTGCGGGGAAGCGTATCGAAGGGAATACATTGACGGCAAGACGCCACCTGCCAGTCTGTCCATGATTCGCGGCATCGCGGGACATCACGCATTTGAATTAGCCATGACCGAAAAGAAAAAGACGGGTGGACAGCCGGAAGACTACCTGATGTTGGAAGCCGCCTTTGAATGTATCGACGGATACCGGCCTGACGAAAAGGCTGTCTATCTACCACCGTCCAAAGAAGGCATGACAAAGGATGCCTGCCTTGACGAAATCAAAGAAGAACTGAAAGGCTATATGCCTCAGATTTCAGACTTGATGGCAAGGATTGTGCCTACCGAAGTTGAAACAGCGAAGGCGATTCAATTCAAAGTTCCTTCACTTGGGCCGGACGTATGGATTGTGGTTGAAGGGCGTCGGGACGTGTTGGGATTCATACCGGGTTTGGTTGACGGCGAAATTCCTGCAATCATCGACTTGAAGACGTGCGGCAAAGCTAAGAGTCAAAGGGATGCCGATAACAGCGTCCAGATGACCTTGTACGCCACGATTCAATCACCGTTGACTAGTATCCCGATTGAACAGATACCGCTTGCCATTGCTTTCGCTACACCGAAAAAGTCCGACATTCTGTTGACTACTCGGAATCAGACTGACATGGACGCCTTCATGCAGTTCCTTGTCAGGGCCGCGATGGTGAAACGGGCCGGTTTGTTTATTCCCGCGTCACGGGACCACTGGAAATGCTCACCGGAGTATTGCCAGCACTTCGCAAGTTGCGCTTTTGTCGGCGTGAAGTCGGTTGCTGAAAAACTGACCTCTTGTGGTGAGGTTGAAGCGAAGATAGACGCTTCCGAGGGTGCAGAGTAACAAAAGTATCTGGAATCGGTTTTAGACCCATTACAACGCCTCACAGAAGGTATTTCAATAAACACTCAAAATAAAGGATGGTAACAAGGTGAGAATTACAACTTTTGATACTGAATTCGAGTTCAAGGGCAAAATTGAGTTTGAAGATGCGTGGAATTGGCTGTCAAAGCATTTTCGTGAGCCGACGTTGGATTGTGATCTGGAACAGGCTAAATCATGCGAGTTCATGGCTCACCTTTGCATGGAAGTGGGAGAGGCCCGAAGTGAAGCAATCGTTTCGCTGCCGTTCATTCCGTTTTCGTTTGTTACCGTCAGAAAGAAGGTTCCGAAGTCCTTACTGATAACCGAAATCAATAACCACTTAACCGGCGAAGAAACGGAAGAACAGGAAAACGAAATCCGTCATTGCGTAACTGTGGATCTTTTGAAACAGGCATTGCCCGAACGTAGCGAAGTCGAAGCCGCGTGGAATATTGAAACTGGCAGGATCTATCTTTCAACCGGCGGCGCGGGTGTCATTGATGACTTTATGGCCGTGTGGATGACAAACGCAAAGGACGAAGGGCCGGAACTGAAACTTCGTGACTACCGGCGCATCGTGACAACTCGCTTGACTGAAAATAGCCTGAAATACTTTAACGGTATGTCGCCCACGAATTACGGCGATGTTGAAAACTGCGACGGGTTGGACGACGAAGCGAAGTACGATGCCGGTCAAGACTTTCTACTTTGGTTGATAATGAAGATTGAACAGGAATCAGGCGGCACATACTCAGACGAAATCCACGGCCTTGACATTGAACTTGACGATTCCGCGTCATTCACAAGTTTTGGCTCAAATAGAGTCACAATTAAGTCAGAGAATGGCGGACTGACCATTGAAGGCGAGACGGCCCTGAAATGTGGCAAGAAACCCGCGTGGTGCGGCTTCTACGTCACGGTTCCCGGCGTCAATGCTGAAATCAAGTTAGATCAGTCAATGGTCATATCAGCGTACAAAGAAACGGACGCGGACAAGTCGGTTTGTGATTATGCTTCCGAAGAACTTGCACGCAAACTGTCTCATTTTGAAACAGTCAGGGCAGTTCTGGAAAATGTGTTTGTGAGTTGGCTGGATGGTTGGATTGACTCAGAACCGCAAGAAGAACTGATGAACTGGCTTAATCCGGCTCTGACTCAGTAACCACTTTTTTCACCTTCGGCGTCGGAATAACACCGCCTTCAATCAGATTCATAAACTTACTTCTATCTGCAACGGGCAACTTATTGATTTCGTCTGCCATCCTTGCAAACAGGTCGTCAGAAGACATTTCAGACGTGGTAAGCGCGGCAACGGCGTCTTCCCGGTTTTCAGGTGGGCGACCGGCATACGAAAAGTCGGTGTTGTTGACAAGCCAGCCGGACAACGCTTGAAATTTACCAACCATCCCAAGTTGAAACAGTTTTTTCTTGGCCGAAATAGCACCTACAGCTTGCGCGGATTCCATCTGTCGCAGAACGTCGGGATGTTCACGCAGGAATGTGTACAGGAATTGTTCTGATACGCCAAGAGCTTGTGCCACTTCCCGCTTAGTCGCGCCGTACTGATACGCTTCAATCATCCACGCCACGTCGAGCGGTTCACCTGCTTGATGAAACTTGGGTTTGAATATCGAAATCCGCGTGATTCCTTCCTTCGCCAGAACTTGTCTGTTTTTCTGTGTACTCATTATCTTATCACCCCTGCCCCCGGCGTATCTTCAAACAGGTCGTTAAAGTCCGTAACCCCACACACTTGCATGATTGCAGCAACGTAATACACGTTTGGCATCATGCCGTTCATCCAGTGAACGACGTTGACATTCGTACAATGACGGCATTGCCAGCGAGTTTTTGCCAGTAAAGCGGCGAATTCTTCAAACGTAAGTTTATGCTTGTTCATGTAGTTGCGGATTACAGTCGCCACTTTCGATGCGTTATGTCTCTGTTTAAGCGGTTTTCTTTGTTCACTCATAATAGGCACCCCATTTTTCGGTAATGTTCAATCTCGGACGCAGCGGTTAATTTTGCTTCTTTCTTTCCCCGTTCTTTCGCTCGACGTTCCTTTCCCTCAGCAGCCCGTAATTCGTGTCCTGTAATACTACCCGCCTGAAGCCACCAATTACCCATTACGATTGAATCCGCCTCGTCCTCGGTGAATTGCTTACCGGGAATAATGGAAGCCGCTAAAGCAGCCGTTACGCCCTTCGTAGAACCAAGTAACTTCTTTTGTTTCAACACGCCCGTTCTGGACATCCATGTTTGCGAGTTTACCTTGAATACGCGGACTCTACCCATGAACACACGTTCGGCGGCTGAAATCCACATCCGTTGACTGGCGGCAAGGCTTTCCACGGCGTTTCGATTACGTTGAACCATCCATGTTTCGATTACCAGATAGCAATTCTCTTGCGATATGTCGCGGCCTTCAAGCAGCCGTTCGATAATCTCAATGGCTTCGATTTGGTCAACGCCCTTTTTTGTGCCGCAGGATGCAACCATTTTCCACGCTTGCCATCTTGGTTCAATTTGACGCCATAATGACAAGCCCGAACCATGCGCAGCCGGGTCGATACAAAGCATCCAGTCGGCGGACTTGATTTTCTTCATTTCCCTTTCATCCTTGCTTCCGCTTGAATTCTATCGCCTTCATCGTGCAAACGTCTGAATTCGGCGTAATGGCCATCAATTTCAGCGGATAATGTTTCAAATGATTTATGGCGAAACTTTGGTACCTTCAGTTTCCGTATTTGCCAATAGTGCGCGACTGCCGCTTTGATTGTATCCCACGGGGTTACTTTCATACTTCCCACCCCTTCACTCCGCAGAGTTGAATCAACACGAAAAGAACCGCCAAGCAAAGTCCAATCGGGATTGCAAGGCAGATTAGAAGGCCACCGATGAAGCGCGTGATGTGTTTCATACATCCTTCCTATTATCGCAGTCAAAGCAGACTGAATCAGGATTGGGGCATTTGAAGCAATGACACTCCGCGCAGTTCGCTTCTATGCGATCTTCGTGGCAAGTCTGACACTGAAGGCCCATCCATCCGTCACCGTCAGAGCCGGGGCAGTCCGTATCGTGGCAATCATCACAACCGAAGGGTGCGTTACACTTCATTTTTCATCCCGTCCTTTTCTGCCGTAGTTAGAAACCGCACATTGCCATAAGCGTCCATCTTACAAAATTCATTACCTTGTTCAAAATACCAGAAACCGCCCTTTTCACACAAGAATTTCCAACTTATGTCTTCAAGGTGTTTCTGCTTCTGGATACCGGATTTATTCAGTTTTGTGGTCATTTTTTCCACACTTCTTCTGTGTAAAAGAAACCGCCTTTAACTTTGTTTGGCGGCAATTTTCCACTTGCTTTTGATTCCAACCACCGAAACATCATATTGGCCCAATAGAAACCAACCGCCAGCGTGAAACCATACACTATTCCGTCAATGGTTTTAATAACTCCATTCAGTAAAATATCAGTCATGTTTGCCCCTTTTGCTAGTTTCAGCAACTATCTGTCGTGATGTCATATCATTTCCTTTAATCAATCGGATGTAAAGTCCGTTGATTGCGTCAATTATTCAGCGTCATCCGTCCCGGTTTTGAACAAATCATGCTGCGCCAGTGCTGAATTCAGATTCTTGCATGCGACGTTGAAATATCCCGGCTTCAATTCGATACCGACAAACTTACGGTTATGTTTCAATGCGACATAGCCTTCTGATCCGATGCCAGCAAAAGGCGAAAATACGGTATCTCCGACGTTCGACCAAAGGCGGACGCAACGCTCGATTGTTCCCAACTGTAACGGACATATGTGTTTTTCATCCTTTTCGTTTCTGGCTTCTGATGCCTGCAATGTTTCAGATTCACGGATGCCGTACCATATCGGACGCGCCCAAAGAATCCAATCTTCGTTCGATACATCGTCGCCGGGTTTAACTGGTTCTTCGTTTTCCTTCGGATGCCTGAAACAAAGGATATAATCTGCCATCGCGGGACGAAGCCATGCGGCATCACGATTCTTCTGAACAAACATCAACTGTTTCGATTTCGTTCTGATTGCTTGCGCCTGCGGGTCTTTATCAATAACTACTTCGCCATCGTAAACCCATCCATTTTTGACAAATGCCGCAACGGTATCAGCTCGAAAGTCTTTCCAACCAATGACGCCATCAACGGACTTCTTCATTGCGACCTGTTGAACATGGACAGCACACCGACGACCCGGCATCGTAACCCGCATCAATTCGGGAATCAGATAATCAAAATGGATAAAGAACTCGCTGTAGTCTTTACTGTTGCCCATGTCGCGGTCCATCGCGGAGTAAGTGTACAACGAAGCAAACGGCGGCGAAAATACCGACAGCCCCATTGAAGCGTCCGGTATTTCCTTAATCCTTTCGCAACAGTCGCCGAGCATCATCTTCCAGTTCCCACCGTCCCGGTCATCGGTCTGATATTCTGATTTCATAACTGATATCCCCCTTACGACTTCCATCTGTTTTGCCTTCATTGCTGATACAACAGCATCCGACATACGATTGGCTTCATGCTCTTTACGCTTGACGTTGTTTGATATTTGGCCTTCAACGTCTGAAACAACAATCCGAACGTCAACCGCTTCTTTCTGACCGAACCGCCAACATCTACGAATTGCCTGATAGTACTGTTCGTAACTGTCACCGATTCCCAAAAACATCATGTTATGGCAATGTTGGAAGTTCAGGCCGAAACCGAAAATTGACGGCTTACTGACCATGATTTGCACTTCGCCCATTCGCCATTTTCGTTCGCGCTCAATCTTATGTTCTTCTGAATCTGCCCCGCATACTTCAACGGCCGACGCGCCCAGTGCTTTTGCGATTGCTGCGCTTTCGTCATTAAGTCCGCACCAGATTAACCACTGTTCGCCGGGTTTGGATGCAATAACGGTCTGCGCCCGTTCAATCCTTGCTTCCATCGTGCTTCTACGGACCTTTGCGCGTGTGCCAATTCCGCCAATCGTCGCGGCAAAAAGCATACCATCCGGGACGTATTCACATTCAACCATTTCGTCAACAATCTTCAATTCGGGTAGTTCAAACAGACCATCTTCATATCCAAGGTCAGACGGCTTACGAACAAAAACTGACCATTCAGCCATCCACGCAAACATAGCGTCTGCCGCCCAGCCCTTCAAACGCCAACCGGCCCCGTGTGATTCGTCGTGAACAAACCATGTTGCGAGCATTTCGACGCGGGACATTACGCCCAAAAACTCTGCGTGATTTGCAAGTTCGGTAATGTCATTCGGTGCGGGCGTCGCGGTGCAGCACAACCGATATGGTACGTCTGAAAAGTCATTCAAAAGCATCGTGCGCGTCTTGCCGTCAACTGATTTCAGGATACTCGATTCGTCCAAAACAATAGCATCCAACGGCATACCGACGAACTTATGGATTCGTTCATAATTCGTAATCCATATTCCGTCACCAACACAATCAGATGATTCGTAAACGCGGGTAACTTTCAGGTCAATCTTCAACCCTTCCCTGACTGTTTGCTCAGCAACAGCAATCGGCGCAACAATCAGAACACGTTCCGCGAAGTTACGCGCCCACTCCAACTGAATCAGCGTCTTGCCCATGCCGCAATCCGCAAATACAGCGGCGCGTCCAAGTCTGACAGCCCAATTTACAATATCAGACTGAAACGGGTACAGCATCGGATGAACTAGCATTGGATCACGCCCCAACTTCTCGACCTTTGATAACTTTGACTTCAAAAAATCCTCGTAACTGTTCATTTTACTCCATCCTTTACCCGCCCTATGCTAGTTTTCCTAACCCTGCCTATCTCCCGCAAACAAGCCTTGCACGTCACCCTGTCCGTGTCCGGGTGAAAGTACAGTGGCTGTGGCATATCATGGGACTTGCACCCGCACAAGGCGTCCCACTTGAACCCAGTCTCAGTTTCGTGCCCGTACAGGACGTGTAGGCGGCGTCCGGTTTCGTACATGCCTATGGTTTTGGTGTAGGGTTGGGTCATAATTCCACACTTATCCCATATGCCGCCAAATGCTCAGCTAGTGACCCGTTCCCGTTCAGTATCGCGTCGAAATTTCGCGCTGTTGGTTCGTCGGGTTCGGTCTGGAACTGTGTGTCAATCAAGTTTCGTCGCGGTGCCGATTGCGGTAACAAGTACCAGACTTCACATGCGCGGGCTTCCATGTCGGCGGCGTCAACCGCGTTCCAGTTCACGTCAGATGTTGCGAGTCTGCACACGTTGTGAATCGCATTCTGGATGTTGGTTTGTACTGATTTCAAGGGTATCGACTGGTAATATAATCCTTTAAGTTCATATATATAGCATGTTTTCAAAACCGGCCCCGGCACATCACCTGTGGCGTATTCGTGCGCATCGTGCAGCAACCCCGCCAGACACGTCGCCTGATTCGCGCCATTGGCCTTGAGTATGGCCTCGACCAAACGGCTGTGCTGGCCAACGGTGAAATCTATGGCACCGTTCCAGCGACGGATTCGGGACAAGTTCAGACACACGTCTACCATGTTCACGTCGTCGGGTGTCGGATTCAGTAGGTCTATGGAACCGTGGCCAGTTATGATTCTGAGTTCGTTCATATCCCTGCCTCCAATGTTTTCACGGCCTTTTCCAGAACCGCAATCCGTTCCTTCAATCACTTATTTTCCAGTACCAGGTTGCAGTCCGTGACGCAGAACAGGCCCGCGCTCGACCTTGAAAGTGACAGGTTCATCCCGGCCACAAAACGCGCCGTTCAAATCTGCTTCGATTTCCCAACCGTTGATATTCACGCGATTACTCATGTTCCTCCTCCAGTTCATCAACGCGGAATTGAAGATCCGCGACTTGTGCCTGCAATGTTTCAATTTCATCGTCTTTTTTGTTCAACAGGTCATTGAGTTGGTCCAGACAGTAACCACCATCTGCGTTCAAGTGTCTAATTTGCATTCACTCCCCCTTCGCCGCGTCCCGCCAAGTCAGCGAAACCAGTTTACCGCCCACAACCTCGATCGTTTCTGGCCTGTCGCACAAAACGATAGTGCCGGGTACGATCCAAAGCGCGAACGCGGATGCGCCTATCTCGCGGTGCAGGTTCAGTTTTTCCATCGCTTCATCGTCGTATTTGATACCCATGTCATGGCCGGGATTCATTATGCACATGGCTTGCCTCCTGTCTCAGCGTCCAACCCTTGCGCGGGTTTAGCGTGAGGTGTAATCAAACCGCGTCGTTCCATTTCATCGCAGCAGGCAACAGCAATCAAGTGACGCTGCTTTTCAGCTTTTTCTGCTTTCAATCGAATAATGATTTGGTCCACGTTGTCCATTGCCCTTTGAAAGGACTCACGCTGTAATTGATACTCAGCCGTCTGACGCTCACCTGACCAGTCCAACCATTCCCAAAAGGCTATGAACTTGGCTTTAATGCTCATTACCGATCTCCTTTGGCGTCGGGCTGTGTCTCACGATATGTCTTGTCAGCAATCCTTGATGTTTCTATCACAGCAGTGACACGTTCCAAGGCTTGAAACATGTGTGTTGGAATGTCAGTGGACCATGAAAAGTATTCAGTAATTGTTTCAGCATCTTCTCTGCTTATCCCCACCTGCCCCGGTTTCAGGACCGGGACGAATTCGGTAACGCGGTCCAGGTAGTCGGCTTCGGCGGCGTCCATTGCGAGGTCGTATGTGTCTGCATAACCTCCGGGACAAGCATACCCTTGGCCCGCAAGCAAATCCCATCGAATTCCACACACGCCACGATGTGTTTTGTACCAACCGATCTTAGTCTTAGCCTGCCACTCACCTATTAATTTGTTGGCATATTCTTTCCACGGCAGTATCCGTTTTTCAGCCATTATGCGCCTCCAGATCGGCGGTAAGTTTGGTAATCATCAAGTCGTCAGTTGAAAGCAGGTCATTACGCAGGGAATGGTCCAAAACATGTTCTAACGCCTCCCTACTAACCCACACCTTGTCGGAATCTGCCTTGACATACCCCATCTGTACAGCGAGTTCGTCAAAGTGTGCCGTCAACGTGGTTGCCACAGCTTCGGGGCCGAATTCGCGGTGGAGTTCGATGCGGAGTTCGTTCGTTGCACCCTTACTAAGATAACCGTAACAAACTTCAAACCGCTTTAACGCCTGTTCAATCTGCTGCCTGATGGTCATTATCTGGAGCATGGTTTTGCCTATTATCCTTTAGACGGCGTATGCTGTCTTGCGAGTTCCTACTTCACCCAAGCCGGTTTCGATAAGACACTTGCGTATATTATCCAGAGCCTTCTTGTCCATAGGCGTTACTTCGGGGCTAATCACCCCTAGTTGTTTAAGATTCAATGCAGCGTTCAAATCCCTATCAAGGGTTGCGCCGCAGCCATCACACTTGTACATGCGCTCTGATAAGTTCAATTTCTTTTTGACGTTGCCGCAACATGAACACATTTTAGACGAAGGAAACCATCTGTCTGCAATTACCGAGTTGACGTTATAGATTTCAGACTTATATTGCAGTTGCCGCCTGAATTCGCCCCATCCTTCGTCGCTAATACTCTTAGTGAGTTTGTGGTTCTTAACCATTCCCTTCACATTCAAATCCTCAATCACTACCGTTTGGTTTTGTCTCCAAGACTGCGCGGTTGCGCTTTTCGTGCTGCACTAACCCTGCCAAACACTCTGCCGCCTGTCCACAATGGACGCCGCCCTCTTCATCGCGGCCCGCCAGCATTTCGGCACAGCGTCCAGGTATCGCCTCAAAGTTCGCCTTTGCTTTCAACACATGGTCAACATAAATACGTTCAGCATCGGCAAGTGGGATTAGTTCACCTCGCATTTGAGCTTCTTTCATCTGTGCTATTTTTGCTTCCGCAACCTCGCGTTGACGCCGGGCCTCTACTATATCAATCCAACCGTCAATTTCTATAACCCCCTCCAATCGACCAATTTCTTCAACCACCCGCGTTGCCGGTGTCATTTGAGGTTTTGGGCCGGCCCCTCGGTCCGGTTTGCCGCCGACAAACGGACTTCTAAATTCACCAACTTTGATTTTAGTTGCGGTTATATCAATGCTGCCGTCCGGATGTCGCACTAACCAGCCTTTTTTATCCCACTGGCAAACCGTTGCTGGTGTTACACCGAGTGCGTCGGCCGCCTTTTGACCGGTTAAACCCTTCAAATTACGAATTGACACCTATTTACCTCCTGCTTTTTGCTTATATCTAGAAAATGCCCGGACTCGATTGTTACCCGTTAAGCTCACTTCGGCGGAAGAACCTATCCCGGTGGCCTCGGTTTGCGTCAAAATTTCCCGCGAGTGTACCTTCCGAACGTTGAACGAATCGCAATTATAAATCGGCGACAACTCCAGCACCCGTATCATGCAAACCGCGTGCCTGTTAGTTTTTCCAATTCTGCCTATCTGGATCGGAACCAATCCCTCAATGTGGACTAGATTATCAGTCGCACATCCGCACCACGAAAAATCGGCACTAAGTTTAAATCGTGAACACAACAAGCACAGAGGTATGTCCATGATATAAACTCCCTCAATCCTTACCCAGCAATTGTTTTGTCTCTGTACCCATCACTCTGCCCTGGCCTACATTTGATTGCGCGACAACAGCGGCGTAGTGGTCGCAAAAGTCACGCTCCCGGAATGACAACTCTGACGGGATTTCTGATTGCTCCATGATTAAACGCAAACCTCGCAAACCTCCGCAGGCTGCTAACTCTACATCTGTAAGCGTGTGCCCGTTCGGTTGCCATCCCGATGCGGGCATATAATCGCCGTCGCATGACTTACTGCTGGTTGCGGCCTTAAGTACATTCATCCACGCAATTTTGGATTGAGATTTGGCATCGATCCTACCAGGCATCCTGTCTATAATGTCCATAATGTTTGGGTATGCCCGAAGTTCTTTAGCGCACCTAATTATAGATGCCTTTAGTTCCCTATAGTTGTAATCGCTCAAAAGTTCAAAATACAAATCATGTTTAGTTTCGGGTTGAACACAAAAAACCGATTCGAGTACAACGATACATCTACTCCATTCAGCTTCATTCAACATTTGCAATGTCCTCCGCAGTTACGCCACGGTTTCTGGCCCACGTTACCGCGCCAAATTCATTGCCGTATTGGTCGCAGCCTTTAGGTATCACTTTTGGTATCCTAGTATTAGATTGATTAAATCCCTGTCCCTGTTTCGCTGCCCATCCTTGCGCTTTGTTCAGCCATTTCGTAATTGCACCCATAACCTTGACGCGAGGTGCGCGGTCGGGATTGGCACAGCACCAAGTTTCAAACTTGGCTATTTCCTGATTGAGATTTACGAGCGGCGCGATTTCCTGCCATCGTTCGCGGTCAAGCTCGGCAACGCCCTCGACTTTGAATGTGTCCCTGTTCAGGATTATGCGCTGTTTTCGTGGCCGCTTCAGCCCGGCATCGCCGGATGATGCGGAAGTATCCTTTAGGATACAAGATTCACTTAACTTATCTTTACTTAACTTATCTTTACTTAACTTAGGGGAAACATTGCATGAGTCCTCACTGATTACTCCGTGAGCAGTCACTGAGTCCTCACTGATTGTGTCGTGACTGCTCACGTCAAAAGGTGGCGGTGGCAGTTTCGATTCAGTTGGTCGGTTGATGGTCTGGTACTTTCTAAAGTTTGGGATGATATGATATAGGTGCGCGTTGATGATGTACGGTAAAATCAGGCGCTGTGCCGCTATCTCGTTGATAACCTGGTCGGCTTGTGCAAGTGTGATGTCATCGTAAGCCATGCACCCGCCGCGCATCGTGGCTGCGTTCCAGTCGTCCATCCGGCCTTCGTCGTCGGCTGCGTTCCATGCAAAAATAAAAGCGAGTCTTGCGGGTGGAGTCAAGTTGCCAATTTTGGCATCCTTCCAGAAACCGGGGTCGATCATTCTACGTCTCATCATAGTCCCTTCCGTCCTTAAGTCGCGCCCACTCCAACAGGAAGTTCAGGTCGGCTTTACTGATTGGCACTTCATTGTCAGTGTCGATTTCCCAACCGTTGATATTCACGCGATTACTCATGTTCCTCCTCCAGTTCATCAACGCGGAATTGAAGATCCGCGACTTGTGCCTGCAATGTTTCAATTACATCGTCTTTTTTGTTCAACAGGTCATTGAGTTGGTCCAGATAGTAACCACCATCTGCGTTCAAGTGTCTAATTTGCATTCACTCCCCCTTCGCCGCGTCCCGCCAAGTCAGCGAAACCAGTTTACCGCCCACAACCTCGATCGTTTCTGGCCTGTCGCACAAAACGA
>Ga0247841_10001877_pt1 | contig 44144 bp, 47 predicted proteins | sample LaCruzMarch2015__2_FD_192410 | JGI IMG/M metagenome (GOLD analysis project Ga0247841, IMG submission 192410) | Freshwater microbial communities from meromictic Lake La Cruz, Castile-La Mancha, Spain - LaCruzMarch2015_18m | ecosystem: Environmental > Aquatic > Freshwater > Lake | place: Spain...
TTAATGCTTCTTTTACGTCAAAATTATATAATCTTCCGCATTCTTCTATCATTTCACATACACTCTTTTTTGTTAGCTTTTTTTTTGCATTTTTTACTATTGAAATTGGCATCTCTACTGTTGACATATCTACTTCAATTAATTTGCTTATTACTTTACTTTTAATTTACTATTTATTTATATTTTCTTCTCAATTTTTTTTTTTATTCACTTACTTTTTTCGACACATTTTATTTTATGCAACCTTTCAAAAAGGTTGCGCCAAACACTTCAATACAATCTTTCAACACTTCAATACAATCTTTCAACACTTCAATACAATCTTTCAACATTAAAATATAAATCTTTTTCCAATATATTCACATCATGAATAAAGTCATCAGTTTTTCCACTCCAATTTTTACCCGTTGGTCCTAAATGAAAACATTGTATGTCATTTAAATATAGATAACCATCAAATTTTTTACTAAAATGTAAATCTCCTTTAGCAGCGTTAATATAATCAACTCCCTGATATATTTGTTTTTTGTACAACTGAAAATAACCTATTACTGATTTTCTAAATGTATTCAAATCTATTTGCTTCTCCTTTATGTGTAATTTATATTTATCAAGTTCATCATTCTTATTCATCAACTGTGACGTTTTCAACACTCCAACTCTTACTATACCATAAATATAGTGTTCGCACAAATTTTTGTTTTTTAAAAGATCAACAAAATTGTTTGGTAAAAGAATGTCACTATCAATGTTTATATACCAGTGATTTGGATATTTTTTATAAACAATTTTTTGTGCATGATTTATTGCACCGTATTTATCAAAAACTTTATTATTTTTGTTGAAATTATAAAATAGTACTTTTACACTTTTAAATTTTTTACAAAGGTTTATTGTTTTTTCATCATCGTTTTGTGTTATTATAAACAATTTTTTGAAATGCATATGATTTACAGGTAAAAAAAACTGTAATGTATCATAATAATTATACGATACACATATTCCTATTAAAGGAAACGTATCATTTTTATCTGCAGGATGATGAACATTTTTAATATAATTGTCAAAAAAATCCATTATACTTAATTAAAATATTTAAAAAATGCGAAAAAAAATTTATAACTGCTCTTTAATAGCGGTTATAAATATATAACATTCTAAATAATATTAATTCCAAAATTTTTATTACTTTTTTTGTTACGTGGAATAATATTAAATGTATTTTTAAGGTTGTTGTATATTTTTTTTACATTTCTTATTTTTTTCTCAAGAACAGCTTGTTGATGTACTATTTTAACATCAACAAATTCACCTTTTTTAATTTTACTAAAAATATTGTATCTTTTGAAAGAGCAAGATTTGCATGTACAACCGTAATCTAAATAATGGTCTCGTTGAACAATGTTATTTGTTTGATTTTCATTTGAAATTTCTTTGTAAAAATTATACTTTTTAATAGAAAATGGTTTAAATAATGTATTTGTTTTTTTTTGATCCCAAATATCAAAGTATTTTTTTTTATCATCATAAGAATTATAATAATTAAAAAATTTACATGTTTTAACCATTTCTAATAAATTACAAGGTATTACATATTTTTCTTTAAATCTTTTATATAAGTCACCAATTAACTTACTTTCTGTTTGATAGTCCTTTACTATGACAATATCCATTTTAAAAATTTTACTTAAAATTGTACCCCACTCATCCGAATCACATAATCGAAGTTTAACATAATTAATATTATCCTTATTTACTAGTAAGTATTTATTATTAAAATCAAATTCATTTGGTACATCTATGTTATATCTATCAAAAAAATAATCCCCTGACCCAATAAAAGGAAAAATTGAATTGAACCGTTTTATTACTATATCCAAATTATGATTTTGGATACTATTTTCATCTGTATTAAAATGAAATGTAGTTAGGTATTCAAAATATTCTGAAATTTTTCTCTCTATTGGATTTCTATAAACATCAATAACGTAGACATTTTTCCCCAATGATGCATTGTATTTAATTAATTCATCAATAGTTACTTTTTCTTTATTTTCGTAGTTGGTTAAAACACACAACATTTTTTCATCATGAATGTGTATTACGTTGTATTTCATTGTCCCAGAAATTCTTAAAGATGATACTAATGATGTCGACCCAACTTTGGGTGGAGTGTAAATAAAAATAACAGTTTTTTTATTTCTTGCAGCATCATTAGTAAAAAGTTTATCGTTAAATTCCTTAATGTATTGTATTCTATCTACCATTTTGTATTAATTATTAAAAATATTATTATTTAAAAATTTTTATGTAAATAATAAAATGGAAGCAATTTTAGCTTTTGATATTAAAAAAGGGATTTCTAAAAATGGTGTATTACCTTGGAATATAAAAGAAGACTTGCAGTTTTTTTACAATAAAACAAAATGCAACGTTGTTATTATGGGTAGAAGTACATATTTTTCTATACCACATGATAAAAAACCACTCAAAAATAGATTAAATATTATACTAACGAGAGAACCTAATAAGTACAAAAAAATATCATACACCTACAAAAATATACTTTTTACTGATAATGAAAATATACATGAAAATATACTATTATTTCCTAAAAAATACAATGATGTATATCCAGTTTTACAAAAGTTTTTCAATATTTTTTTTATAGGAGGAAATGAAATATTTAACAAATATATTCCTTTATGTAGGGTATTATGGGTTACTAAAATTAAGTCAGATTATGGTTGTGACCTCTTCTTTGATTATAATTTAGAAAATGAATTTTCTGAAGAAAAAGTTTTTGAAAATAACGAATATAGTGTGTATAAATATACTAAATTGTGAGCATATTTATTTAATATTTGTGACGTCTTGTTTTACGTCTGCGTTTTGTACTTTTTTTATGTTTTCGCATACTTCTTTTACCCCCTTTTCTTGATTTTTTACTACTTCTACGTTTGCGTCTACGTGTTCCACCTGCTTGATAGGCGCCAGGACCTTTTCCAGTACCTTTTCCACTTTCCATATCATCTAAATCATCATAATCATCGTCATCTGCAAACTTATCGGTCACTCCTTTTTCCATTAAGTCTATATTTTTATCATCATCATCTGCATTGTCATCATCATCTGCATTGTCATCATCATCTGCATTGTCATCATCGTTTCCTTTTTCCATTAAATCTAATTGCGAATCATAATTGGTTTCTGGGTCAGGATCCGCGCCACCTCTTTTGCACAAAGGACATTTGCATCCCATTTTATGACCACGTCCACGACCACCTTTTTTACACAAAGGGCATTTGCATGATTTTTTATGATGAAATCCGCGACCCCCTCTTTTACATAAAGGACATTTGCACCCCATTTTATGACCACGTCCACGACCGCCTTTTTGTGTCATTGGAGATGCTGAAACTATTGAATTCAAGTTACTCATATTATTTATATATTAAATAAATATAATAAATATCTTATATTCATTTAATTATTCGATAAAAATGCTAAATAGTTTGTAGTCTATACTTTTGAACGTGGCGGTCTACCGCGTCCTCTTCCACTTACTCTACCTTCACTAACAGAAGATCTTTCTGTTACTGGCTTTTTGGAAACCATACTCCACGCAGTGTCATCACTACTGGATTTTTCGTTACGTGCGACTTCACGAACCTTTTGTTGTCTAGGCATTTTGACTGGTTCCGATTGTTCATTAACATCTTTATAACTACTTCTTGCAATTTTAAACTCGTGTCTTGTTTCACACATTAATTTACCACCTTTAATTCCACCAACTTCTGAAGCTTGACATTCGTGTGCGCTATTTTCAACATTTACTAAACAAAACTCAATGTATTCACCTTGAATTAGATATTTGTATTGTTGATTTGAAACATTAATAGCACTATGGTGTACAAAAATATCTGCACCTGACTTTTCTCCATCTGTAATTGTAACAAAGCCATAACCAGCTTTATTATTGAACCACTTAACACGACCCATCAAACGCTCAGCAGACTTTGTTCCTGTGGAAGATGTAACAACAGCACAACTCGACGACATTATTATATTATAATCTATATTATGATCATATCTTTATATTATTTTATAATTATTTATATATTTGTCGAAACGGTTCAAGATTAATTATTTTCATAAATATAGTAAATATGAGACAAAACAAACCTTTCAATATCTTGTAGATTTCTAACATCTATGTCTTCTACTTGAACGTTTTTCAAATCTATTATTTTAATATCATTATTTGTAATATATTCATAAACTGGTTTCATTGAAAAATTTTCATCCTTTATTAAATCTTTTTCTAATATTTTATTTTCAATACAACAAGAAACAACATAGTTAAAAATTAATTTACTTATATTAATCAATCTAGTATCATTAAGATTGGTTGCTTTTTTATTCAAAACATATACAAAGTTATAAATACTTTCAATGTATTCTTTCGACTTTTCGTACGGCATCGATATTATGTATGTATTAAAATATATTTATATTCATTTTTTTGCAATTTTTATATTCATTGAATGTTATTGCCCAATTCTTTTTTGAAAAGTTGAATGTATTTATCATAATTCGGTGTTTCTTCAAATTCCAATTTTCGAACATAATTATGATACTCCATAAGTACCGATGGAATGTCTTGATGTTCACTGATCAATTCTTTTTTATTTTTAATGTACATATTTTCATCTTCATTGTTCGAAAAATACACATCATCATTCATCCATTCTAACTTACCAAAATAAAAATAGATTAACATATAGGAAACAGATTCTAAGTCGTCTCTTCTGCTTTGCTCTAAAAAGTTGTGCGCATTTATACTTGCAAAATCAAGAGTACCCATAAATTTGTGTTTTTTTTTACAATCAATATGTGTGCCATTAAAAATATATGGTTTGCTCAATCCAAAATCAACTAAGTACAATTTTTTAGGGTTAGTTATTGTCAATAAAAAATTTTCAGGTTTTATATCTCTATGAATAAACCCCCGGTTATGTATATTTTTTAAAATACTTAACATATTTACTCCAAACTGTAAAACAGTTGTTTGTTTAAACTTTTTGGAACTATCTAATACCCTTTGCAATGAAGTTCCCAATAATTCCATAACCATAAAATAGTAGAATTCATTTTTACCATACCATTTTATATTAGGAACACCTTCTAAACCGTTTAAATATTTGTATATAATTGCCTCATTTTTTAACAATTTAACATTATCAGATATTAATTCTATTTTTATTGCAACTTTTTCGCAAGTTCTTATATTCATACCTTCAAATATAGTGCCAAAACTACCAGTACCTATTTTTTTTAGTAATTTATATTTATTTCCTATTATATTTGTATCCATTTATTTTATTTACGCCTATATTGTTATATTGGTTTTTTATATTAATATATCAAAAATATTTATGCTTTCGTTTCATTGTTCAAAAATAACATTATCACTTCCTAATACATTCGCAAGTGCTACAAACAACAACATTTCTTCTTTATATCTGAAACTTTTATAACCTTGTGAAAGTAAGTATCCTTTGTTCCATCGTAACTGTTTTATTCTTTTATTTTCATCACATTGCTGATCTTTCATGTACGAAAGTTGTATTTTGAAACCACCTTCACATCGATCTAGTATTTCAAGTGGTTCTTCATCTTTAAATTTTTTAGAATTATAATAGTTAAGAATTTTTTGTATTGTTTCAGTGTCAATTGAATTTACAAAAACTTTTATTGGCATTTTATGTAATTAGTATTTTTGTATTATTGTATTGTTGTGTATAAATTTTATAAATAATTCATTTTTTTTTAAAATAAAAAAACAATATATACAGTAATATATATGGAAAAACAAACCATTTGCGAAGAAGATAAAGATGAAGACAACGACGTAAATGTCCTGAGTGGAGATAATAAAGTAGACGTGGAAATTGAACCCGATGTAAAGGGAAATAAAACAAATATGTATTTTCAACTTTGTTCATGTTCTCTTATTTTCCATTGTTTTTCTAATAATAAACAATAAATGATGCGCGTTTTATTCAAAAAAGGGAGAAAAATGGGAGTAAATCGGAAACATTATTTTGCCAAATTAAAATTATAAAAAAAAATTGAAATGCATTAACAGCAAATAGTTAATTGCATACTAATACAACAATGCAAACCAGATCCGGAAAAACCTATAACGCTACTGCTAGTTCTTCTAAGGGAAAGAACAATATCAGACTTAACATGAAAGTCGATAATGTTGATAATCGTATAACATTTAGAATGCAAACAAGATCCGGAAAGACATATACTTCCGGAAAGACTTATACTGCAACAGCAACTTCTTCTTCTACAGAAAAGAACAATATCAAACTTGAGATCAAAGTCGATAATGTTGAAAATGTTGTTAGTCGTACAATACCAAGACCAGCACCAGCACCAAGACCAATTTTAACTCATAGAGTACCATGTGGTTTTATAACACCAATGAAAATCTCGGATGAACTCGCCACGTTTCTTGGAAAACCACTCGGCACTGAAATGGCGCGTACCGATGTTTCTCGTCTTATTAATTCTTACATCCGCGTCAATAACCTACAAGACCCGCAAAATTGTCGCAATATTAATCCTGACACAAAGTTGCGTGCTCTTCTTCGAATAGGTCAACATGAAGAACTTACCTACTTCAATTTACAAAAATATATGAAACATCATTTTATAAGAGACAACTAATATAAAAAATTTAGAAAAATATAAATATAAATAAAACCCAAAAAGTGAAAAAATCGAAGTGTATATATTACACGCTTCGACTTTTTTAATTTTTTTTCATGTTTTGTCGCGTTTCCATTTACACATACAAAGATTGATTTGTAACAACATATTTTAACGTCATCGTTGGAATTTCTTTCAACCTACTCAAAAGCGCCATATTTCCAGTCATTTCAGCTATTTTTTCTAGTTCGCTGCTAATATTATTAATTTTTAGTAAAGCTTTTACAAATTCACCCAAAAATATCTCTTTTTCATCTGCTAATTCTTGTAACAGCTTTTTACATTCTTCCACGTTTTCACAATAGCACCATTTATCTACATAATTCAATAAATCATAATGATATGTGTATTCGATGCCGGAGTTAATGTTCATCTTCGTTTCTTTTGTAATATAATCATTGTACATGTTTTTGACTTTAAACACAACATTTTTAAAAGAAACATCATCTACTCTAGGAACATAATTCTTCATTTCATCTTTTACTACAATATTTGTTAGACAACTAAATAACGACACCAATTGAATGGTCGACAAACTGTCAAACACATTTTCTTGAAACAGTTGCGAAAAGACCAAACAATGTGTTTCTCTTAAATGGCTTGCGATAGTACCCTTCAGTGTAAGGGTCAACGTTTTTTCATCTGAGTTGTCATTTGTCACAAATCCCTCGTCATGCAACAGTCGAACGATTGTCTCTACGTTGTTATCAATAAATTTTTCAACATAGTTATAATCTTCCTGCAAGTCGTCTATTTTCTTCAACTTCAAATTGTATTTCTCCACTTTTATTTTATCAAATTCTATGTTCACATATTTATCACGAATAGCTTCTATTTGCCGTTCAATGTCTTTACGCTTTTTGTTTACAGCACTATTTTTTGTGTGGTGTAATGTTAGGTAGTCATTTATGACTTCTTTTGGTGTTCTCATGGTTTGGAAAACTGTTTCAATCATATCTATCTCAACGTTTTCTTTGCAAATATCATCATATATTTGTTTTAATTCACTGTCCAAGTCGTCTTTTACCATACTTTTTCTAGCAAAATGAATAAAATTGTTGTCACCTATCTCAATCAAGTTCAAAAGAAGATTGTATGAAATCTTGAATTTGGATTTCAATGTTGGCGGTTTACCACTCATCATATTTTTATAACTCGTCATCGTATCCACATTTCTAAAAAGGTTGTTTAAATGAATAACGTGTCCAACAGTATCCAACCCTAATCTACCTGCTCTACCAGCTGCTTGTGTGTATTCGTGAGAGTGCAACATTCTATTGTTCTCTCCATCAAATTTACAAACATCTGTAAAAATAGTAGTTTTTACTGGCATGTTGATGCCAACACTCATCGTCTCAGTACAAAATAACAGTTTAATAAAACCCTTCACAAAAAGCAATTCCACCATTTCACGTAAAACGGGTGTTACGCCACTATGATGTATAGCTATACCTTTTCGAAGCATTGTAACCATTTTCACATATTCGGGTAAATTCAAATATTCTTGATAATTCGGAAATTTTCGAATAATATGTTCGCATTCTCTATCAATTATATAAGGCGTTTTATTATCAAATTCAAGCAAATTCGTAGTTACTTCATTGGCACATATTTCCAATTGTTTTCGTGAAAATACATAGCATAATGCAGGCAACATTTCATTTTCTACTAAATGTTTTGTGACTTGATTTAAAACATGTTGGCGCTTGGTTCTAATGTTGTTTCTCTCAAAAAGCGTCATCATCTTGTTCATTTTATGATATTCTTGATCATTGAATTCACCTTTTGCATTTTGTAATACAAAAGGTTTATTAATAAACGACTTTATTTCTTCTTGAACGGCTTTGTCTTTAACCGCTTTAAAAATACCACTTGTCGTAGTAATAAAACCATAATGTGTCAATGGAACTGCGCGAGTTAATTTCGACGCCAAGTAAACGACTTTTTCTGGATGTTCGGTGTATTCGCCTTTATTCTCAAGCCAAAGTGCGAATTTTTCAGGATTATCCAACGTTGCAGAAAGCCCAATTATTTGTATATGTTTCGGCAACATCATAATACTTTGTTCCCAAACATGTCCTCTCGCTTGATCATTGATCATATGTATTTCATCAAACACTACACAACCTAATTCGTTTTCAATGTCCATTTCAAAAGAAATGCTCGAGGATGGTACTGTGGCGTTACTTTTGATCTGGAAAAGCTTATTCAGCAATATTTCAGTTGTCATGATCAATACATCCGCATCTGGATTTGTTTTAATATCACCAGTAATAAGACCAACACTAATTCCTTGATATTTATTTGTAAAATCGTAAAACTTCTGATTACTTAGTGCTTTAATAGGTGTGGTATAAATAACTTTTTTGCCTTTCGAATGAAAATAATCAATTGAAAAGTCACCTGGTAATGTTTTACCACTTCCAGTTGGAGCTGTTACCAAAACATGTTGGCCTTCCACAATAGCTTCGATTGCGTACTTTTGAAAAATATGCAAAGGATAATCGTACTTTTCAAAATATTCTTTGTATTTTAATTCACTTTCTTTATTATAACCAGTTATGCTGCAAACTTTTACCATTTTTTATATAAACGTGTATCGTAGAGTTTAAATTATTTCAATTTTATATTAAAATTATTATACGTCAATACGATAAATTACCCAACAAATTCCTATTTCCTTTAAGTTTTTTGGGGAATTTATTATATTTTAACGAAAAAGTGGATCCAAAAGTATTTTGGCTTTTCGATTTTGGACATTTTTTTTGTCCATTTTTGAAAAGGGGATATTGACTTTCCCCAAAATGCAACATTTGTGACTGAAATGTCATTTTAGCGTCTGGTGACCAAAAATTTGATTTTTGATTTGTTACGATAATTTTTATTATTTTTTTGAATTAAACCTTTAGAATAAATTATATTTGAAACATATATGAAACAAATGAAACAAAAAAAGTCGCAAAAGTCGTCGGAAATATTTTCGTGTGAAAAATGTGACTATTCGACGTGTAGAAAGTTTGACTACACCAAACATTTACTGACACCAAAACATCAATATGAAACAAATGAAACAAAAACTCTGAAAAAGTCGTTTTTAAACTCAATCGATAAATGCTCAGAAGTTTTTACGTGCAACATATGCGACACACCATTTACAAGCAGAACGACTTTATGGAGACATAAAAATAAGTGTATTATTTCTTATGAGAATAATATTATAAATTGCAGTAAAACTGTTGCAAATTACAAAAGTGATAATGATGTTATTATGATGGTAATAAAACAAAATACTGAGTTGAAGGAATTTTTAGCTGAACAAAATAAACAGAATATTGAACTACAGAATAAAGTTATTGAATTGTGCAAAGTTAGTAATAATATAACAAATAATGTAAACAGTAATAACAAAACATTCAATCTACAAGTCTTTTTGAATGAAACATGTAAGGATGCTATGAATATTAGTGACTTTGTAGAATCTGTGAAATTACAAGTGTCTGATTTAGAAAATGTCGGGAAAGTCGGTTATATTGAAGGAATATCCAATATAATTATTAAAAAATTGAAGGATTTAGATGTTAGCAAACGACCTGTACATTGTGCTGATCAAAAAAGGGAAGTTATGTATATAAAAGACGAAAATATTTGGGAAAAAGAAGATGAAAACAATAAAAAATTACGAAAGGCAATACGAATGATTGCTCATAAAAATATTTGCATGTTCAAAGATTTTAGAGAGAAATATCCTGATTGCGAAGAATACGACTCCAAGAAAAATAGTCAATACAATAAAATAGTTTATGAGTCAATGGGAGGCAAAGGAGATAATGATTATGAAAAAGATACTAAAATTATTAAGAAAATAGCCAAAGCAGTTGGGATCGAAAAATTGTAGGGCCATATTCTTTAAGTTGTTTGGTGAATTTATTATATTTTAACGAAAAAGTGGATCCAAAAGTATTTTGGCTTTTCGATTTTGGACATTTTTTTTGTCCATTTTTGAAAAGGGGATATTGACTTTGCCAAAAATGCAACATTTGTGACTGAATTGTCATTTTAGCGTCTGATGACAGAAAAAATAATTGTTGATTTGTTACGATAAAATTTTAAAAAATTTTACGAAAGATTTAGGGGTTTTTTTTGTGTAAGTATATTATACTTACAAAATGACTTACAATTTTACCCCAAAAAAACCCCAAAAATTCGAATGTTTAATTTGTGAGTTCTTTACATGCAATAAAAAAGATTTCGATCGACACATCTCAACCCAAAAACACCAAATACTTACAAATGACTTACAAAAAACCCCAAAAAACCCCAAAAAACCCCAAAATTTAGAAAATCTAACTAATATTTGTGAATGCGGGAATATATATAAACATAGACAAAGCTTATTCAATCACAAAAAAAAAATGTGTATTGCATAAAAACGATCTGGTTGTAGAAAACGAAAGTGCAATTAATTTTGACACGAATGTAGTGTTGGATCTTGTACAAAAAAATCAAGAGTTTCAAAAAGAAATGTTTTTAGAAATGCAAAAACAAATGTTTGATTTTATGAAAGATAAAGTTGGCAACAATAATTCAACAAATATTATGAATAATAGTAATAACAAAACTTTTAATTTACAATTTTTCTTAAATGAGACTTGTAAAGATGCCATGAATATTAGCGATTTTGTTGAATCCGTTAAGTTGCAAGTATCTGATTTAGAAAATGTAGGAAAAGTAGGTTATATTGAAGGAATATCCAATATAATCATTAAAAGCCTAAAGGCTTTAGATGTCAATAAACGACCAGTTCATTGCGCTGATCAGAAGAGAGAAGTCATGTATGTGAAAGATGAGAATATATGGGAAAAAGAAGATGAAAACAATCAAAAAATACGGAAAGCAATTCGAATGATTGCTCATAAAAATATTTGTATGTTTAAGGATTTTAGAGAAAAATATCCAGATTGTGAAGAATACGACTCCAAAAAAAATAGTCAATACAATAAAATAGTTTATGAGTCAATGGGTGGAAAAGGTGATGATGACTATGAAAAGGACACTAAAATAATCAAAAAAATTGCCAAAAATGTCATTATTGATAAATCGATCATATAATATTGCCAAATGGTATAAAAATATTACACTAAGATATGAATATAATATTTTTATGAACGCGCCTATACTAAGTGAGCTAAATGTATATCACCGAGAAGAGACACCGTCAGAGAAACGAAATAATTTTCGTGTAGCACTCATAGTTGTGATTATTGTTATAATTTTTGTAATTGTTTTTTCACTATAATTTTATAATACAGGATCAAATCAATTGCAAACGTATTTTTTTCTTAAAACGCATTTCATTGTTGAATAAAAACAATTTGAATTTTCTTTTTTCATAATTTTCCATATTCTCTCTAACTGTAATCCGAGAATTCATTTTTAACTCGGGCAAATATATTATATACTGATATAATCCATCACTTCTACTAATTTTATCAAAAACATACCCATTATATATTTTTTCTACAACATCTGGATTACTATTACATAAGTCCAACAATGAACAATCTGTTTGAATTTTTCTTATTGATCTCATAGTTGTATTAATGTAGTCTAATTCATTTAACCATTTATCATAAAATGTAGTTGTATTTTCTGATAAGTTAATCAAACCTAAACATTTTTGAAATTGTATCATATTCAATAAATCCACTAAACGTCGAATAGGACTAGTTATATGTATATAAGCTTCCATATTTAGTACATCATGTCTAGTTTGATCTGTACTAGTTAAATCACAACCGTTTATGTATTGCCCGGCTGTGCTACTCCACACTTTGATAAAACTAATTACTTCGTCTGGTAAAGTCGATGGTATTGGATCTTGATCATTTCCGACACTTTTATTAATTGCAGAACGAAATACACCCGTGTTGTGTTTCAGCATTTCTACTGCACAATAATAGTTCATTAGTATCATTAAATAGGTCACTACATCATGACTATCTTTAATATTTGTAATGTATTTGAATTTTGTAGATAAATTTTGTGTAACTTCCAATAAACATTGATAATTATTGTCAATTAATAGCTTTGTTTCTTCGTAGATGTAGTTTTTGTATAGTTTGATAAAGCTATTGCAATATTTAATACCAATAATTTCGTTTTTTTTAATGGTAATATCCATTGTCAATGCAATTCTTGTGACATTTGCTTGTAAACTGCATAACCCTTCCGATAGTATAGTTGGGATCATCGGTCTTCTTTTATCAGGTAAGTAAATTGTTGATACACGTTTTGAGAATGAATCCCAGAGGTTCAATGCATCAATCCAAATCGATACGTTTGCTATGTAAATACTCACCAAAAATGTTTCGCCGTTTTCATCTTCTAATTTTTTAATACTAAAAGCGTCGTCAAAGTCCAAACAACTATCGGGGTCAATTGAGAAAACACGCCAATCTGTCTGGTTAGTCCGATCCTCTATGTTTCTGTATTTTTCTTTAATATTATCAATAAAGACGTTATGTGACTTACTTTGTATTGCTTTTGAAGTGCTTTTCTGAAATTTTTGAAGCGATATATTCAGGCTTTTACAATACAATTGATATTCGTAAAAGTTGTCTAAACTATCAACCTGACCTATTATATTGTATAAAACACCATGAGGGTGTTTATCACTCCATTCATTAAAGATGAATGTGATATACAAATTAGTAAATACTTTGACAAAACCTAGGTGTTTCATTTCATAAGGTATTAAAAAGGACGGAATTCTAACGTCATCAGGAATACATTTATACAAGAGTTTCCCATTTTTACTTCGCCCATACGTTTTATTTCCTGTTAATATAAGTACGCCTGGTATAGAAGCTCCCGAACGTATAGTGGAATGCACAATATTAACTTTATTTTTTTCAAATATGAAAACATCATTTGAAAATAATTTGCTTTCAATAGGATCAATATGTAATTCTTTTTTCTCAAAATTATTGGAATCGTAAATTTTCCAATTTGTATAGTCACGATTTTCTACAACAAATTTATATGTAACCATTTTATCTATATTGATTATATAAAATTATATAGTTGTGTTTAACTTAAGACTTAATATGTTTATTTTGTTTCACTTTTTTTATGTAATAAGTGGTGCGTACTACGTAGTAAGTGAGAAATAAGTAATTTATAAAAAAATGAGATCTAATTACGTAATTTAAGGTAATTTAAATACTAACTAAACTAATTAAGTGAAAACATGGATGGTGTAATGGAAAACATACCTGAAGGAAGGTTAAATAACAGTTTTATAAATCGTGTTAGAAGGTACACGAGAAAGTGTTCATTTTGTAATAATTGTGGTCATAACGTTACAACATGTGATGATGCGAGTTTGCAAATGTTTTATGATTATTTAATACATTTGAAAGATGAAACATTATCAATGAATAATTATAATAGAATACTATCTATTCAGTGTGTAGAACAGTATATATACAACTTTTGTGGTCAAAGTCAAGAAAACATAAAAATAGTAAAATCGGTTGCATGTCGTTTTTGTTACTCGAGAATAAATTCACTTTTACAAGTAAGTGTCAATAAAATTATTCGAGTTTTATATCAATTAGACTTTTCATTATTTTCGCTACACGAATATAACTTTATTCCTTTTGGTGAAGATACACCTGTAAGAATTAGTAGTATAATAGACGGAATACTTTTAAACTATATGGCAAACAATGAAATCACCGAAACCGACGAAAACTTCAACTTCAACAACTTGGATGAATTCAAAAATACTGCAGTTTACAATGTTGTTTTGGATGAGGGAGGTCTGTGTGATACTAGTAACACAGAAATGGAATGTTCTATTTGTTATAATTCGTGTTCAAAAATAAAGACAGCTAAGTTGGAATGTAATCACGAGTTCTGTATTGATTGTACAAATGAACTAATGGAGAGAAAAAATACAAACTGTCCATACTGTAGAAATAAAATAGACAAAATAATTTGTTATAACGAAGAAAGCTATAAAAAATTACACAAATGTATTCAAGATTAACTTTATAAAAAAATAAAATTTATAAAAAATAAAAAGTTATTTTTTATTTATTCTGATTTAATGATTTCCATTGAAGTCGTCATTCAAATAACTTTTTTTACTGGTGTTTGTCACATATTTAATTCATATTATTTAGTTGTGTTGTTTGTATAGGAATTGGTTGTATAGCACCGCCTCAACCTCCTTTCATATTTCTTCTAGTTTTCCTCTGCTTACGGCTTTTGCGACTTTTGCGACTTTTACGCGTAGTACTTCTTTTTTTACTCTTACCAAAAATGTTTAAAAAAGAAAGCATGGATTTTTTACTACTTCTAGACTTTGCCATTTTATATAAATTACAAATATTTTATTTTATAAAATAGCTAAATTATCTATATTTGTTGATGTGTTAACAATATCAATATCAATGTTAGGTTGCATAGAATTTTCATTGCTTTGTGAAGGTTCAGCTTCATTGCCATTTGTATCATTATTACTACTATTGTGGTTGCTACTATTATGGTTGTTATTGTTTCCTAGAATTGTAGTATTGTCATTCGTTTTTTGCAACATTTCAATCGGAATTTTGTTATTAGTTTCGCGCTTGACATTTTGTAGTTGAAGTATATGCATAAAAATATAAGGTGAAATTGCTAAATTATTAAAGTAAGTTCTGTATCTAAAACAAGAAACACTACTATCTTTACTAAATTTGATACTGTACCACCAATATGCAGGAATATAAACAATTTTTCCTTTTGTTAATGAAATCTCTAAGCATTTTACTTTGTTAAAATCATCTGCATATTTGCTCTGAACATTCCAAGGATTTACTGGAGATCTGAATTCAAAATTTTCATAATCATGTTCAGTGTACAGATATTTTGAGCTTTGAGGAGGTGTCATTTTAATTTCTACAGATCCTTGCGTACATAAAAAATAATTTCGATAATTATTTTCATACCTGAAAGGTGTAACCGTGTCTTTGCTAGACATCATTATGTCATAGTTCATATTCGAAACCATATAAGGTCGTAAAAAAATGTCATTATATTTAAAATTTTTTACAACACCGGTTTCATTTAAAAAGTCACTGTTATTTTCGGAAAAATAACATGCATTTTTATCTTCGTCAAATAGTTTTCTAGATGCATGCAATGGAAGAGGTACATACAGTTCGCTATTTTTATCATTATCATTTGTATTTCTAATTTTTATTTCGAAAGATGGATAGTTTTCGATAATAAAATTTTTACTAGTAGTTTCTATCATTTTTGCATCATTAAAGTCAAACAATACAGGCTGTCTAATATCACAAACTTCCTCTAATTTATCTTTTGATGCATCATCTAATTCATATACTTCTAGATCATTACTAGTTTTTAAATGAAACTGAATATGTAAATACATAAAAAGAACTATGCAAAAAATAAAAAAACTTATAATTATTTTCATTACTATTTAATAAAAATAATTTTTAACTATTAAAACGAAGAAAGAATAAATACTATTCCTAATTTATTCTTTTTCAACTTTATAAAGGCATTGTAAAAATACTTTCGGGTACTTTTTTATCGTCGCCGTCACCATCTACGTGTTCATCACCGTGATCGTTATCGTCATCATCCGCTTCATCGGTTTTATCACCATCACATTCACATTCGCATTCACATTCACATTGTTCATCTTCATTCGCCTCTTCGAGTTTCCATTGTTCTTTTAGTTGTTCCCAGGTGTCATTCATAAACTCATCTAGTTCACTTCCAACACCTATTACACTTCGAGTTTCGTCTAACTCTGCTTGATTAGATGGAATATCAAAAGTATCATCCCATTCTTCGTATGGAGAATAAGCACATTTTCCAAAAAATTCATTACCTAATTCCTCATAATATGCGGTTGTAGTTATACCAAAGTTCGCATACATGGTTTTATACACACCAATGGGTGGGCTCCAAGCTGTGTTAAAAGTAAGATCAATAATAAACTCTGTTTCATCATTACATCCTATCTCTAATTCTTGTGGTGGCCATTTTGTATTCCAAATTTCATTTGCTTTTTCAAAAGTCCAGTCATCTTCGTCTGGTCCAAGAGGTGCGAAAGTTTTGAACCATGATTGTTTTGTTATTGAATCCAATAATTTATCATAAATTTCTTTGGATGGACAAGATAAAAGTGCGTAGTTGTAACACCAATTTGGCATTTTTTATATAGCTATAATACAAAAGTAGACTTTATATTAGTTTCTCAATCATTAAACTTTATTTTCTTGAGCGTTTTTTTATCGATAAATAAAGATAATACATTGTAAAGTTGTTTGAATATAAATGAACCTTCATAAATTAAACATAATTCTAATTTATCTGGAAACCTATCTTTTAATGTGTTAGACATGTCCTGAACAAAGTCTTTGTTTTTATCAATATCCAACAATGTTAATTTTTCAATATTGACATGAACAATAAAAGTACTGTAGTTCTTCAAAATATTTTCTACAATGAATATCAAATAATTCAAAATATTGTTTTTATCAATAAATGTATTGATGATTTTAAAATATTTATAGTTGATTGCTATTTCATTGTTTGTTTTAATATGACAAAAATTATACAAAAGTTCTTGCAATTTATTTTCGTTTATTTTCATATTTATACTTTGACTAAAGTTGGTAATATTATTAAAATTATAGTTCATTAAAATATATAAATTTAATATTTTTAAAAATTATACCAGTTACAGTTATTTTTTATTTAGTTCAGTTGTTTTCATTGGTTTCATTGGTTTCATTGGTTTCGTTGGTTTCAGCATATTCTAAAGTAACATTATCAACATTGTTTTCATTAACTTCAATATTCTCCAAAGTCTCAACTATTTCATTATGTCCTTCAATATTGATTTGAGCATTTTCTTCAATTAAAGCTAAAGCCGATTCAACATCAATAAATTTTTCATTTGTTTCAATAATAAAATTAGACAAAGCGTTATGACTGTTTGTTACAACCCCTTTCATTTCTCTCATTTCTCTCTCTAATTTTTCTATATGACTTTCCACATTTTTTGAATTTAATATTTTACTTTCTAATAAATTAAGACGATTGACAATATTCTCGAAAACTTCATCAGATACCAATTTCATATTCGATGGTATACCTTCACCGTTGTTGTTATTTAAGTTCATACCACCTTCTTCGAAATTCATATCGTTGATCATTTGTTCTAGTTTACCCAGTCTTAAGGTAATTAGTCCAACAGCATTTGATACGCTAATTTTGGTATTTTGTTGAGATTGTTGCGATGTCTGGTAGTTTGCACTTTGTGACTGCGCTTGAGCTGATCTGACATTTTTACTTCCAATTGGTATGTTTTGTCCCATTCTTTGTTGTTGTTGTTGTTGTTGTTGATACTGTTGTGCAAATGCTCCTTGCGATGAAATTGATGTTACTGGTCTACTATTACTTTGTTGTGACTGTTCTCCAGCTCGTCTTTGTCTAGCTGCTGCGATGGATCTAGAACTACTACTCATTTACAATATAATTATTAAAACAATTTGTTTCTAAATTACTTACGCATTTACTAAATAAAGTCGTGTCCTAAAATATACTATCCAATTTTGTCAAATACAATCTCAATTATGCTATTTGTATTTCAAATGGTAAATGATGTAAATATTATTGTTGTTTTGTTGTTTTGATTTTACGTATACAAAATATTGATAATTAGGTTTTAATTTGTTTTTGAATTATTTAATTTCTTTTTATAAATCATATGGATAGTTCAGATAATTCAAAAAAAGGATTTTTTAAGCATGTTTTTAATTTTGACAATGATTCTAAATCTGACATATTAAATATAATACAATATACATTAATCGCAATCATACCTGTAATTATTTTGAATAAGTTGATGCAAAAATATGTTCCTGAAGCAGACGAGAAAAAGGGAAGTGTCGAGCTTTTAGCAGAAGTTTTAGTACAAATTATTGTCATGTTTTTGGGACTGTTATTGATCCATCGTATTATTACATATGTTCCTACTTATAGTGGAATGGAATATCCTGATTTTAGTATTATTTTTATTATTTTAGCAATTTTGATGATTACTTTAAGTTTACAAACAAAGCTAGGAGAGAAAGTAAGTATTTTAGTAGATAGACTTACAGAACTATGGGAAGGCAAAGTCAATCCAGGTAAAAATGGAAACGGAAAAGGTAAGGGAAATGTCAAAGTTTCACAGCCTATTTCAGGACAGAATATGTCAATGGCCGGGGCTATGCCAATGACAGGCAACCAAGGCGCAATGAACCAGGCTTTATATGGCGGTAGTACTTCAATAAGTCAATTACCAAGTGATAATTCTAACTCAAATCAATCTTACTCGCAAAGTGCTCAGCAACTTCCAAACTATAACAACATGTATCAGCAAGATAATACACCCATGCCAGGAGCAGCAACACCTGGAGGAATGAACGAAGGATTTTCGGAGCCAATGGCTGCTAATTCAGTGTTAGGAGGTGGCGCATTTGGGTCGTGGTAATCCTTCAACCTTTGGGAAAGGTTGAGCCAAAATGTTTTGGTTTTACCTTTTTATAAAAGGTAAATTTGCACCACTTTTTCGAAAAGTTGAAAAGTTGCGTTTAAAAATTCATTTAAGAAAAATTATATAATTTTTTTAAAATTATTATCTAATTTATGTATATAATGCCACAATGGAGACAATCAACTGTGTATACTGGCCCACAAAATCCTCCGAATAGTTTCTATTATTTAACTTCAGTCGCATCAGACAGTACTGGAAGTAACTTATGTGCTGCATACTATAAACAGCAAGGCACATTATTTACCGGTTCAGGACTTGTAGCATCATCAACTGGAACTAATTGGGGTGTTCTTAATAGTAGTAATAACGAAACCATCACTAATGGTATAGTATATAATTCTGATGGAACAATTTTATTTCAGTGTGGATATGCCCCAAACGGTGTAAACTTTTACATAATTAACCAATATACTAATAGTGGTCAAACTGTTGTCCAAGTGACAAACCCTTCACCGTCACCTTATTGGAATAATATAGCCACCAATTCTACTGGTACCACTTTAGTGGCTGCTGGTAGTTTAAACTCGCAATTTGGTATATGGACAACAACATCTAACAATGGTTCTGCGCTTGGTTCTAGTTGGACAAATACAAATATATCTGCTTCATCTGATACGTTGGGTAGTACTCCATTAGCAGTTAGTAGTAACGCGACAACAATAATAGTCGCTACTCCTGGTATTAAAACTACTACTAATACTACTTCTACTACAGTGACTTATAATACAACGAATAATATTTATGTATCAAGTGCTAATAATAGCAGCAATACTTTTACACAAGTAACAGGATTGCCATCAATAAACTGGACTAGCGTAGCTTGCAGTTATGATGGAACAATTTTACTAGTAGCCGGTAATACTACTACTACTATTACTACTACTACTACTAACCCTACAACTGGGCAACCTCAAACTTTTAGTACTACAACTAATACTAATGGAGTTGTCTATTTATCCATGAATGGTGGTATTAGTTTTACACTAGTAACATCGTCATCAATATCATCATCATCGTCAAACACTTGGAACAGCGTAGCAATCGCATCCAATTCCAATGGAACTAATGGTTTCTTTGTAGCAGGTAGTAGCGGTATTTATGTATCATATGGTTCTACTGGTACAAATTGGACTAACATTATTTCTACACCTAACATTTATTATATGACATGTGATTCTTATGCAAATTTTGTGTTGTATAATACAAATAGTAATATTCTTTATACAGCAACACCAACAACAGCGCCAACAACAAGATACAAAGGAAAGATGACACTTACAACTAGTGCCTCGAAGGGAACAATAAAACTAGAAGCTACTGCTCCTGATGGTACTACTCAAGGAGACTTACTTTTTATAACAGACCCAACATCACCATATTATTATGAATTAGCTACTATATCAGGACTTGGTAGTATATACATATACGAAGCTTTAAAGCAGTCCTACCCTGCGGGTAGTTCAATATACATTTATCCACCTAATACGACCATATCAGAGATTTTAGCAGAACAGAACTTACCTATTCCAATCGCCGACATTTGTTTTGTTAGGAATACACCCATTGAAACTGACCAAGGAATTGTTCCTATACATAAAATTGATCCTAAAATTCATAGCATTAACAATAAAAAGATTATTGCAATTACTAAAAGTGTCACCGAGGACAAATTTTTAGTTTGTTTTGAAAAACATGCATTGGGTAAAAACATTCCTAGTACAAGAACAATTGTCAGTAAATACCATAAAATACAAAATAGAAAAGGGAAAATGATGGAAGCTTATAAATTTTTGGATTACTATGAAGATGTCAAAAAAATTGACTACGATGGCGAAATACTATACAACATTCTAATGAATGATCACGAAACTGTTAATGTAAACAATCTTGTTTGCGAAACATTGCATCCTGATCATGAAATTGCAAAGTTGTATAAAAACAATTATTCAAAAGAATACACTGATACAGTAATTGCGTTTATGAATTACTCGAAGAAAGCATCAAAGCAACCATTCAACCTTTAGAAAAGGTTGAAGCTAGGGACTAAACGGATGATCGCTTTCCTTCTCTGTGTGATAATAGTACTTTTCCAGGTTTATACTTTCATACAATAAAACATCGCGTTTGTTTGTATTGTTATAAACGTATCTTTTTCCCAAATGTTTTGCAGGAAATTTCAAAAATTTTTGCGTGACACCAAATGATTTTGGACTTAGCTGGTGTTTATGATCCCATTCGTATGCAATGGTTTCCATTTTTGTCATATAAGTAATATTTTTGTAAAGTACAGAACCGTATTTTATTGCATTTCTACGTATCAAACATATATTACACTGTCCAGTTTCACATAACCACAAAATATCTATATCCGTATCATTATGTTTTTTGATAATTTTATAGGTTAGGTTGACACAATTGTCACTTAAAAACTTGCAAGTATCATGAATAAACAAAAACCAACTATCTTGAGGAACTACATTTTTTTCTAGTAATAAATTCACACCAACCCAGTTTCCGTAATCAGATAAATTGTTTATCATATAAACTTCAATATGACCATCTTCAAAAACGTTATACCCACTATTTTCTTCATCTTGATAAACTAATATGTATTTATTTTTCCATTCATTTGGTAATGAATTGAGTAACATATCTAAAGCCGCTTTGTATTTTCGTATTGTAGTTATGGAAACATAAAAGTTCATTTGTATATTCTTGTATATAATAGTTGCAAGTAAATATTATCTAAAACCCAACGAAGATTAAACAACGAAGACTAAACAACAAAGATTAAATATAATAATATAAGAATTATTTAATATATATTTATATATCTGTCTACTCAGTTTTAAACATGGATATAAACAAATTATTAAAAGCGTTGGATGATGAAACAAATGAAACTTTATTGAATTTTACATCTAAACAAATTATTGAAATGAATTTAAAAATTATTAATGAACTGCAACTAGAACGTAAACATTCTTTAGAAATAATGAAAAAAATAAAAGGATACAAATATGTCGATGAATTGCAGGATTTGAAATATGGCACTTATATACGATGGATCCCACTACAAGACCCGAACGACGTTCATATAACAAAAGGTGCGTTGTTTTGCGAGACAAAAATTAAAGATGATGGTGTATATCTTATTTGTAAAAACTTTGGTTTTGCAAATAAGCGATTTCAAATCAAATTGGATGAAAATTTAGTGTTTCAAAAATTAACTGAACAAGAATTGGTGCTTCTTTCTGCTTTAGATCATTTGAGCAACTTTTAGAAAAAGTTGCTCAAAAGGATTTAGGTTACCTTACCACTTTTTGAAAAGTTGTTTTATACAAAAATAAAAACTTTATATTATTCATAAACGTAATGAATACAAATAAAATATTTATACAAATTGCAAGTTACAGAGACCCTCAATTATTGCCAACTGTGAAAGATTGTATACTAAATGCAGAACATCCCGAAAACCTAGTTTTCGCTATAGCGTGGCAACACAATTTGGAAGATGAGTGGGATAATTTAGATGAATATGTAAACGATAGTCGATTCAAAATAATAAATATTTTATCAAATGAAACAAAAGGTGCATGTTGGGCAAGAAATAAAATACAACAATTGTATAATAATGAAAAATATACATTGCAACTAGACTCACATCATCGTTTTGTTAAAAATTGGGATACAATTTCTATTAATATGATACAAAATTTACAAGAAAAAGGATATGAAAAACCACTTTTAACAAGTTACGTTCCATCTTTTAACCCTGAAAACGATCCGGATGAGAGAGTAATGGTTCCATGGAAAATGAATTTTGATAAATTTTCAGAAAATAAAATAGTTTTATTTTTACCTTCCTCATTTTCAGAAAGTGAAAAAAATACAAATGAACCACTACCAGCAAAATTTTACTCTGCTCATTTTTGTTTTACATTAGGAATATTTGCACTTGAAGTACAACATGACCCAAACTTATATTTTATAGGTGAAGAGATAAATATAGCTATAAGAGCATATACATTTGGATATTCAATGTTTCATCCTAATTGTTTAATTGCATGGCATGAATATACACGTAAAGGAAGAGTTAAACATTGGGATGACGATAGTGAGTGGTACAAAATAGATAAAGCATCAAAAGAACATTTTAATGATTTATTGACAAAATTTATAAATGGTGAAGGTACATCAGTTTTAAAAGGTGGAGAAGAACCTTACGGTTTAGGTATTGATAAATCATTTAAAGAATATGAACTAATGTCTGGTATTGATTTTAAAAATTTAAAAAATAATTATGGCGAAGATAAAGAACAAACCACACATAATTATACTTTAGAATTGAGTAAATGTATTGTACAAGATAAAGATATACGAGATAATTATGAATTTATAGCAATAATTATTCAAAGTATAAATAATGAAGATATTTATAGAGTTGATTTGTTTAAAGATGATATATATAAATCGCAAATAAATGTTTCATTTAATTCTTCTATTGAGCCATATAAATGGTTATATTATCCTTATGATAAAATAAATGGTTGGATTTATGATAAGATAGAGACAATTCTATAATTTCCACCTTTCGAAAAAGTGAATCCAAAACTTCAACCTTTCCCAAAGGTTGACGATTTGGCTCAACCTTTCTTAAAGGTTGATTTTCTACGACTTCTAGTTTTTCCGCATTTACAATCACTAAACAAGCCTTTAACGAATTTCCCTGAAAAAATCATTTCAACGTGGTTCTTGTGAATGTGTTTTTTTGCTGTTCCAACATGTTTCCCACGATGATATTTAGTGACTGTTTTCGTCGCCCTGCCATTTTTGATACTTACTTTACGCACAATTTTTTTGCCACCTTTTTGGGTGACTTCCGTATTTTCATAACTAAATTTGTCCATTCTTATAATATATTATATACATATATTATAAAAAATGAATTCTACTATCGTCCACTTATTTCACATTATAATCGTCGGAGGATTATTTTTGTACATTGGTATAAAACAAAAAGATATGCCAACATTCATGTATAACGTAATTTTAGCAACTGGTATACTCATATTGTTGTATCATGGATACAAAGGGGTTTCAAAAATAGTCAAAGGTAAAAATGCGTGGGTTAATTTGTTTCATGTGCTAATCGTAGCACCACTGCTTATTTATACTGGGTATGAAAAACAGAATACTCCTAGATATTGTTATGAATTTATATTTATGCTTGCTTTTGCAGCCATAGGTTATCACGCGTATTATATGTTTTTCTAACTTTCATCAACCTTTAGGAAAGGTTGAGCCAAACCCTTTTGTACCACTTTTTTGAAAAGTGGTGTTGAAGTTTTAATCCATTTCTTACTCACAGTGGCCTCGACGCTTTCTAACGCACCTTCGACCCATCCTTGATACGTACTTACGGCTTCACCAACGACCAGCATTCCATCCATAGGATGTTGAACTTTTTCGACAAACTCTTCGCGACTTTTAAATCCACGTAAAGGTCCATAATAGTGTGTACCAACAGGCCAATAAAAATCTTTAATTGCTATAATTTTTAAAGATCCCATATGCATTCCAAGACTTTCTTCAATCAGTTTTTCATATAATTTTCTATTTTCGAAAGTATTTTTTAAATGATTTTTCAACACTAACGCATTTTCATTATCACTATACGCAATCATATAAACACCCTTTTCAGCATTCATAGGTATTATTTTTTGTAATGGACCAGGAACAATTGTATAGTTTTGAATGTATTGTCGCAACAATGCCGATGATTTTGCATCGAATTTCGCATACAGTCTCAAAAATGGTTGGCCGTGAATTTGTTGATACACACTTTTTGGATTTGACGCACCTGGAACTAATTTCATAATTCCCGTTATTGTCGTAGCTACAATTACTCTATTACAATAATATACGTTACCTTCCTCTGTAGAAACTTCAAACAAACAATGTTCGTGTCTTCTCTCATGGTCGCCATGTTCATCACTAATTTTTGTAACGGCTGTGACATTGTTTGAATATTTAATATGGTTGTTGCCAATGTATTCACACAGTTTTTCTACCAATTCTTTCCAAGGAATTAACAATTTAGTCCATCCTCCTTTATTATCATCCATACCATAGTCGTATAATGTCTCGTATACATCAGCATTTTCGTAATCAGTATAACCAGCATAAATAGTAAACAACTTGTAATTGACATCTCCTAAAATCAATGTACCAAATTCTTTGAATGTGATATGCTTGTACTTTGACGGATTTTTATTGTATTCACGTTTTAAATGGTGTATTACTTTTACTACATCAAACTCGGATTGATTATGCAATAGTTTAGAATAATCCATTCGAGAGATAATTTTTTTATATGGAACTTTCAATTCTTTTAATAATTTAATTAAAAGCGTATCTTTATCATTTCTGCCAATTCCAGCGCCTGTAACAACAGGAACACCGTAAAAATCATAATTGCTGGTTCTACCACCAACCCACTGTTTTTTATACTTCTCCAGCACCAAAAAAGAGGTGTCACGTGAAGTTTTTTTTATTTTATAGGCGGAATACAATCCTGACATTCCCGACCCAACAATAATAACATCATAATATTTATGTTTATTAGACATATATATTATGAGCAAATTAATTTGATGAACATAATTTAATTCTTCAACGCCGCGACTTTTTTGTCTTGTTTAATTTAACATAACGTTTGCCTTTGCATTTAAATTTACCACGCGTATATCCTTTTCTATTAAAAATTGTTTTGGTGCAAATTCCAATGGCTCTTGCCTCGTTTTCAGGATTTGAAACCGATGTTACTTTCTTGATACACTTGCATAATTTTGAAGATAGTATTTTTTCTGCTTCTAATTGAATCAGCCTTTTTGATTTTGGTAGTGGTATTTTATAGTAATTTAGTATGTCTATATAGTCTTCATTATGCAATTCCATTGTTAAGTTTTTAGTTTACCTAAACTATACAAATATTAAAATATAATTACATCAACCATAAAATCAAAATTTTGTTAAAAGTTATAAAATAATGTTATTGTATCCTCATGAAAATTGTTGTCTTTGATTTAGACGAAACACTAGGATATTTTGTTCAATATGGAATATTTTGGGATTGTTTAAACTTGTATTTATCCAAAAACAATACAGAACAATATGAGCAGTTGCAACAATCAGATTTTATCAATATTTTAGACTTGTATCCAGAATTTTTAAGACCAAATATAATCAATATTCTAGACTATTTAAAAAATAAAAAACAATCACAATATTGTCAGAAACTAATGATATACACAAATAATCAAGGGCATCAAAATTGGACAAACTATATTGTTTCCTATTTCGAAACTAAAATGAATTATAAGTTGTTTGATAAAATCATTTCTGCATTCAAAGTCAACGGAAAAAGAATTGAAGTTTGTAGAACAACAAGTAATAAAACATATGATGACTTTATTCGATGCACTATGCTTCCAAAAAATGCGGAAATATGCTATTTGGATGACACCTTTTATCCTGAAATGATGCACGAAAGTGTGTATTACATTAATATCAAGCCTTACATACATGATTTGCTATTCAATGACCTCTACGATAGGTTCTTAGAAAGCAACATAGGTAAACAATTGGTTTCAGAAGCGGAGAGAGAACATTTTATAAATTTTATGGGAAAAAATATAAAATTATATAATTTTCAAGAAATCAAAAAGGATAAAGAAGACTATAAAATAGACACGATTTTAAGCAAACGCATATTGCTTCATTTGCATGATTTTTTTGGAAAAACCAACAACAGCCACAGCAGCCACAACAGCCACAGCAGTAGTAAAACCAAAACGTTAAAAAAGTATTACAATAATAAAGCGAAAAATAAATCATCTAAAAAAACACAAATCCCAAAATAGAAGTAGTAAATATAAACAGTCCGGCGCTAAAAGCTATTTTACGGTCCAAGCTTGTAAATTCGTATTTTGTTCTAAAAGGATTAAACCTAAATATTAAAAATACACAAATGTAAATTCGTATATATTTATCAATCATATCTAATTTTTCTTTTGCAAAATTTGATATTCCAAATAAGTATAGAAAAACAAGTACATACGTCAGACTAATAATTCCATCAAAAACTACTTCTTGATATCCATATATAAATTTTTTTGAAAATAACATATACATAATGCTATATTTTTATTTTTCTTGGTTTGCATGATTTGTATTTTCATCTAAATATTCGGCTTTAAGTTCAGACCTGTTATAAAGTTCCAATGTTCTAGCACTTGGATCGGTCGCACTTGTATATCGTGGCATCCAATAATATGGCACTATTTTTTCGCATTTTGAAAAATGACATTTAAAAATATTTCTGTAATACATTTTTTCAGTTTCAATACTTATCGGGTATTTGTTAATAATATCTTCGTCATAATAATTTTCCAATTTTAGTATGGTCGAAATAAATTCTTGTAAAATCACATAAAGTGAACGTCCTTTACTGCTTACCCCGTCACTAAAAGCTTCTTTGCGACGCCATAATATTTCTGCTGGTAATATCTGATTTCCAAAAACATCTTGAAAGTTCTCAACTGTAAAACTATTTCTCAACAAGTACTTTTCCATAATTTTATTACTATCAAATCGTAGTTTTTGAGGAATAGACAAGTAGTAATTTACAAATGTTTTATCTAAAAATGGTGTTCTAGGTTCTAATCCATGTGAAGATATGCATTTATCCGACCTCAGTACATCAAACAAATGAATATCTTTTAATAATCTGCGACTTTCGCAGTCGAATTCAATACAATCTGGACAGTTTTTCATATATAAATATCCCCCGCATAGTTCATCTGATCCATCGCCGTTAAAAATAACCTTTGCATTACTATTTTTAGATATGTATTTGCCGAGTAAATAATTTCCGATACTTGCGCGCACGCTTGTCGTGTCATAGCTTTCTATTGCATAAATCACATCTGGAATAGCTTCAAACATTTCTTTTTCCGTCAATACAATTTCAGTATGTTTACTTCCAATGTAGTCTGCCACAATTTTCGCATATTTAAGATCTTCTGACCCCCTTAATCCAATACTATATGTTTCGATTGTCTTATCCAAACCGAATTCCATTTTATAAAAATTATTAACAAGTGCTGCTATTAAACTACTATCTAAACCACCTGATAATAAACATGCAATAGGACGTTCGGTATTCAAACAACGTTTTTTCACTGCATCACATAAATATCTAATAATGTTTGTTTCATATTTTTCATCTTCTATTGTCGAAACCATGTACGAGTTATAATAATTGCAAACATAAGGAAAAGAAGGTGTAAAATAGGATTTGTTTTCTTTAACAACAAACCATTTAGAACAAGCTAGACTTGATAATTTGTATGTAGAATATGTACCCGGCTGAAACTGTGTAATTTCATATATATTATCACTTTCTTCAGAGTTAATTAATTTATCACTGTTTAAAAATTCATTCAAACATTTTAACTCTGACGCACATGCAATGATATTTGAATTAGGTGTTGCATATTTATTTTTTAATAAATACAACGGTCTTACACCATATGGGTCTCTTGCAAAATAAATATAGTTGTCTAAGTTTTGTTCCAATCGTAAGTCATACAAAACAAAAGAATAAACCCCATCCAACATTTGTAATGTTTGTTCAATACCATATTTTAAATATAAATGAATGATTACTTCGCAATCTGAATTTGTTTCTGGTGTAACATTCATTAACTCATACAAATATTTATAGTTGTATATTTCGCCATTGCATATTAATACAATATTTTTAATATTAAAAGGTTGACTTGAAATAGCGTTTAGTCCATTTATGGCTAGTCGGTGAAAACCCAAAAACATATTGTGAAATGCCAAGAATTTAGAGTTTTCTGGACCTCTATTAACTCCTTTATTAAACTGTTCTTTGTAAAATTGTTCTTGTTGTTTATCACTATTTAAAAGACAAAATATGCCACACATTTAGTATAATACTATTTTAATTCACTGTATATCTTTATATATTTTACAAATAAATTAATAAAATTATATTCATACTATATATTAAAATGAACAATATGAAGCAAGAATGTGTATCAGATATTCAGAATGTAACAAATCGAAGAATATATGATAGAAATATACCTTCACAAATGTTACAACAATATGTTGATGTTCGACCAGTAATGACAAAGTATTCTTACTTACCAATAGTTGATCCAAGAAGAGAGGTTGGTGTAAGAATGAAACAATATCCAACTTTTAATCCACATACAGTATTCAATCCAGGAAATACGCAATCACCATGGTCGGGCTTTTCTTCCAACATAAACACCGAGTCAGTATTAAGAAACCAAGTATTTGCATTACAAAAATGCAGTCAGGCGGTTTACGTACCAAGCAGTAACAGTGATTTATATAATTATTCGTTTAATCCAAATAAATATCAAAACCAACCACATAGTTTGTTATTTGAAAAAGAGACATTTTGTAGTTTTGATCCAAATCCTGACCCAAATATAGTAGGAACTTATATGTTTTCTAATCCAACGCGAGCACAAGTAAAAGATTTAGCATAAAATATTTATTATATATTTATATATGTATATATAATATGTATAATAGACATAAAAAAACTAGAAAATCATCGTTGTTTCCACGAAAAGGTTCTTATGGTGGTGCTAATGTTCGCGAGACACAAGAAGAAAGAATAGCAGATGCTGTACGACGTAATTACACACCACTAATAAATGCTATACTTGAAAGAAATACCGGAGAAGTTAGAAGAATATTAGATAGAGGTGGAAATGCAAATCAACGTGATGATACATATCATTGGTGTCCATTTAAATGGTTAGAATTTGTTCGTATGTATGGAAGTAGAAATGGCGATACAATTTCTAATAATGATTATGCTACTTTAGTAGAATTACTACATCGCGCAGGCGGACAAGAATGTTATGATGATTATCATGTACGAGAGGATAGTTACAATTTTTCACCAGTTGTAACAGATATAGATGAACAACTTGAACAACTACGGAGAGAACTAGAAGAAGACAATTCTGACGATGATTATGATACAAATAGAATAAATACGTCAGGTGGAAGACGTAGGCGAAAAACACAAAAACGTTCAAAGTCACAAAAAAGAAACAACAAGAAAAGACGCACTAAAAAGCGTAAACATATGAAAAAATAAATCATATTTTATAATAACTACAATTATTATTACAAAATGTATGAAGATTTAGTACATCAAATAACAGTGGATTGTTTAATAAACAAAGAAGTATATCTTAAAATGCAAAAAAGTAATTTGATACATAGTGTAAACAAAAAAGAAAAAAAATTTTATAGAAAGAGAGTATTAAATTTAACACGTGAACTCTTATTAAAAAAAGATACAAGTTATAATGAAATTAACCCTGATATTAAAAATAGTTTCGATAATTTTGTTAAAACGTGTATTCATTATTTTAAAACTATTGATAGAAATGATATAATACAGGAAGATTTCAAAAATTTTGATGATGATGATGATCATGATAATGATAATGAGAAGTGTACCGACACAACTAACTCGAACGGTTATAACAGTGAGAATGATAATAAGCTTTTTATGCGTTCAATAAAAATTAAAAACGGTTTAGAAAATTTTGTCACTATCAAATCATTTAAAAAACCCGATGAAATGATATTACCAAAAATAAAAGATATTAACTTAGAAGAACCAACATTAAGAAATAAAGGAATTATAAAAAAAGAAAATATCACTATAAAATATGATGAGACCAACATACAAAATGAAAATAAAGACAAAAAAAATATACAAAAGAAATAGGATTCATAAAAAAAGTAAAAAAAAATATAGAAGTCATAATTTTACTAGAAAATATCGCAGTCACAATAACAGTCACAGTCACAATCATAATCACCAGTTAAAACCACATGACATAAAACTAAGCAAGATAAATTGTAGTCCAAAGGATAAAAACGAAATGAACGACTATACTTGTTATACCGAGACGTCGCTTTTTAAATTGAGGGATAAATGGAATTTGCGCCATCCTTACGAAAAAATAATCACAAATGACGCAAAAGAAATACATAAAATTTTAGCCAACTATCTAAGTAATGTATGCAATAAAGAGTCATGTTGGTTGAAACAAAACCACGAGTTTGGACAACTCGATGAAAATTTAAAAGAAGAGTTTGCGCCCGAATCACCTGCTGAATGGAAAAAAAATCCGAATGAATGGTTGTCAAGTTTAGACATTATCAAAGTAATGAAACAATATGAAAAAGCATACAAATGTTTTGACTTTATAGGACCTTCTCCAATTGATTTTGATACAAAAAAAATATACGGTGAATGTGTATGGGAAGAACTATGTAATTTCAATTTAGAAGAGCAAATAAAAAACAATAAAACAAAAATAGGAATTATATTCAATACTGATCCACACAATAAACCAGGTGAACATTGGATTTCCATGTTTATAAATATTAAAAAGGGGAAGATTTTTTTCTTTGATAGTGTAGGCCGCACAGCACCACCTGAAATTATTAAGTTTGTAGAAAAAGTAACTGAACAAGGCAAACAGTTGAAACGCAAAATAAATTTTGTTTATGATGAAAATCATCCAGTGGAACATCAATACGGAACTACAGAATGTGGAATATATAGTATATTTTTCATAGTACACATGTTAGAAGATAAATTTACAGAACATTATTTAAAAACCCATGTATTAAAAGACAATTATATGGCAAAATTCAGGAAAATCTATTTTAATGAAAAGTTGTAGTAGAGTTACACCGTTGAAGAATTCAACTAAGTTACCAGTGACGACTTCAAACGACGCTCCACAGGAGCGTCCCATTTTATACCTTTGCTGGTATAAATATAAAATATTTATAATAAATTAAAGTAATAGTCTAAATTATTATAAATTAACCTTTAAAATGTCGATTGAAATGTTTTTAGAGAGAGAAAATATCCAATTAATATGGGATGTTTTAATAGATGAGCCAATGATTAAAAAAATTTGTACATCGCAGAATAAAGTAAACGAATTAGTTTCCATTTTTGAAAATAATTTAAAAGCATTTTACTCAAGAGAGAAACCAAGTTGCAAGTCGTTAGTTGATTTGAATAAAAAATATATATTGTTGCTAATAAATTATGTAATAAAATTACAAACGCAACCAGTTCAGTCTGGTGACGTAAGTCAAATAAGTCAACCAAGTCAAGCGAGCCAGTCTCACACATCTATTCCACCTAATTTCAAGAAAATAAAAATTCATGATGACAGTGACACAGTACAACAGCAAATAACGTATGAAGATATACACAATGAAAGAATGTCAAAGTTTGAAAAAGAACTCAATAAAAAACAAGAAGAATTCACCAACTCTATGGCACTTCCGGTTCCACCTACGCCAAATTTTAATGATAATATGGATCAACCAATAAGTGAAATTGAACTAGAGATCAAAAAAATTCAGGAGCAGCGAAATTATGACATTGAAATGATAAGTAAAAGTTATAATGTTGCAAACAATACTAATGATACTAACAATATGGTGAGCCAGGTGAGTACGAACAGTTCCAACAATGTAAACTGGTTGACGTCACAAGAAACTTCAATTAAAAATGAAAAATTAAAATTAGACTTTCAAACCAACACAAATGAAAATGATAAACACATTACATGGTCAAATGAAAACCAATTTTATGATCCTGTTAAAGACTATAGTATCAGCAGCGAAGAAACTGAAAATTTGTTTAAAAAATTAAAAAAAATAGAACCTACAAATTATCAACCTCAAATTGATGAATTAAAAAATGAATTAGCTTCTTTGCATAATAAAATAAATATCATACTTGAAAAAATGAATATATGAAAAAAATAAAAATGATTAAGAAAAAGACAAAAATAAAATATACCATATAAAAAAATATTTATATTAAGTATGAACTATTTAATCTTATTGACGATAATATATTTGCTTTTACAAAATAAATATATTAATGCAGAAAAATCGTTTTCGCGATTTAGAAATTCATTGTTAAAAACAGCTTGTATTGTCAGCGTTAAAAAAGAAAAACTTAATGAATTAAGTTACAAAATAATTAAAAATACACAATCAAAAATAGTCGACTTACACAAAGATACTTTAAATAAATGTTGCAATATGAATGTAATTTATAACAATTTAAATGAAAATGAAAAGGAATTGGTTCAAGCTATTATGTTACTAATTGTTTAAAAATTTGTTCACCTTTATCGTTTATTTCTAATGTACCAATTTGTAGGGGATTTATTTCTGAATTTTCCAGCGCTTGCAAATAACTTTTTTCATCATAAATATTCAGCAACTTAGGGCTCATTCTTCTATATACATATTTTATGCCATTCAATGTGACTGGTTTTCCTTCCCATTCTATTTTTTTCTTGTTTGCTCTAACGCCGACATCATTTTGTTGGTTCGCATAATCAGGAACATAAGAAAATTTACTACTATTCGGATCCCCAAAATTCATACATTTTCCATTTGAATAAATATAACAATCAAACGATGTCTCCTTGATTGCATCAGTCAACTGCATACTTAAATTTGCTTTTATCTCAGAAATTTCAAACAGTAGTTGGTCGCTTGTTACAGGGACTTTTGGTTCGCCTTTGGATAAATCTTTTCTTTTCAACTCAATTGCATCATCAGATTTTAATTGCTCTGGTGATAATACCATTAAATAGACAAATACTTCAACGGTTTGCAGTGGTTTTGGCAGATTTTTATGACTGCATATACGACGTGCTCTTCCGATGACTTGTTCCGTTCTGACAGGGTGCCAGTAAGGCTCCATAATATGTACATAACGAGTGTTTCTCAAATTAATACCTTCCGACCCAGATGATGTGATCATAAGTACTTTGATAATTTCACCCATATTGTTGTTGTGTGCAATTTTCTTCAAATCGGTGGACAAATTTGTAGGAATATAATCCCATTCACCATTGTAGATACGTCTGATAATCTCTTTCTCTTCTGTAGTTTCTGTACCCGTATATAAGGCAAAAGTAGGTTTTCCTAAATCAGCTTCAGGAATATTGATTTCCCAAACATCAGAAGCATTTTTTTTGATTTTAAATCTGGCAAATCCATTTTTTTCGAGGACTAAACTGAATAATCCAATTCCTTCTAGTGTTCTAAACTGACTGTAAACCAAATGTAAACCCAAATATTCGGGATCTTTAATATTATCAAGTACATGTAGAAATTTTGGACTAAAACGTGCTAGTGCTTCTGGTGTGAAATAATCATTGGAGTTTTCCCACATATTTTTAATGGCCGCTTCAATCCTTTCTTTGTAGGAAACACCGCCCAATTTGTCCAATATTTGATCTCCTTCTTCTTCGCCTTCATTTTCATCATTAATGTCTACATTGACTTCTTCCTTACGAGCGTCTTTCAAGAGATTGGTGATATCTGTTTCAGGGGCTGCACCTGGTTCTGTGGGTTCTTGTGTTTTATTCTTCTTCATCGGGAGAGGTCGATTGTTCATAACAAAATTACAATACAATCTTGAAAAAATACGATATGTTGATGTAGCTTCTTTGTATAGTTCATCCAAATTCTGCGGTTTCTTTGATTGTTTTTCTAATTTTCTCTCATCCTTTCGCGCCGACTCGTAAATTTTGAATTGAAAATCGCTCATTGGAATTCTAACTACGTGATAGTCGACACCAAGAGTTTTATTGAATTTAGGTAAAAGATCTTCTTGCGCGCTTCTAAAATAAGAGGATAATCCAATTATTCGGCGTTTAAGTGCATCAGAATTTTTTATTTTTTTTGTTACACTATCAATGTATTGATTTTCAAAAATATTGAAGTCGTCAGGAAGAGCTTTCATGTTGCGAATTTTAATGCCATTTGACAATACTTCAATTTCATTTCTTTTTAGAATACTCAGTATACGTCGTTCAAAATCATCATCGCTCAAAAATTCATTGTCAAAAATATTGTTTCCATTATCATCTCGTTTTGTATTGGCAACACCCTTATAACCACTATTTTCTTTTATTTTATTTTTAAAACCATACGGATTACGAGTAATGGTTAGTACTTTACTCGATGGTGAATAGTCCAAATAGTCCAGTGTTTTCTCTCCGAGCAACATTTCTTGAAGTGAAACTCGATCAATTTTTTTCGTAGTTTTTACATTCAAGGGTATATTCCAGGTTTTGATATAACCCCTCAAAATATTAAAAAGTATTCCAAATTCATTTGGATAATTAATAATGGGTGTACCCGTCAACATGACTATACGGGCATTTTTTGCACTCATTAAATATTCGTATAGTTTGGTCGAAAGGAATTTTGGTGAATATTCTTTCTCTCCTTTTTCATTTTCTGGTACGACTTTTTCCTTTTTAATTTTATTTACAATGCGACTTATCAAGTTATGTGCTTCGTCAACAATAATAACTGAATTATCAAATAAATTTTTGGTAAACCCTGATGTGAGTTCCGACAATCGTTTTGTTCGCAACCCATTATAATTGATAAAAACGTATTTAGCACTTATCATTTCGTTTAGTTGTTCGTCAAGTGATCGTTTTTCAATGCTTGTTAGTTCATCATAATTGGATGGTTTTTTCACATTGACAAACCACGCTCCTTTGCGTTTTCTAATAAATTCTTGTGGCAAGTTTAAAATGGCTGACAAAGTTGTAAGTGCTTCTGGGTTCGTATCAGTTGATATGAACTCCCAAAATTGATTTTTTTTATACAAAGAGTCGCCGCAGTGTTTCAATTCTTCCATATAATTGGTTCGTAGAGAAGCGGGCAACATAATTATGATTTTTTTTGTGTCCTTCATGCCCTCAGCAATTGCGATACTACTACAGGTTTTTCCCGTACCTAATCCGTGGTATAACAGTATCCCACGATACGGCGTGAACAAGTTCATATAATCCCTGACAATCTTTTGATGCGTCAAAAGTGAAAACCCACTGCCATCATCCACGTCCCTTCCAATAGTGTCACACGATATATTTTTAGTATTTGCAGCTAGTTCTTTTTTGTAGGGTTCAAAAAGAGAGTTAATAAAATTAATGAAAATTTCTCTATTATTCATATAGTAACTCGAAACTTTAATTACAACTGGCGGCTCTTTTTTGGCAAGACGTTCCGATAAAGATGTAGTGCCAATTTCAACGACATTTTCAGGACCCAAAATGGCAATTCCTTTTTCGACCTTTTTGGTTATGCGGCCTTTGCGTTGTTTCTCTGGTGGCTGCATTTCTGGTTCCTTTTCTGGCTCCTTTTCTGGTTCCTTTTTTTCAGTTGCTGGTGCACCCAATTCTTCCACATCGATTTGCAGTGTTTTTTCTGGATTTTCTGGGTTTTCTTCGTCATCTTCAATAATAAGTGGTTTATTTACTATTTTTTTTACTTTTTTAATCTGGGGTTTTGCTACAGGAGTTGGTATAGGTTCAACTATTTGTTTCATTTCAATTGCCTCGACAATTGGTTTCATCACAACTTTTGATTTTTTATTCTCAGCCATTCTTTTTAAAAAGTCGGATCGGTCGTATTCCTTGTTCGTTTCATCTATGATTTCTATTCCAGGTTTTGTTTCAGGTATTTCTGCAACTTCTCCTTCTTCAAAATCTGCTTCTTTTGACGGTTTTGTTGGTTGTTCTGTTTCAACTCGAATTACAACTTTAACGGGTTGCAATTCTTGAAGTGTAGGTTTTGCCATCAGTTTTTGTTTTAATTTTTCTAAAGGATTCATTTATGTGTGCTTATATAATTCAAATAGAATATTTTTATATTTGTACCTTTATTATTCATTTGCATCTTGTTTTTCGTTTGTATCAAGAGCTCCGTTGTTTTCTTCTATATATTGAATTGCTTCATTGCATGCAACTTGTTCGGCTTTTCGTTTGATTTTGTGTTGGCCTTCCCCCATAAACAACAAAACCTTGCCATTTTCAGCAACATAATCATGAATTGTTTTGAATGTTTTAAAATAAGAAATATGTACTGCATCTGCGTGAGATACATTGTGAATAGGTTGTCCAAGACACAAATATACACCCATTTTGTATCCTAATTCCATATCATGTTCTATTTCCAAATAATGTGGAGTTACTTTGAACTCTTTTTGGATTTTTACTTGTAGAATATTTTTATAGTTGTCGTCGTTCGTAATAAGTGCGACCCAGTCAATGTGTTTTTCGAAAATATTTTCTACAAATTTTTGTGCCATTTGAAACCCTGGACCCGTTACAAACATCGACTGAAACCAGCCGTCTTTGTCAGTAACCTTGATTTTATTAAAATCCAAAAACAGAGCTCCTAAAAACGATTCAAAGAGACATCCCAGTTTTTTCAAATTAGTGCGTATTTTTTTTTCCTCTGCATGTTTCGAAATAATCAACCATTTATGCAAACCCATTTCAAGTGCAATTTTACCAATTGCTTCATTTTTGACAATCGCAATCTTCTTTTCTGTCATGAAACCCTCATTTTCTTTTGGGAAACGACGATACAAGTAATATTTTGTAACCAACTCCAGAATTCCGTCGCCTAAAAACTCAAGACGTTCATTGGATTTACTACTGAGCGGCATACAATCCTGTGGTCGCTCTACAATGGTGATATTTTGTGCAATATTTTCAAAATTTGGGCGTTTTGTGTAAGAGCGGTGAACAAAAGCGCGTTCATAAAGCGCCATATTGTTTATGGTAGGCGGTATTCCATATTTAGAAAGAATACATTGGACTTCATCTAATGTAATCTTATTATTTAATGGATTAAATGGATTAAATATCAAACCTTCGTCGGTTCTAATAATGTCGTCGTCGTGTGCAATTTTTGCGTCAGTCATGGTGTTGTATATAGTTGTCTAGATGGCTTTAAGTAGGTTTTATATACTGTTTCTGGGTTGGGTTTTGGAGGGCGTGCGTTTGAAAAGGGCTTAAAGATAGTGATGGTATATTATATATACTAATACTATATGACACACACAGAAAATGAAATATGGAAAACTATCGAGGAATTTCCAATATATAAAGTTAGTAACTTAGGAAGAGTTAAAAATACGACTAGTGGACGGATATTATCGTCTACTATAAAAGCAGGCTATTACCATGTGTCTTTAACAAATAGTAATTGTAGGAAAAATTGTAAAGTTCACCGACTTGTTGCAGTTGCTTTTATACTAAATCCAGAAAATAAAAGTGAAGTCAATCATAAAGATAAAGATAAATTGAATAATAAACTAGAAAATTTAGAATGGATGACAAGAAAGGAAAATTGTCTACACAAGTCCATAGGTCTTATTTACAAAAGTAATAAACACAAATCTATTTTACGAATTGATAAAGATACAAATGATATTTTAGAAAAATATGGTTCTGTAGAATTGGCTGGAACATGGGTGTGTAATAATAATTTAACCAGTACAATTCACAACGGTAGAAACTCAATAGGTAATTGTATTAATGGATTATCAAAAAGTGCTTATGGTTTTAAATGGGAATATGAAAATAAATATGAGGATTTAGAAAATGAAGTATGGAGAGAAGTTATTATAAACGATATTGATACTGCTATTTATGGAAATAAAAAATATTATGTTTCAAATTTAGGAAGATTTAAAAATAGTCAAGGGATAATAAGGGAAAATTATAAAGTGAATGAAAATGGATATATAAGAGTTTATATTTACAATAAAACCTATGCGGTACATCGGTTAATTGCATTTGCATTTTTAGAAAATCCTGATAATAAAGAACAAGTAAATCACATAGATGGTAATAAATTGAATAACAGAGTGGATAATTTGGAATGGGTTACTAATATAGAAAATCAAATTCACAAATTCAAAACAGGTTTAGGAAATAATTTTACTAGAAAAATTATTCAATATGATTTAGAAATGAATGAGATTAATAAATTTAGTTCAATTGTTTGTGCTAGTAAAATATTAAATATCGGTAAAAGTAATATTTCTGGGGTTCTTAAAAATAAAAGAAAAACTGCAGGTGGATTTATTTTTAAATATTTAGAAGAATAAAATTAAAATATAATTGTATTGTATATAAAAATGGTGTTAATGTCCGCCGGTAAATCCGCCCGTAATCAGGCGTCAATTGTTAATAGAACGAACGTATGTGGTGGTATGAAAAAAGCTGGTATTGCTCCTCGCATAGGTTGGTTCATGCAAAATAATCCTTCTTTAAGAGGAGCTCCACAATCTCTTCCATTAATTTGTATTCCAAATTACACAATCCAAACACAAAAGTATGGTTACAAGGCAACAATTGGTGGAAACATGGGTTAATCTCATTTTTATCAGTATTTGTATTGTCTATTGTATTTTTATGTCTTGCGTTTTCCGTCGTGTATTTTTACAAAATACTATTTAGCTTTAAAATAATTTAATAACAAATTAATAAATTATTTTATTACCAATCAAACATGAATATGTTTATCAAAGTTGATTCGCGTGAAAAAGATTTGCAGAATAAACTAGCATTTTACATTTCATCTATTCCGGCATTTAGGAATTTAAAAGTAATAGTTGAAAGTTTACCAATTGGTGATGTAATCATTAGTCATAACAATGAAGATATATTGATTATGGAGAGAAAATCAATCCCTGATTTATTATCAAGCATCAAAGACGGCAGATACGAAGAACAGTCATTTCGCCTCAACGGATTACCTATTCATAATCACAATATTATGTATATAATAGAAGGTGATGTTAATAAAATCAACATGTTTCGAGATACAAAATTCGAAAAACTTACACTGTATTCGGCCATTTTCTCTCTGAACTACTACAAAGGCTTTTCAGCTATTAGAACATTCAGTATAGATGAAACCGCGCTTTTTATTTGTAACTGTACATCAAAATTAATGAAAGGAGAGACTACAAATAGAAAAGCGTTTTACTCAAACAAAATCACTAATCCAATTAGTAGACCCGAAGAAATAAGTGATTGTGATGTCAAAGTAGATCCCGAAACTGAAAACGAAACAAATGTAGAAGAAAACAACGAAAATTCGGGCAAAGACTACATAAACATGGTAAAAAAGGTGAAAAAAGAAAATATTACTACTGAAAACATAGACGAAATCATGCTGTGTCAAATACCTGGTGTCAGTACAGCGACTGCTATTTCGATCATTAAAAAATACAACAGCATTGCAAAATTAATAAAATGTTTAGAAGAAAACGAAAAATGTTTAGCTGATGTCACAAACACCAATGGAAAAGGCCAATCAAGAAAAATAACAAAAACATCTATAGCTAATATTATCAAATTTTTGTTGAAGAAATAATAATAATAATAATAATATCTTTACATAATTATAGTAATATAAAAAAAATTACATGAGTAATATTAATCCAAATGATAGTTCTTTTGCATTTCAAAACATGGTTTTTCCAGAATATTATAGAGAAGTTACATCATTTTTAAATAATATACAAGGTTCTACTTATTTAGATAAGTTCAATACTTATATTGACAGTGCAGGAGATGAAAACGAAGCATTTCTTTTTTTCTATAGAAGTTTAGGTGCTGCTTATTATAAAAGATATTTCAATAATGACCCTAAAATAAATATGAATAGCCCTAGTGTAAACAAACAGGCATCTCAGTTTAATATATTCAGAAATGACGTTATGGAAAATTATGAAGAAAAATGGTATGAAATGTCAAAATCTATTCTAGGTCAAATGGATTTACTAGGTTTTACCAACATTTCTACTTCAAAATGGAGATCTAAATTAGAAAGTGTAGCCGCAGGTTTTGCTAGTACTGAAAATCAGTGTTCAATGGTAATAGGTCCGGATAGTGACCAAAATGGAGTTTCTGTGTGTAGTTTTTGTAATCTTGAATTTACACATGAAACAGGTGGCTGTTTAATTTCTTGCGAACATGTATTAGAAATTGGATTATTAACATTTTTATTAGGTTTAACACCTAAAATTTTAAAAGACAAGAAAACTCCTGACAGTATTAAAAGAGTTGCTGTGAGTTATTTCCAATCATTAAATTCTTATAAATGGGCTTGTCAAAGATGTAATATGATTAAGAGCAATATTCAAACAACTAGAATTGGAAATAATATAAGTTCTATATTTATAAGTTTTAAAGAAGATGGTTTTGAAGCAAATACAACTGTTGTTACAGAATTTTGTAAAAGAATTATGGACAAAAACAGAGGTTCCAGTTATATTGTAAAATGTCCTTCACATGTAGGTAATATTAATTGGTTATTGAAAAATAAACAATGGTTGTATAATCATATGGTAAATGATATTATACAGCCGTTAGTAGATTCTTTAAATGCAGGATTAAATAATTATTATGGGAGAAGTAGTGGTGAACAATTAGCATCTATGTTTTCTATAGGATTAATAAGATGGTCAATATTAGATTTACAACTTATGAATGAAAAAACCCAAGTAAGAGGAGGAAGTTATAAAAAAATGAAAGGAGGTGATGGATTAATAATACCCAATTTTACAAGTAATCAATCTTTAATGAATTTCATAACAAATATTTTGTATAATCAAAATCAACAACAAAAACTGCAATATATGTTGGACAATTTAGAAAATTTTAGTTATTCGTTCAATATATTTATCCAAAGTTTAATTGATAATTTTGATATGCTAAATGGTTTAACTAAAAATATAAATATAATCAGTTCGGAAAGAGGGTTTTTAGGAGAAAATATTATACAAGAAAAATTGAAAGTTGAATGGGACCAATTTACTGCGATAAGTGGTGAACTTATAAATAGTTTATGTGTATACTCTAATTTTGAAACTATTATAACAATTCTTAAGTTTTATTTTAATCAACCTGATGGAGTAGCATTATTAAATGCTTTTAACAGCGAATTATCTAATTATGGAATAAGTGGAACTCAAATATTAACAAATTTAGTTGATGAATATCAAGAAAGTGTTCAAAATATTCAAATAGGTAATTTTTTTCTTTATAATAATCAATATTTACAAAACAATAATAATAATCAAAATATTGCTTTTATTGTTTATAATATAGACAGTTATTATTTCATTTTAAATACAGAAATCATGTTATTAGGCAAATTAGTGTCAGATGAAGGTGATGATTTTGGTGAAGAAAATATCGTCGTAATGGTTTTGAATTCATCGCAACCCAATACAATACCTCTTGGAATAAATATAACAATGGTACCAATGAAAGACGAGGCTCCTGCTTTTAACATTAAAGATGTTTCTTCAAAAATATGTCCAGGTGAATTGATAACATTGGTTAACAATAACAATAATTTTTCAATAGCTTTTCAAGGTGGTAAAAAATTCAAACAAATACAAAAACGAAAATTTAATAAATCAAATCGTTTTAATAAAAAAAGAAATAAGAAAAAAACTACGAAAAAAAGAAGTTATAAGAAAAAATAAAAATATTTATTCATTTACTATATATATATAAAATGAACAAACAATTTATTAATGTACTTTTTATCCTTGCAATATGTTTTGTAGCCTATATATTATTTAGAAATCTTAATTTTAAAATGAAAGAAGGTATGACAACCGATCCTAGTGGTAATCCTATATCAAGTGCAATGGCTTCATCCTCTTCAAGTTCTAGCTCTACAGGAACTGGTAGTAGCACTGGTATTGCAGGTGGAGCGCAAACTTACGCTGCGAATATTAAATCGATGGTAATCAAAAACCAAGATGTTTTATTAATTAGCAAATATAGAAATGATTATGAAAATGCTATTTTAAATTTAGATGATCTCATCAATACTATGATGTTGCAAACAGCTTTGTCTGTCAACACTTCAAATCCAACATCATCATTGGAAAAGTTGGCTCAAATGAATTCTGCTCGCTCTGCATTGAATAGTGTCATGAAATTTTTAGACATGAGCCAGTAATAGCCTAATACTATCATAAAAAATTAAATTTATTATGATATAAACAAACAATTTTTAATTAACATATATAGAAACTTGATTTGCATTATAGTAACCTTTATCAACAAGCGACTGTGTATATGCGGCACCACCCCAATTTGCATCCATTGCATCTGGACTATACAACATATTTTCTGCTTTCACATTCATTTCATCCAAAGGTGTTGTTCTGCCTACATAATAAGAACTTTGATCAAATGCTGGATATGAGTTTACATTATAAGGTGGATCGTTTCTCGTTGCATCGACTAAAAGTGTAGGGTTGGGTGCTCGCGCTACATTAGTATCGTCTGCTTGTTCGGTGATTAAATTGCCGGCTGAACTACCAATACCCGGAGGCATATTGCCTTGAGTACTAGGATTGCTAATCATAGGAGGCAATCCTCCTTGTGGTTCAGAAACACTTGGACGTACTTTATAAACTGGATTTCCTTGGGCATCATAACTATGTTGAAGGTAAAGAACTGGACAACGAATGCCTTGACTTCTTTGCCAATCCAAAAACTCGGTATAATCTTCTAAATTGTCGAATTCAACAGGATTGACGCCTGGGACTTGTGCTAGTTTGGAATTGTATAAATAAAATCGTGCACCTTTTTGAATTAACATATTAGGACACCGTGGTCCGGCTGTTGTATTATTTGTTAAACCCTCGGAATATTTAGGGTCACTGGTTTTT
>Ga0247841_10001879_pt1 | contig 44124 bp, 31 predicted proteins | sample LaCruzMarch2015__2_FD_192410 | JGI IMG/M metagenome (GOLD analysis project Ga0247841, IMG submission 192410) | Freshwater microbial communities from meromictic Lake La Cruz, Castile-La Mancha, Spain - LaCruzMarch2015_18m | ecosystem: Environmental > Aquatic > Freshwater > Lake | place: Spain...
AATGTCGTCCGCAGTAAGACCCTGGTACTCGTCCAGTATCTCTGTTTCAGTGGCCCCGTGCGCCAACTGGTTTAGAATGAAGGTTACGGTCAGCCACGTGCCCTTGATGACGGGCTTGCCGACCATGACCGCCGGATTGACCACAATGCGTTTAAGCATCTTCGTTTCTCTCCTTGGCTATTATTCTACCATCCCCCCCCCGAACGATGCTGCCATGGTGGCTGGATGGCCGGCTCCCTCGTTTGGCTTCCTTATAAATAGCGGCATTTCAGGATTTCACATTGGCTCTTTTACTCCTTGCTTAATGCCGGCGGCTGTGCCGCCGTTTGCCGTGCCGCCCCGGCCGTCTGCATCGCAACATATTGTGAGTGACATTGAAAACAGCCGCTATATCTTGACAAAATGGCGCTTGACATCGCCCGCCGTTTTTGCTATCCTGTTCCGCATATGGCGCGGGCTGGCTTGCGCCGCGATTTTCGCCGCGATATTGTGCGGCTTGACTTGTGAAAATGAATTTTGCGTGACCATTGGTTCGCGCTTGGAATGTAACAGAGACACCTGAAATGCACGACCCGATTGCCCACGAAATTTGGGACATGAAATACCGTTACAAGAATGAGGACGGTTCGCCCATCGATCAGACAATTGAAGACACATGGCGGCGCGTCGCCTATGGCGTCGCCATGCCGGAGCGCGACCATCGCTTCTGGGAAGACAAGTTTTATTCCGTCTTGCAGGGCTACAAGTTCCTGCCGGCCGGCCGCATTCTGGCCAACGCCGGCACCAGTCGCAAGAAAGTGACCATGTTCAACTGCTACGTGATGGGCGCGATCGAAGACTCGATGGAGGGCATCTTCGGCACCGTCACCGAGGCGGCCCTGACCCAAAAACAGGGCGGCGGCGTCGGCTTCGATTTCTCGACCATCCGCCCGCGCGGCGATTACATCCGCGGGGTCGAGTCGCACGCCTCCGGCCCGGTCAGCTTTATGCAGGTCTTCGACGCCACCTGCCGCACGGTCATGAGCGCCGGCCAGCGCCGCGGCGCGCAGATGGCCGTGCTCTCCATCGCGCATCCCGACGTCGAGCAGTTCATCACCGCCAAGCGCGGCAATGCCGCGCTGCAAATGTTCAACATGTCGGTCGCCGTCACCGACGCCTTCATGGAAGCCGTCAAGGAAGACAAGAACTGGGATCTGAGCTTCGCCGGCAAAGTCCACAAAACCGTCCGCGCGCGCGACCTGTTCGACACGATCATGCGCTCCACCTACGATTTCGCCGAGCCCGGCTTCATCTTGATTGACCACATCAACCAGAACAACAACCTCTGGTACTGCGAGCAAATTCGCGCGACCAACCCGTGCGGCGAGCAACCACTGCCGCCCTATGGCGCCTGCCTGCTCGGCTCGGTCAACCTGACCCAGTTCGTGCGCAACCCCTTCAGCGAGCGCGCCGAAATTGATTACAACGGCATGGCCGAGACCGTCCGCATCGCCGTGCGGATGCTCGACAATGTCATCGAAATTTCCAACTTCCCCCTCGAAAAACAACTCGAGGAAGCCACCAACAAGCGCCGCATGGGCCTGGGCATCACCGGCCTGGCCAACGCGCTCTGCATGTTGCGCACCCGCTACGGCTCGCCCGCCTCGCTCGACATCGCCGAGCAGATCATGCGCACCATCCGCGACACCGCCTATGACGCCTCGGTCGACCTGGCGGTGGAGAAGGGCGCGTTCCCGCTGCTCGACCGCGAACGCTACCTGCAGGGCGAATTTGTCAAGCAATTGCCCGAGGAACTGCGCACCCGCATCCGCGAGCACGGCATCCGCAATTCACACCTGGTCTCGATTGCGCCGACCGGCACCATTTCGCTCTTCGCCGGCAACATTTCCAGCGGCCTCGAACCGGTCTTCGCCCAGACCTACACGCGCCGCGTGCGCGTCGGCCATGGCGACCAGTACGAGGAGCACACGGTCGAGGACTACGCCTATCGCCTGCAGCGCCACCTCGCCCCGCGCGACGGCGCTATGCCGGACTATTTTGTGACCACCGACCAGGTTCCGCCGCGCGAGCATGTCGATGTCCAGGCCCGCTTGCAGAAATTTGTCGACAGCTCGATCTCGAAAACGATCAACGTCCCGCGCGACCTGCCCTTTGACACCTTCAAGGATATCTACTTGTACGCCTACGAGCAGGGCTGCAAGGGCTGCACGACCTTTCGCCCGAATGACCATATCACCGGCATCTTGCAGCGCGATGATGACAAGAAAAAAGAAACCAAGGACGAGGAAAAGCTGGCCACCAACGAACTGGACATCGTGCCCAGCCGCCCCGTCTTTCTGCAAGGCACCACCTATAAAATCAAGACGCCGCTCAGCAAGCAGGCGCTCTACATCACGATCAACGACATCACCGAAGGCGGCTGCCGCCGCCCCTTCGAGATTTTCATCAACAGCAAGAACCTCCAGCATTTCAGTTGGATTGTCGCCATGACACGCCTGATCTCGGCCGTCTTCCGCCGCACCGGCGATCCGGCCTTCCTGGTTGAAGAGCTCAAGTCGATTTTCGACCCGAACGGCGGTTATTTCCGCAATGGCCGCTACATCCCCTCGCTGGTGGCCGAGATCGGCGACGTGATCGAGCAACACCTGGTCACGATTGGCCTGATGGACGAGCCGCAGCGCAAATCGGCCGAGGCCGTCGCCGTACATACGCACAGTGACGGGTCGCAGCCGCTGGGCAGCACCGAGAGCGTCGGCATGCAAAAGGATGACGCCCAACAGAACTCGCCCTTCATGATCTGCCCGCACTGCAGCGAGCGCAGCATGTTCTACGAGGAAAACTGCTGCAAGTGCTACTCGTGCGGCTACAGCAAGTGCTCGTGAGCCGCGCAGCGCGGCTGGTTCAGGATTCAGGGCTGCGTGGAGTCCAGAACTCCTGACATAGGAGTGTTCGAAAATGTCCGCTTATTTCGTCAGAAAGCTATGCCAGGAGTTTTGGCAGCCTGGCGAAAACTATTTGACAGGATCAACATGATTTGACATGATTGCGGTAAAGGAGCGCGCGGCGCGATACGTACTACAGCGGCCAATAGCCGCAGGCACTGCCCACAGGTAGTCGCAGCGAAGTATCATGTGCGATCATGTAAATCCTGTCAAGAGCAAGGAGTGTCGTGACGGTGGCGGGCAAACTTTCAAGGCAAGGGCAAGGAGGTGAATCCAGATTCTTAAAAAGACGGACAGGTTAGGATCCGTACCCTGCCGACGTTACAACACGCCGTAACGCCCGTCAAATAAGTAGAATAGCGAAACTATGTCAGGAGTTCTGGAGTCCCGCCAACGACAGCGATCTTTCAGGCCATATTAATTGGACGCACCGTGTGGAAACTATGCCTGCGCTCGGCACCGCCGAACCTTGGAGTGCGGGAGCCATGCTCCTGCTTTTCATAACCGAGCCATGCTCGGCGTACCACGCTGGCCGCCGTAGCTGCGCATAATTTCACGATGGTTTGTTCATTTCTTGCTCGATATTCGTCATTCTGGCACGTGTCCGCTCTGCCCGGCAGCATGGCCGCACTCCAAAACACCCGCGTGGCGCACAACCACGCCGATGATGAAAATGAATTGCCGCAATTCATTTTGCACAAAATGGTTTTGCAGCAACATCATGTATCCCTGAACCGCGAATCCCGCCGTTGGCGCATGCGCGTCAACGTAGCGAGTGCATCTTTCGTAAAAGCGGCTTCCAGCCGTTTTTCTCAGCAACGCGGCAAGCTGCCGCGTCTACGTGCAGCGCTGGTCATAAAAACGGGTTCCAGCCGCTCAAGTTGCCGCACATGCGCCGGCGGCGGGATCAGCAATTGGTCATTCCCCGGCTGAACCCTGAACTATGAACCGTTGCAGCTCCAAAAAAAGCGCGGGCAACCTGCCCGCGCTCTTTTTGTCAATCAGCCGACGCCGCTCAGCGCCGCCGCAGGCCCAGCACGGCCAGGGCAATGATGCCCAGCACCGCCGGCTCGGGCACGACATTCCAGCCGACGTCGCGCGTGCCGAAAGGCGTTTCGAGTTGGGTCGAATACGGCAGGCCGCCCACCGTCTCAAACACCGGCATTTCATTGGTGTAGTTGTCAAAGGGCTGGCCGGAACTCGGGTCGTCATAATAAAAGACATTGTCGTTCCACCACGCCAGGCCGGGCGACGGCACGCCGCATGACCAGAATTGGTTCGAGGTGGAGTTCAAGCCGAAGTTGAAGCCCGCGGTCTGCAAGCGCGAGGACTGCAGGCCGAAGCCGCTGCTGGCGCCGGGGAATTGCGACCAGGGATACTCGCTGATAATGCTGCTGACCACAAAGAAGCCCGGACTGAACCATGCCGTATCGGCATCACCGCATTTGACCGTCACGGCCGCCACATCTTCACTGACGCACAGCCCCTCCACAAAGGTGCAGTGGTCAATATACACGCCATTGATATTCGCAGCAGTATCCCGGTATGGATAGCTGTTGTTCTGGATCGCGTTGCGGAAGCCGCGCACCAGGACATGGTCAATCAGGGCATTAGACGGGCCAATCACGCCGTCCACGCACATGCCGAAGTACCACCAGCTTTCCCATGAATCCACCCAATTGCTCACGGCGGCGTTGTAGACCATGCCAGTGTAAAGGCCGTTCAGGTACATATGGTCGATGCGCACGCCGTTGCCGCCGTTGATGCCGACCAGTGCGAGGATGTCCGGCGCACCCGCGCCAGAGCCCGCGCCGTCGGTGTAGGCTGGCGGGTCATTGCCCATGACGGTGAAGCCGGAGACGCGCACGTGCTCGCTCTCAAACAGCTTGATCACGGGGTATTCAGCATAGGTGTCCCGGCCGAAGCTGATCAGCCAGTTCTTGGTGCCGCGCGTCAGGATGCTCTGCTCCGCGCCCGCGCCGACCAGGTTGACAAACCGGCGGCCGGACAGGTCAATGATCCAGTTGGTGCCGCTGGCATCCGTGGATTCACCGGCATAGGTGCCGGCGGCGACATTCAAGGTGACCGCGCCTTCCTCGGTGCTGCCATTCGGAATGTTGGTGACGCCAAAGGCAATGTTGCGCCAGGCGGTGGGCCAGCTCAAGCCGTCATTGGCATTGTCGCCGCTGGTGCTGACATAGTACTCGGCCGGGTAGTTGCTGATGGTGAAGACATCGGCCGCACCATTATACGCATTGAAGGCGATCTGGATCGTGGCGACACCCGGGCGTGGCGCGGCGGCCGTCACAGAGAAGCTGACCGTCGTGCTCTCGTTGGGCGCCAGCACGCCGAGGCTAGGCGTGATGCCGGTGATAAACGCCTGCGCGCTGGTGTTGGTGAAGGACATTGCGACCGCGCCCCTGTTGCCCAGCACGAATGACTTGCTGCGTGGCCGCAGGGTAATCGTTGAGGCTGGGATCAGCGTCGCCACCGGGCGCGGCGTGTCGGCCAGCACCGGAACCGTGATGGTACCGCCGCTGTAGCTAATCGAGATAGCGCCGTTGGTCGGGCCCGTATACATGCCGCGATCAAGGGTGACATCGATGACGACGTTCGATTGATTCGGCACCGTGACGACGTTGGCAACGGAGAGCCACGCGACCGAGGGCGTGTTGCTGCACACCATCGGCACAAAGGCCACATTATCCAGCCGCAATTGCAGGGTCGTGTTGGTCTGCCAGAAATTCAGCGTGGAGGGTGACACCAAAATATCTTGCTGCGGCAGCGGTGCAATCCACAAACGACTTGAATTGTAGTTCGTGCCGTTGACTTCGGTATAGCGCATTGCGCCGCCGAAATAAAACGTGCCATTGGTGTCCACCGCGCAGGAGGCCGCATACGCATTGAGCGGCAGGGCCACATTATTGACAGTCGTCGCGGCCGTGGCCGGATTGAACACCTGGAACAAGTTCGTAAACGCACCGCCGGTGATTTCACCCGCAACCACGTACAGCAGGCCGCGCCATTGCACGACCGACGGCCGCGCCACGCCCACGGTCAGTTTGCCGATGTTGGTGATGCCGGCCGCGATGTTGTCGGTGTCAAGCATGTAGACGTTGTCGCGCACGGGCAGTCCGCCCAGCAGATAAATTTTCTTGCCGATGGCCCCGATGCCAAACTGGGACAGTTGCACGCTGTAGATGTTTTCATAGACCGTCCACGAATTGCCTTGGGGACTGTAAATCTGCATGTGGGTCTTGCCGTCCGGCCCCCAAAAATTGCCACCGATCGCGTAGATGTTGCTGTCCACGCGGACCGTGCCGCCATAATACTGCGCTTTATTGCCACCGCTGAAATTGGCGGCGGCCGCCGAGTTCGTCCAGGTGCCGGAATCCGGATCGTAAATGAAATTGTTGCCGTCCCAGTGCGGATACCCGGCATGCAGAAAGATTTCATCGGTGCCGTCGTTGTCCCAGTCATAGGCAAATGACTGGGTCGAGCCAATCAGCGTGCCATCACTGCATTCGGGCATTTTCGAACCGCCGCCTTGCACGTTGCCCGCGCCCCAGGTAACATAGTTGAAGCCCGCCGGGCCGGTACCATCCCATTTGCCGCAGTCCCATGTGTTGTTTTGCGGATTGTAAATGGCGAAGCCGGACTGGCGGTTGTAGCTGTAGCCATTGCCGTAGGAGTTGCTCGGCCAGGCATAGCCCGGTGAGCCCCAACTGGCCTGTGGCCCAAGGCCGCAGCCGACATAAAACTTGCCGTTGGCAAAGCAGCCGACACTGTAGTACAAAGGCCAATACCCCTGCACATCTTTAAAAGCATCATAGGGCGAGACGATCGCCGGCATCGTCGGGTCGGATTGACTGGGGGTGGGAATCGGCAAATCCATCCAGAGGGTGTTGCCGATACCGGTCTTGTAGGGGAACCACGACGGGTTCTGCGCTTTTTCCGTCCAATAGGCGCCGAAGGCCAGCAAGGCAGTGCAACACAGGGTCAGGCAGAGGGTGGCGGCACGAACATTCATGGCAATCTCTCAAACATGGTTAGGTCACGCACGGTGACCAAAATGCAGGCTGCTATTCTTTGCACAATTCATTTGAGAATATAGCATATACTATGCGTGCGTGTCAAGCACCGCGCTTGCCCCGCTCTTGCATGACCAGGTTCTGTCCTTGACACCGTCGCAATTGTTTGGTATACTGCTTGGCTTGCAGCGCTCTTTTGACAGTTTGGCAGAATGAAGAATGCCTATGGCACTGTAAAAAGCGCCTTTTTGGCAGTGATTTTGGCAAATTTTGGAAATTGCGGCTTTCTGCGGCTGCAAAAGAAAGCCATACGTTATTTAAGATACGCAGTTTAGCCAGAATAGCTCAGTTGGTAGAGCAGTGCTTTCGTAAAGCACAGGTCGTCGGTTCAACTCCGACTTCTGGCTCCAGTTCAAGCACTTAGCGCAGACGCACACGCGCGCTAAGTGCTTTTTTCATGCAACGGCCATGACCGGCGGCGACGGCGGCGTGCTTCGTGCCGCGATCAATATCGGCCACTGCAACGACGTGGGCGACGCAGAGTCTTTGCTGGCGAATCTTTATATCGTGTGTGGCCTTTATTGTGCCATGCGGCACATGCGAGCGCGGGCGCGACGCCGGCGTTTTTTCCAATCGCCGGATCCGAGGTGATGAGCAGGTCAGCAGCGCCGCATAAAAAACAGTATAATGGGCACAATGTCTTTGACTGATTATCCAGATCACCGTTGGAGCACCACATGACCGCGTATCGTCGTATTCTCCTGAAACTCAGCGGCGAGGCTCTCGCCGGCAGTGATGGCCATGGCCTTAATCCGGATGTGCTGGCGGCCTTGGCAGACGAGCTGAAAGAATTGGTCGCCCGCAATGTGCAAGTGGCGCTGGTCACGGGCGCCGGCAATTTCTTCCGCGGCATGTCCAGCCGCGGCCGGATGATGAACCGCGTCACGGCCGATTACATCGGCATGCTCGGCACGGTCATGAACAGTCTGGCGCTGGCTGATTTCCTGCGCGCCGCCGGCGTGGCGTGCGTGGTGCAGTCGGCCATTGAAGTGCCGCGCCTGTGCGGCCTGCTGCAACCACTGGAAGCCATCCGCCAGCTCGAGCGCGGGCGGGTCGTCATTTTTGCCGGCGGCACCGGTAACCCGTTTTTCACGACCGACTCGACCGCCGCCCTGCGCGCTGCGGAAATCCAGGCGGACGTGGTGCTGAAAGCCACCAAGGTCGACGGCGTGTATTGCAGCAATCCGGCCACCAATCCCAAGGCACAACGGTTTGACAAAATCACTTTTGACGAGGTGCTTGCCCGCAAACTCGAAGTGATGGACCTGACCGCGATCACCATCTGCCGCGAAAACAACATCCCTATTATTGTCTTCAACATGACCACGCGCGGCAATATTCTGCGCATGCTTGAAGGCGCCGCCGTCTGCACGCGGGTGGGGTAGACTAATTGATAATTTATAATTGACAATTGACAATTGACAATTGACCGATTACCGATTACTGATCACTGAATACCGAATACCGACGCACCGACCACCAATGTACCAGCCCATCATTGAAACGATTACCAGCCCCGATGACGCCCTGCGGCATCGCAGCGAACATGAACTGCTGGTGGGCAAAGACAAGGAAGAACTGCTGCGGATTGCCGAAGGGCTCGAATTTTTCCGCAAGCATGTGGATAATTTGTACCATCGCGTGCGCGCCTGCCTGTTCATCCACGCCATCTATCGCTATTATTTGATTGACCGCAAGGATGTCCAGAAGCTGGGGTGCATTCCGTATGCCGGCATTCACGCCATGTTCAATCGCTCGTATGACGAGGCGATCGAGCGCTTTCGCGCCGCGATGATGGCGCAGGGCTGCAATGAAGCGCTGCTCAGCGCCCTGGCTGAGGCCTATTACAATCTGGCGTTCAAGTATCTGCTCGATCAAGTGCGCCAGAGCGTGCGCACCAGTCGCGGCAATGAATGGCTGTTTGCGCCCAAGACCGCGCGGCGCTATCCGCTACGCGCGCCGGCCCAGTACACGACGCCGGATCCGGCCACGGGGCTCTATCCGGTGGGCGTGGATGTCGCGCCGGTGCGCGCCGATCCGAGCCATGCCGGCTGGTCTGACATCTTTTTTCTGGGCATGGATTTTCCCGAGGGCGCCAAGGTTGTCAACCTGTCGATCAACCTAGCCGTGCATGGCAGCGGCGCAGTGGCGCCGCCGGTCGAGTGCTATTGCCGCTACATCCCCGAGCCGGTCATCCGGCTGGTCTCGCTTGATTTACAGGCCGAAAAGGAAGTGACCTCACTCCAGGAAATTTTCAATTTGGGCAACGATCATTTGGGCTTGTTGAAAGCCGGGGTCATCGCCGCTGGGGTCATTCCGCCGTGCCTTGAGGGCAGCCCGACCACCTTGCCGGAAATTTTGAAAAAGCTGCTGGGCCGGCCGGGCGGCCTTGAAATCGCAACCTATGTGCGCGAGATTCCCAAGGGCTCGCGCCTGGCCGTCTCGACCACGCTGCTGGCCACGATCATCACGCGCCTGATGCGTTTCAGCGGGCAGCTTGCGCAGCAGACGGGTGGTCTGACGGAAGACGAGCGCCGCCTGGTTGCCGCGCGCGCGATTTTGGGCGAATGGCTGGGCGGCTCGGGCGGCGGCTGGCAGGACTCCGGCGGCATTTGGCCGGGCATAAAAATCATCGAAGGCGTCGCGGCCAACAAGGACGATCCGGAGTACGGTATTAGTCGCGGCCGGCTGTTGCCGGCGCACAGCGTGCTGGCGCGCGAGCAATTGCCGCCCAATATTGATGCGTTGCTGGAACAGTCGATTGTCATTGTGCATGGCGGTTTGTCGATGAATGTCGGGCCGATTCTGGAAATGGTGACGACCCGCTATTTGCTGCGCTATCGTGATGAATGGCGCGCGCGGCTGCAGGGCTATAAATATTTCGACGATATCGTGGCCGCGCTCAAATCCGGCAACATGAAAGAGCTGGGCCGGCTCTGCACTCTGGATTGGGAGACCAGCACGAAATGCATGATTCCATGGACCAGCAACGCCTTTACCGAGGATTTGATCGAGGCCGTCAAAAAACAATTTGGCAAGCAGTGCTGGGGCTTCCTGATGCTGGGCGGCGCGTCCGGCGGCGGCATGGCGTTCATTGCCGATCCGGCCATTCACCACACCTTCCGCGATGAAGTCGTCGGGATCATGCGCCGGCTGAAACAGCGCTATGAATATGCCCTGCCGTACGCGATGGATCCGGTGGTCTATGATTTCCAGCTGAATTACAAAGGCATTGATGCCCACGTGCGCGAGGGCGCCGCGGCCGTGCTGCCAACCCAATATTACGTGCGTGGCCTGCACGCGCTGCTGAAGTCCGGCGCGCCGGCCTGGTGGCATGCGCATGCGGCGGAACTAGGCGGGCTGGTGCCGGCCGGCACGCTGGTGACCACGGCTGCGCCGCTCGAGCAGGCGCGCGCCGCGCTGGAAGCCCTCGCGCCCGGCGCGCTGGCGGCGCAGTCCCGCACGGCCTCGCGCGCCGAGCTGGACGCCGAGGCGGCGCGGATCAAGGAGCTTAACGGTTTTGACGGCGAGGCGCATGAGCACAACAAGCGCCTGCTCAAGGCCGGCACGATCGGGGTCGGCAACAATCGTCTGCCGCTGACGACCAAGATTGAGGATGTGCGCGCCGGCGATGTCGCGATTGTCACGAACGACTTGGCGGATGCCGCGGTGGCACGCTATCGTCAGGTTGGCCAAGAACTGCTGGCGCAGAACGCGGTGGCCGTGGTCACGTATGGCGGCGGGCTTGGCAGTCGCTGGACCGACGGTGCCGCGGTCGTCAAGCTGATCAACCCGTTTGTCGTCATGCGCGGCAAGCATCGCAGTTTTGCCGAGGTGCATTTGGGCAAATCGTGGGAAGTGATGCACAAATACAAGCAGCCCGTCCAGCAGGTGTTTACCACCAGTTTCTTGACGCACGAACCGACCCAGACGGAATTTGAGATCACGCGCAATTATGGGTATGAAGGCCCGGTCTATCTTTCGCGCGGCCAATCGATCGGCCAGCGGATCTATCCCTTGGAGCGCGATTTGCGGTTTCTGTGGGAAGAACTGTCGCAACAAAAGTTGGATGAGCAAGCCCAAAAAGTGCAGAACAGTCTGCGTGAGGCCTATATTCAATGGGCGCGCAGCCAGGGTGAGGGCGAGGACTATTGCGACAATGTGCCGCTGCAGCGCTTCAATCCGCCCGGCCATTTTTACGAAATCCCGAACTTGGTGCGCAATGGCACGCTGGCGCGGATGCTGCGCGACAACCCGGCCTTGCAGCACCTGATGGTACACAACGCCGACACCCTCGGCGTGTTCCTCAGCCCGATCATGCTGGGCATGCACCAACTCAGCGAGAAGACGATTAATTTTGAAGTCACGCCGCGCCGCTATGAGGACAAGGGCGGCGGCTTGGCGCGCGTCAACGAGCGCGTCCAGTTGGTCGAGGCCCTGGCCCTGCCGCGCGAAGAGGATGAATTCAAACTGTCCTACTACAACACCCTGACCAACTGGGTGAACATCGACCGTTATCTGGCCACGCTCGGGCTGACGCGCGCGGACGTGCTGGCGGCCGCGACCGACGCGGCGGCGAAAACAAAGATCAACGCCGCGCTGCACGCCGTCGAGGAGCGCGTGCCGACCTATGTCACGATCAAGGATGTGAAGCTGCTGTGGGGCGCCGGCCAGGAAGATGTGTTTCCGGTGGCGCAGTTCGAGAAATTATGGGGCGACATCACTTGGCTGCCGGAATGTGCCTGCGGCTTCCTGGCGGTCGAGCGCCGCCGCGGCCAGCAGCTCAAAGACCCGGCCCAACTCGACCGCTGGGTGCGCGACGGTTCGCGCGATTATGTTGCCAGCAAAGCGCGCTTCGCCCGCGGCCGGGCATAGCCGGCACCGGCGCGCAAAACTTGAATGCGCCTGAGACCCCCACGACGATGCAAAAATGATGAGTGATGAGTGATGAATGATGAATGCAGAATAAAAAGCATGGCAAGTGTTACCTGCTGCGTGCCGGACACGCATCATTCGTTTTCTGCGTTCACATTGCCTCGCAGCTGCGTCCACCGATCCCGCCGCCGGCGGTGACCGGTGGGGTGCCAGAGACCTGAATGCGCAGAAACCCTGCGGGTGTGGCACATCGCGCGGAACGCCGTTCCGCGGCTACATCACATGCGCGACATTGCGTGCGGCGGTCGATCCCTCTGCCCGTAGCCGCCGCACGGCGTGCGGCGTGCCGCACATCACACGGAACGCCGTTTCGCCGGTAGCCGGCTTGTTGCTGCAATATGCTGCATTCGCCGCACGGAGGCGGCTCCCACTTTGACTGCAAATCCAAGCCAGCAGCAACGGCACTGCGCTGCCAATGGCAAACTTTGCTGCGTCTGCGACACGCCCATCTCGTCTGTGACAGCCACGGGCGATTGTGCTATACTATGCCACACCATGACGCCCTGCGGCGTGTTTTTTGTATCCCAAGGGAAGATTGCGATGAAGATTATTGGCTTGCTGGGTGGCATGAGTTGGGAATCAACCGTGCCGTATTACCAAGTGATTAATGACACCGTCCGGCGGCGGCTGGGCGGCCTGCATTCCGCCAAGATCGTGCTGTATAGTGTCGACTTTTTTGAGATTGCAGAGCTGCAGCGCGCCGGCAACTGGGACGGCGCCGGTCAGGCCATGATTGCCGCCGCGCGCGCCCTCGAACGCGCCGGCGCCGAATGCCTGGTGATTTGCACGAACACCATGCACAAGCTCGTGCCGATCATCGAACCGGCGATCAGCATACCCGTGCTGCACATCGTGGACGCGGCCGCCGCCGCGGTCAAGGCGCAGAAGATTCAGACCGTGGGCTTGCTCGGCACGCAATTCACCATGGCCGAGGGCTTTTACCGCGACCGGCTGCGCGAGCGCCACGGCCTGACGGTCGTGACTCCGAATGACGACGACCAGGCCCAGATTCACCGCATCATTTTTGACGAGTTGTGCATCGGCATTGTCCGCGATGAATCGCGCGCGGCGTATCGCCGCATCATGGCACAGCTCGTGCAGCGTGGCGCGCAGGGCATTGTCCTGGGCTGTACCGAACAAGCCATGTTGGTCACGTCCGAGGATACCCCGGTGCCCCTGTTTGACACGACCCGCTTGCATGCACTGCACGCGGCCGAATGGGCGCTCGCAGAACAGCACAAATAAATAACAAGGAACACTCTAACCTTGGTAGCGCGGTGCCGTTACTGATGTGGCCAAGCCGCACGGCTTGGATTACTGCAGCATCCGCGGCGTGCCCCGCGGCCACATTGCTTCGCAGCTGCAGAGACCCCCACGACCTTGCGTCGTGGGTGAATAAGATTGAGAGAAAAACGCCCGCCGGCGTTTTTTCCCAATCTCTGCGTCCACCGCGGCAAGCGCGGTGGGGCGCCAGACTTGAGAGAAGGCTGCACAGCATCCGCGGCGTGCCCCGCGGCCACATTCCGGCAACTACAGCACTACGAAATTTACCGCTGTCCGCATCCCAAACCTTATATCGGAATTTCAGAACCCTGCGTGGCCGCGCATGCGTCATGCGCACCGCTCATACTGGCGGCGCACGCGCGCAATCGTCTCCGCGTGCGGCGTGAACGGGATCTCCGGCAGGGTCGGCAACGCCACGCAGCGCGCTGCGGCCAGCGGCGTTTGGCGGACATTCATGTTGTAGGCCATGGCCAGCAGGGTCGCCAAATTGACGGTGTCGGCCATGTTGTACGCCAAGAGCGTCTCCAGCGCGGCCGGATTGTTGTACCGCACGAAGTCGTGCCAGAGCAGCACCGCAAAATAGCCGTCCACGCCGTCCAGCTCGCCGCGCGCAATCCCCAACTGCCGCTCACAGCCCTTCAGCCCACCCTTGTAGCCCAGCCGGTGCAGCACAAAGCGCAAGTCAATCTGCGCCTGCGGCAGCTTGATGCGGAAATAGCGTTCCAAATAGGGAATGTCGAATTGACGCCCATTGTAGGTGACCAGCACCTTATATTGCTGGATGTCCTCAACAAACCGGTCGAGATTCATGCCCTTGACGTAATAATGCAGCGCGCGCCCGTCAAACAGCGCGACGGTGGTCAGGTAGTCATGCGTGCCGGTCAGGCCGGTGGTTTCAATGTCAAGAAAGGCGGTGGCATGCGCGAATTCGGGGTACAGCCGCCACTGCAACTGGGCCGGCAGGGTATCGGCAAAGAAGCGCGCGTCATTGCCGGCCAGCGCCGCGCGGGATGCCTCGAGATGCTGCCGGAAATGCGGCCGTTGGCCTGCATCGGCGTGGGCATGGGCGTCATCCCAAGAATGAATGCCGCGCGCCCACAATTGCGCCTCGGCATGTTGGCCCACCCGCGGAATATGACAAAACGTGCTGGTCAGCATGTCTGTTAGTATAGCATAAACGGCTTTGATTTTCACGCGCTCCGCACAAGTTATCCACAATTGGTAAAATCTACTATCATATTGCATCGCAATTAGATAAATAATTTACTACAGGGCAGGCGGGTAGGTTATCCACAGAAATCTCACGCCATGCGGTGGCTACGGGCAGCAACGGTGGGGATCTCTGTACAGATGTAGCCGCGGAACAGCGTTCCGCGCGCCGCACGCCGTGCGTCGGCTACGGGCAGAGGTACCGACCGCGGTGTGCAATGCTGCGACCGTGATGTAGCCGCGGAACGGCCCGCCGTTGACGGGACTGAAGGTAGGTGCGATCTCCCGATCGCATCTTTCGGCGGATGGCACCGCGCACAGAGCCGTCGACAACTTCTGCACCTCTGCCTCCATAAATTATCGTGTCGCACGAGAATTTAACGGCGTTCCGCGCGATGCGTCGCACGCCGTGCGGCGGCTATGGGCAGCAACGCCCTATTGCACCTTTGCCGTTTTTTTTGTAAAATATGAATGTCAGTTCAGTTTTTGCGTCTTTATGTATGAACGCTCAATGGTTTCGGGCGCTCACAACCCCAAGCCTCACCCGAGGTGCCCAATGAAAACGCGGTTTGCCGTCCCGGCGATGATGGCGCTGACCACAGCGCTGCTGATGAACGTAGTCACCCCCACGGTGCATGCAGATGCCAGTCTGAGCATCGGCATGTCGCTCAACTTCGACACGTGTTACAACGAGCTGGGGCCCTATGGCACGTGGTATGAATCATCTGAATTCGGCTGGGTGTGGACGCCGGGCGGTGTGGCCGCCGGCTGGGGCCCGTATGTCAACGGCAATTGGGCCTGCACCTCCAGCGGCTGGATGTGGCAAAGCAGCTACCCGTGGGGCTGGATGTGTTATAACTACGGGCGTTGGGCGCGGCATCCGTCGCTGGGCTGGTGCTGGGTGCCGGGCTATGAATGGGCGCCGTCGTGGGTGACCTGGTACACCTATGGCAATTATGTCGGCTGGGCGCCGATGGCGCCGTGCGGTTTTGGCGCATCCTACACCGTCTACCCGAGCGATTGGTGCTTTGTCAACTTCAACTATTTTCTCAGCCCGATGGTGTGGTCATACTATGTCGGCGCGGCATTTATCTGCCCGGCAGTCTGCGCGCCGTATGTGGTGATGAACAACTATTATTTCTTTGGCGACCAATATTACTTTGCCGGCGGCCGGCGTTGCGATTGGTATGGCCCGCCCGTGATGGATGTCGAGCGGCACGTCAATCGCCGGATCGAGCCCTACGTGCTTTCGACCACGGCGGATCGCAGCCGCAATGGCACGATTTCCCGCAATCAGCTTGAGGTGTACCGCCCGGGCATGCGCGAAGGCGCCGCACTGGCGCGGTCTGACCGGGCCATGCCGGCCGAGCGCGTTGAGAAGCAGAGCCCGCCCGGCTCGGTGGCGCGCGGCGAACGCGGCGGCAACACCGCCGGCACGCCTGGCTCGGTGGCACGCGGCGAACGCGGCGGCAACACCGCCGGCACGCCCGGCTCGGTGGCACGCGGCGAACGCGGCGGCAACACCGCCGGCACGCCCGGCTCGGTGGCACGCGGCGAACGCGGCGGCAACACCGCCGGCACGCCCGGCTCGGTGGCGCGCGGCGAACGCGGCGGCAGCACCGCCGGCACGCCCGGCTCGGTGGCGCGCGGCGAACGCGCAGGCACACCGGCCATCAACCCCGGCGCCGTGCCGCGCACTGAACGACCCGGTGCTGGCGTGATCCCGCGCGGCGAACAGCCCAATCCCGGTGTGGCGCCCCGCCCGATTCAAGTGCCGCGCGCAGACCAATTACGCAGCGGTTGGGGCACGTCGGCCCGCAACCCAAATGTGAACACGCGGACGTCGTTCACGCCCGCCACCGGCATGCAGACCCGGCCGACCATGCCATCGGCACCGCGCGTCAATCAGCCAAGCACGCCGAACACGCCGCGCGTCAATCAGCCAAGCACGCCGAACATGCCGCGCGTCAATCAGCCAAGCGCGCCAAGCATGCCGCGCGTCAGCCAGCCAAGCGCGCCGAGCATGCCGCGCGTCAACCAGCCGGTCGCGCCAAACATGCCGCGCGTCAGCCAGCCAAGCGCGCCGAGCATGCCGCGCGTCAGCCAGCCAAGCGCGCCGAGCATGCCGCGCGTCAGTCAGCCAAGCGCGCCGAGTATGCCGTCGGCGCCACGCATGTCCGCGCCGAGTATGCCGTCGGCGCCACGCATGTCCGCACCGAGTATGCCCAACATGTCTGCTGCGCGTTCGATGCCCTCCGGCGGTGGCGGTGGCCAGATGCCGATGGAAATGGGCGGCGGACGGAGACGCTGACGTAACGCCTGCGGTAGCCTTTTCTTGAATACTTTCATGCGCTCATCATTCTTGTCTTTTTTCTTGTTTGTCGGTGCGGCGATCATGGGCGCCGCACCCGCGCCGCCCGCGCCGTTGATCTCCGCCCGCACGGCCCGTCCGGCCGTCAGGCCGCCGCAAGAAAGCGGCGCAGGCTTGCAGGCTGCGCCGCCCGCGGTGCGAATGCCCCGCCCGGCACAGGTCCGGATTCGCGAGCTCGGTGGCCAAATCACTCCGCCCGCGGCCGCCCGCGGCTCCATCACTCCGGTGCTTTCCACTGCCGCCCGCGAACGCGTCCGCCCGCTGGCCCGACCGCAGCTCGCGCTGGCCAACGGCCAGCCGCCGCCAAACCGCGCGCGGACGCAGATCACCACCACGCCCGGCCTGCCGACCGTGGTTCTCGCCACCAATGTCACGCGCCGCGCCAACGCACCGCCCGCGCTGTCGCGCACCCGCCCTGCTCGCGGGTCAACAATGCCAGCCATTGCTGGTAGTGCGGCCACACCCGCGCTGATGCAGGCCAGCGCCGGCCGCTGGTGGTCGTATCTTTATGACAATTTCGACGGCATCTTCCCCGGCTACTGGCTGCTCGAAGGCTCGCCCACCTGGGGCCGCACCAGCTACCGCGCCGTCAGCACGCCGTACTCGATCTGGTGCCTTGGCTCGGAGTACACCGCGCCGCATGGCTATTTCAACAACATGAACGCCTGGATCTTCGACGGCCCGTTCGATCTGCGCAACACCACCGCCCTCGAAATCTATTTCGACTATTGGCTCGATACGGAATTGACCTACGACTCTGTCTTTGTCGGCGTCTCGACCGACGGCATTGATTACACCGGCGATGCGCTCAGCGGCTACAGCGCCGGCTGGGTGCTCAATCGCAAAGTCTTGCTGAATGACTTTGCCGGCGCGCCGTACCTGTATGTCGGCGTGCAATTCTTCTCGGATAATGTCAATGCCGGCTTCGAAGGCGCCTATGTTGACAACCTCGAGCTCGATGCCTACATCCCCAGCGATGCGTCGGTTGATCTGGCCGTCGCCAATCCGCACGTGCTCAGCACGATCGACGAGATTTTCACCTTTGACATCATCAATTATGGCCCCGGCGCGCTGGCGGCCAACAGCTATGCGATCAATGTGTTTGTCGATGGCGTGCTCGATTCCAGCGCGCGCAACCTCGCGCCCCTGGCATCCGGCGCGGCGGTCACCTGGGAATGGCAACTGACCTATATTTATCCGCGCGGCCCGCACACCATTCGCATCGAGGCCTTTGCCGACGGCGGCGATATTGCGCCACCCGATAACATCCTGGTCTTCATTCTGGATGTCGGGCCGCAAATCCCCGTCAACCTCGCGATTACCGCCGTCCGCAACATCGATGGCGGCCCCGAAACCTTTGACCTCGATGTCGCCAACTTCGGCCCCGGCATCGCGCGCGCCTACAGCTATCGCATCCTCGTTGACGTGGACGGCCTGGCCGATTCCGACGCGCGCAATACCGTTGACTTGCCCGCCCGCACAACCGTCACCTGGCAATGGCAATTGGCCTATCAATATCCGCCGGGCGACCATCTCGTGCGCGCCACCGTCATTTCAGACGGGCCCGAAATCACCACGACCAATAACGTGCTCGAATTCATCATGCCCGTGCCGCTCCTGCCGCTGATCGCCGACTTGCGCCTCGACAAGCCGGTCGTCACCGATGCCGTCAACGACATTATTTGGTTCCGCGTGCGCAACAGTGGCCCCGATACATGCTACGCCTATCAATATCTGGTCAGCATCTTTGTGGATGGCCTGCTCGACAGCCAGGCCTATAATCAAAACCCGCTGATCCCCGGCGGCCGCGCCGACTGGAACTGGCAATTGGCGTACCTCTATCCCGCCGGCCTGCACGTGGTCACCATTGAAGCCATGCCGCTCGGCACCGAACTTACCCCGCTCAACAATGTCGCCAGCATCCATCTGCTGAAAAAAGGCACGACCCTGCAAATCGTCACGCCCGTTGCACTGACTGGCGTGGTCGATACCGCCATGGCGCTGCCGCTGCAAGCCATCGGCGGCGCACCGCCGTACACCTGGCGTGTGGCCGGCGGCACGATGCCGGTCGGCAGTGCGCTCGCCGGCGATGGCGTGGTGTGCGGCGTGCCAACCAGCGCGGGCGCCAGCGCGCTCACCTTCGAAACCCGCGACGCCGCCGGCCTGCTGGCCTATGCCGCCGCCACCATCGTTGTCCTGCCCAATGCCACCGGCCTTACGCCGCAACTGCTCGAGCAAATCGCACCGGTTGGTTTTGTCAATGTCATGTATGCCGCCCCATTGACGGCGGTCGGCGGCGCCGCGCCCTACACCTGGACCGAACTCGGCGGCATGCCCGTCGGCCTGTCGCTGTCGCCGGCCGGCCTGTGTGCCGGCACCCCGCTCGTTGCCGGCCATTACACCATGAATGTCGCCCTGGCTGACGCCGGCGCGGTGCCGGGCACGGGCGCGGTGCATCTGCGCATCCGCCCGGATGATGAATTCCTCAACGGGAATTTCACCCAGATCACCCTGTCCGTCCCGTGGAACAAGCACGCGCAAGGCAAGCCCGACAGCGACACGCTGAAAATCAAGGCAAACTTTAGTGTGCCGCCGCGCTTTGTGCTGGACAATTTCATGCGCGGCGTCTTGTACATCGGCGGGTATCCGCTCAATTACAATGTCGCCAAAAAAGCCACCTGGCACACCACCGTAACCTTTACGCCCGCGCGCGGCCGCCTGCCGGCCGCCTACGCCACAATCCGCTGGACCAAGAAAAATCAGCTGACCGTGGCCATGACCATTCACAAGGCTGATCTCACACCCATGCTGGCGCGCTACGGCATCACCCGCACCGGCGCGACTTCCGCATTGATTCCCGTGCGCCTGGTGCTCAACGAGGCCGACACCGGCGTGCGCCCGCTGCTGTTCTCCTACCGCCTCAACAGTGCCACCGGTATCCTGCGCCTGCAGTAATTATCCCGCGGCGGGATAATTATTAATTGTTTCTCCCAGCGCGAGAGAAACCACGGCGAATGCCGATGTGGGTCAGACGCCAGCGGAAGACGCGGCAGGCACGCAACGGCGATTGCGCCAGCAACGCCGCCAACTCGCGCCGTGTATAGGCCGCCCGCAGCGAGTCCTTGTACGACTGCAGCATCTGGCCGCGATAGTGCCGGCCAAACCAGCGCCACCACAATGGCAACAGCCAGCCCGCCGGCCGCCGAATGTCCCGCAGCAGCAGCACGCCATCCGGTTTCACCACCCGCGCAATTTCACGCAAATACGCCGCCGGATCCGGCAGGTGATGCAACACGGAATTCGAAACGACCGCGTCAAAGCTCGCGTCGGCATACGGCAAGTGTTTTGCATCGGCTTTTTCAACCTGCACGGCCGCGCCGTGGGGATGCGCGTCGGCATTCTGCTGTGCCAGCACCAGCATTGCGTCGGACAGATCCGTGGCCACAAACCGCAGCGCCGGGCATTGTTCCAGAATTTTGAGCGGGATCAACCCAGGTCCGGTACCGATGTCGAGCACGGTGCCGCGCGTCAGGCCCAGGCGCAAAAACTGCGTGACAAAACTGGCATCAATGTTGCCAAGATACCCCAGCGCGGCAGCGCTGGCATAGCTGGCGGCCTCAGTCTCGCCCGCCATGATTTCTGGTTCGGGAACGCGGTGCATTAGAAATTATACCATTTCAATGCAGCGGCGCGCCGGCGCATTGGTGTGCCAGCACGTAGCCGCGGAACGGCGTTCTGCGTGGGCAGAGCGGGCAGGCCCTGCCCGCCGTTGCAGCAGCAGTTTTGCCACAGATGCACACAGATACACACTGATTGAAGAAGCTGTGCGCCGGCGCGCCGCCGCCGTTCTTTTTGTTTATGCTACAATGTTAATGATGCTTGATCAACCGGAATGCGCCAGTCAAAGAACCAGCCAAGCGCCAACGGCGCGTTGTTATCCCAGCCTGGGGCACCGCCCCAGGCAGGAATGTAATGCGCCAGCCAATGAGGGCTGAAGGCCCGTTCCATTGAATATGCCACAATCGCTATCATTTCTTCTCGTCCATGTGGTCTTCAGCACCAAAGCCCGTGCATCCATACTCGACGCGACGATCCGACCTGCCCTGCACGCCTACCTCGCCACCGTGGCCCGCAATGCCGGTTGTGAGTGCTATCGCGTCGGCGGGATGGCCGATCATGTCCATCTCGCCGTCCGCTTTTCACGAACGATCACCGCGGCGGGCCTCATCGAAGAACTGAAAACATCTTCATCAAAATGGCTCAAGAGGAACGATATGTCTGGGACTAACCAAATGAAACGGACTTTCAGCCCTTGTGCATGTTATGACCTTTTCCTGGGGCGTTGCCCCAGGCTGGGATAAAAGCGGGCCTTTGGCCCTCAAACCCTTTCAGGCACTGTAAAATACCGTGAAGATATTGGTAATAATCTTGGTGTTGCTGGAACTGTTCTTGGCGTTGGGGTCGATCAGTTCAATTTTTGTGGATCGCCACGAATTGGCCCGGGCCGTTTATAGTTATCATCAACAGCGGACGGAAGAGAACAAGAAGAAAATGGAGGCGGAGCAAGACATTACGGCACGAATCCGCTTGCACACACGAATGGTGATTGTGGGCTTGTTTGCTGCAAACACTTGTGGATTGATTGTTGTCTGCCGCAGACTAAATCGAGAGCCGAAAGCACCGCGATGCCGGCCATTGAAGACTATGCTTCACTGAACCCGTTCGCCGCACAACCATGAGCACAGAACCACTCATCCCGCCACACGGTGGCTACCGCAAACTGAAAAGCTTTCAGGTGTCACAGTTGATTTATGATGTGACCATCCGTTTTTGCGACTGCTACATTAACAAGCGCAGTCGTACCCACGACCAGATGGTACAGGCGGCGCGGTCAGGAGTGCAGAACATCGCGGAAGGGAGCCAGGCCTCGGGAACGTCGAAGAAAACCGAAATCAAACTCACCAACGTGGCGCGGGCCAGCCTGGAAGAACTGCGGCTGGACTTCGAGGATTTCCTGCGCCAGCACGGCCTGCCGATCTGGGATCGTGACGACCCCCGCCGGCAGGAACTGATCGACCGCCGCTGCACCACGGCCGATGACGTGGCGCAGTGGGTGCGCGAGGTGCACCAGCGTGGACAAAGTGGACGGGATGGACAAAGTGGACGGGATGGACAAAGTGGACAAAATGGACCCGCTGGACATACTCCGTCCACTCCGTCAACTATGTCCACCTCGTCTGCTCCGTCTGCTCCGTCTGCTCCGTCTGCTCCGTCCACTCCGTCCACTCCGTCCACTCCGTCCACTCCGTCCACTCCGTCCACTCCGTCCACTCCGTCCACTCCGTCCACCTACCCCGAAATCGCCGCCAACGCCGCACTGGTACTGCTGGCGGTGGCCTGCAGCCTGCTCGACCGCCAACTTGCCGCACAGGCAACAGCGTTCGAGAACGAGGGCGGCTTCACCGAGCGCCTGTACCGCGTGCGCTCCGAAAAACGCGCGCTGCCGTCCACGCGGTCCACCAAGCCCACTTCGTCCACCACTTGTGTTTGAACAACAAGGACCCCCATGCAAGAAGAAATCTGGGAACAGGAAAGAGCCTATTTCACAAATCTGTACAAAGCGGACTACGCGGCGCTGCTTGCCCTGATCCACCCTCAATTCCTCGGGTGGCCGGACGGGGTGCCGCATCCGCTTGACAAGCCAGGCTGCGCGCGGTTCATGCACCAATTGATCCCCGCACCGACGACCTGCACCTTCACGATTGAACGCGGCGGCATGCGCGTGCTGGGCGACGTGGCGCTGTCGCACTACACCATTAAAGTCCATTGCACTGATCCCGCCGGGGCGACGAAAACACAAGCATCGCGCATAACCCATACGTGGGTCAAGGAGGGCGACCACTGGAAATTGCTGGGTGGCATGAGCTGCAGCCAGTTGAACACCAGCAAACGAGAGATCTCCTAATCGCAGACAACAAATCCAAGGCAACCTGCCCGGTCATCGATATTGCAAACAAGACAGTGACGGTCACTGGCTGGACAAAAGGGACGTTGCGTCTGGCGGAATTGGAATACAACTAAGCGCGCGTTCTCGGTTGCTGACAAACGACCAAAAAGGTCACGCTGCACGGCCACACCCAGACGGTGACGTTGGCGTGCGGCGCGCAGGAACAGGCGTGGTGGCTGGAGGATCTGGTGCAACTGATGCGGCAGAAGTTGAAAGCGTGGGGCGTGCCGGTGGTGGCGCCGATGGTGCGGGCCAGCATCTATCGGCGCGAATAGGCCGCGCGATCCAGAGCGGTCACGCGCCGTGGCGCCGTGTGACGCGAAAACACGACTTTTGAACCATTTGATGAGCCGCGCACCCGCAGCCGGACGATCGACCACCGCCGGGTTATTCTTTCGCGGCGAAAGAATTATGGTGCAGCAATGCAGCCGCCGCACGGCAGTGATTCCCCGGCTTGCCAATAAAAACCATTCGTCGCGAAGGGTTTTGCATTAATTTGTTCGCGGCGAACAAATTACCACCAACAAATTACCGTTTGCATTTTCAGCCCGTTTTGAGTATACTCTTCCGCTTATGGTTACTTATATTGTCACCCCCATGCGCCGCCTGCCGCTGCAATGCAACTGACCGTCAAAGTTTCGCAAGAAGGCGACGGCCAGTACCGGGCGCGCTGCCCTGAACTCGGGCTCAGCACCTTGGCCCATGATCTGCCCGGCGCAGTCGACCGGCTCAAGACCATGATCCTCGATGTGCTTACCTATGATGCCGACGTGGTCGCCGCAACGGACTTGGCCGAGGAACCGGCCGAGGACTGCGACCAGGTGCAGGACAGTTTCGCGCTGCTGCACGGCGACGACGGCGTCAAGTTCATGGTCATGCCACGCCACCTGCGCACCCATTGAAGGCCCCCGCCCTGCTCATGAAATTAGGCGTCAACATAGATCACATTGCAACCTTGCGCCAAGCGCGGCAGGCCGCCGTGCCCGATCCGGTCGTCGCGGCCGCCCTCGCGGAAATGGCCGGCGCGGCCGGCATCACGGTTCATTTGCGCGAAGACCGCCGCCATATTCAGGATGCCGATGTGATCCGCCTGCGCCAGTCGGTGCGCACCAAGCTTAATTTGGAAATGTCCATGGCGCCGGCCATTGTCGAGCGCGCCCTCGAAGTTGCGCCGCCCTGCGCGTGCCTGGTGCCGGAACGCCGCCAGGAATTGACCACCGAAGGCGGCTTGGATGTGTGCGCCGCCTTTGATGATGTCACGCGCGTCACCGGCGTGCTGCAAGCCAACGGCACACTGGTCAGTTTGTTCATTGATCCGGATCTCGCGCAAGTGGATGCCGCCGCCAACGCCAAGGCCACCTTTATTGAGCTGCACACCGGCGCCTTCGCCGCGGCGCTGACTGAAGACCAGTTGCGCCGTGAACTCGACAAACTGGTGCGCGCCGCCCGACATGCGCATGCACGCGGCCTGCGTGTCAATGCCGGCCATGGCCTCGATTACCATAATGTCCACTTGATCCACCAAGTGCCGCATGTTGAAGAATTAAACATTGGGCACGCCATTGTGGCGCGCGCCGTGCTGGTCGGATTGGACCGCGCGGTGCGTGACATGCTGGCGTTAATCGCCCCGCATTCGCAGTCACCCCTTAACCCTTAACCCGTTTCTTTTCACATAACCCAAGGTCGGACGCAAAGCCTTATTTGACGAGCCGACCTGACCCACGGAGACCCGCATGTCAGTTATAGCAGTAAAAGACCTGTTGGAAGCAGGCGTTCACTTCGGGCACCAAACCCGCAAGTGGCATCCCAAAATGGCGCCGTTCATTTTCGAGGAACGCAACGGCATTTACATTGTTGACCTGCAGAAGACGCAGCGCTTTCTGGATTACGCCACGCAGTTTGTGCGGAATGTCGCGCAACGCGGCGGGGTGATCCTGTTTGTCGGCACCAAGCGCCAGATTCGCGACATCATCAGCGAAGAGGCGCGCGCCTGCAACATGCCGTTCGTCTGCGAACGCTGGCTGGGCGGCATGCTGACCAACATGGCCACCATCCGCAACTCGATCGGCCGGCTGGAACACATCGAGCAGCTTGAGCGCGACGGCACGCTCGACCGCCTGCCCAAGAAAGAGCAGGCCTCGCTGCGCCGCGAGCTGGTCAAGCTGCATCGCAACTTGGACGGCGTGCGCCATTTGCAGACCGCGCCGGATGTCGTCTTTGTGGTGGACATCGCGCGCGAGCATCTGGCGATCAAGGAAGCCCAGACCGTCGGCGCCAAAATCGCGGCGCTGGTCGATACCAATTGCAATCCGAGCCCGATCGATTTTGTCGTGCCGGGCAATGACGATGCCATCAGCTCGGTGCGCCTGATCACCAATGCGATCAGCCGCGCGATCAACGAGGGCGTCCAATTCTATCGTGAAGTGGAAAAGCAATCCAAGGATCGCGTCAAGGACGAGCGCGAGAAGCACCGCGGCGTGAAGTCGACCGCACACCGGCCGCGCACGGACGAGGTGCGCAAGTTGCAGGAGCACCTGATGGCCAAGGCCGAGATCAGCGCCACGCCCGATGAAGGCGAGCCGGCAGCCGACGCGACCGCGACACCCACTACTTAACGCGCACCAAAATTGGAGAACCATATGGCAATTTCAGCAGATGTTGTAAAAAAATTACGGGACAAGACCAATGCCGGCATGATGGACTGCAAGAACGCCCTCAACGAGAGCGGTGGCGACATGGAGAAGGCGGTCGAGCTGCTGCGCAAGCGCGGCCTCGACATCGCCGCCAAAAAATCCAGTCGCACGACCAAAGAGGGCGTGATTGGCAGCTACATTCACAGCAATCACAAGATCGGTGTGATGATCGAGGTTGGGTGCGAATCCGACTTTGTCGCCAAGAACGAGCAGTTCAAGGCGCTGGTGCATGACTTGACCTTGCAGATTGCGTCGGCGCTGCCGAAGTACGTCGACCGCACCGAGGTGCCGGCCGCCGTGATCGAGAGCGAAAAGGCGATCTACCGCGAACAGGTGGTCGGCAAGCCGGCCAATGTGCTGGAGAAAATCATCGAGGGCAAACTCGAGAAATTCTACAAGGACACCTGCCTGGTGGATCAGCCCTTTGTCAAGGACGACAAGCACAGCATTGCGGACTTGATCAAGGAAAAGATCGCGCAACTGGGCGAGAACATCGTCGTGCGGCGCTTCGCCCGCTACCAAGTCGGCGAAGAGCTCTAATAGGATGCAGCCGCTGACCAGCACGACCGGTGCTGGTCAGCGGCTTTTTTATTGGCGGCCGGCTGGCTGCGGCTGGCCTTGGGTCAGTCCCACCACCGGCGGGATGGGAGCGACCTCCGCGTCGCGAATCTGCGTGTGCTTTTCTTCCACCGAAGACTACATAAACACTTCTGCCCGTACGCCACGCGCTCCGCGCGGGGCATGCCGTCGCTGTCAATAGGAGCGCCCTCCGCGTTCTGAAATTCCGCTATAAGAACGGGAGCCGCCGGCGTAGAGCGCGCAGACAGGTAGGGCGGTCAGGCCCTTGACCGCCGCGGTCGTCGCTGCGCCATTGTAGCACCGGCGTGCGCGCGCATGCAGCAACGGCGGTCAGGGCCTGACCGCCCTACCTCACCCTCCGACCACGCCCGCGCAGGACCCACAACAGATTTGGCTACGTCAGGTTCGCATTTGACCTCCGTGTCGCGAATCTGCCACGCATTCACCGGCGGCGGGATCGGTAGAGCCGGAAACAAGATGCCCCGCGCGGAGCGCGTGGCGTACAGGCATGCGCTATGGTGACTTCTGATTTTTTTTGCCGAAGCGGATGATCTGCGCGGCCAGTCGCGCGGCCGAGGCGTTCGACGGCATGACCAGCACGCCGGCGTGTTCAAGCCCTTTGACCACCGCGCTGCGGTTCTGCGGGTCGTTGTCCGTGCCGGTGACCGACGCGACAATGCTCAGATGACGCGTGCCGCGGCGCGCCGCCGCGAAAGCTTTTGCCAGCGCCGGCACGAGTTCTGCCAGCGGTTGCAGATTCGCGCCATAGCCCAGCACGACATCCAGCAAAATCACGGCCACGTCCGGATCCTGCGCCTCCGCCATGATGCGCTGATTGCGCAAGGAATAGTCAATCATGGGATGCGGCCGGCCCACCGTGAATTCGTCTTCGCCCAAATCAATGATGGTATTGGCGACGCTCTCCAATGAGTTTTTCAGTTTTAGTTCCGGCGCCAGTGGCACATTGGAATGCACCGCGCCAATAATGTCCTTGCAGATGAGCTGGGCTTCGGTGCAAAACGTGCCGCCGCTGAACAAGCCGCGCACATAGGTTTGCCCTTTTTTCAGTCGTGCCGCCGCGGTCTTCGCCAGGTCCTTTTCGGCGCGGTCAGACGACGGGGCCGGTCGTGTGCCAACCGCCGCGACGGCCGTTTGGGCGGCTTCTTCGAGGGTTGTGCAGGCTTTGACTTTGCTGCCTTTCAACAAGCACGGGTCGCCGCCCAGGAACACCGCGACAATCGGCTTGCGGATCGGCTTGCACGCCGCGAGGATTTTCTTGAGCACCGTCGGATGCGGCGGCTTCGAGACCAGCACGAGCACGCGCGTGGCCGGGTCGTGCGCGAGCAGCTGCATGCCTTGCAAAAACATGATGCCGCCAACATCCTGCTTTACATCACGGCCACCGGTGCCAATTGCCTGGGAGATGCCAGCACCCATGTTCGAGATCAGCGTGGACACTTCCTGCAAACCCGTGCCGGCGGCGGCGACAATCCCAATCGACCCGCGCTGCACGGCATTCGCAAAGGCCAGCGGCACACCGTTGATAATCGCCGTGCCGCAATCCGGCCCCATCACCAGCAACCCTTTTTTATGCGCGCATTGTTTCAGCTCAATTTCTGTTTCGAGCGGGACGTTGTCAGAGAACAGCATGACGTGCAGCCCTTTGTCAAGGCATTCTTGGGCGACCGCGCCGGCAAAGCGGCCGGCGATAGAAATGACCGCAAGGTTTGCGCCGGGCAGCATGGTGAGCGCGCCCGTGATGGTGCGCGGCCGCGTTTCCTGTTTTGTGACGGCTGGGTTGGTGTTGAGCGCTAAATGTTGATCGAGATTTTTGAAAATCGCATCGGCGATTTTCTCGGTCTTGGCTTTGACGACCACCAGCAGATCGGCATCGCGCGCGCCGGCAAACTCGTTCAGCAAAAGGCCGGCCGATTTCAGAATGCCCTTGTTTTCGGGCGTGCCCATGACGACCGCGGCATCCACGACACCGCGCTGCGCGCGCAGATGCTGCGCCACGGTCATGAGCGTGACGGAATCGAAATACGCGCCGGTCTTGATGATGCCGCGAATGATCATGAAAGACTCCGTAGTGAAGAGTTGGAAGGATGGATGAGTGGATGAATGGAAGGATGGAAGATTGGAAGAGTGGATGAATGGGGCGGCGACTCGATTGCAGTGACTGCATGCTGAGGCTGGGCCAGTTCCGCCAGTGGATTTATATAAGTTGCCTTCATCACTGCAAATCCCTCCCCTCGCCAAGCCGAGGTACTCCCTTTTGCAAAGGGAGACGAGCGTGCCGCGCTATGGGCGCGCCGGGAGATTTCTCTGTTGCTGCCGTCCCCCTTTTGAAAAGGGGGTTGGGGGATTTTCCTGCCGCTGCGAGAAAACCCATGGCGGTGTCGGCGCCGGACGTGGCGCCGACGGCCAGCAGGCGTTCGGTGCAGGCGCGCACGGCCGCCGCTTTGGGCCGGGCCAATGCGCAAATCAACTTGCGGATGCATGCAAAAGGCCGGCCTTCACTGGCGCAGTGCAAGAATGCATTCGAGAGCAGATTGCCGCCAAGCGCATGCGTGAGAATAGTGTGGCGTTGCACCGCCAGATCCACGCCGCGCAGTTTTTCAATGACGCGGCAGCCGAGCAGAAAGCCGGCCAGAAAATCATCGCCACTCGGCGTCAAGCCGCAGCCAAGGCCTTTCAGTGTGCCCGCGCCGGCCGCGAATTCGCCGCGTTGCAGTTGGCGCACGCCGCGCCGCAGCCGTGTCGCCAGGCACTGCGCGAAGCGCGACCGGCCCGGCGTTGCCAGCAACTGCGGCATGCTGTGCGGTGGCGCCTGCTGCCGCAGCACCTCTTCGCAATGCCGCAGGTTTTCCATGAAGACCGGTGCAGCCGCCGGACCGACATGCATGGCGGCGGAGTACCGGTGCATCCGCCGCTTTGGGTGCGCCACACCATCCAGAATAACATGGGTGCGCGTAACCTTGAGCACACTGGCATCCGTCACCGCAGCCAGCGTGCGCGCCACGATATTGATCGGGCCGTCGCCCACGTCCGGTGTGACGAGCGCGACCAGCGCCGGGCCGCACACAAAATTCACCGCGCGGATGAAGCGTGCCTGCACGCGATACACACCGCAGCGAATCCTGGTTCCGTAACTAATCAGTTGCAGTGCCATAATTATTGACGAAGAGGACAAGAGGGCAGAAAGAGATCAAGAGTCCTAAGAAAGTGATAAGACCGTGCCATTGGCAGAGTGGGCGCTGCATTCCGTGCAGTCAGGCAACTCCTTTGAAGATTGCCACAAGGGACTGTGGCTCCCACACCAGCAAGTAAATATTCAAAGCCCGCTTTCAACTCTTGTACTCTTTCTTTCTCTTTAGGCTCTTCGTTAAAAACTGCCTCAGGCAAACTGTGCGCCGCTTTTTTTGTCATTGAAGAATGGAAAGCGCGTGCGGGTGGTGGTCACCAACTCCTTGGTGACGTCAATCTCGGCGACGAACGCGCCCTCGGCCGACGTGCAGTCCAGCACCACTTTGCCCAGCGGATCGAAGATCATTGAATTGCCGCTGTACTCGAGCGTGGGATCCTTGCCGGTGCGATTGACGCCGACGACATAGCATTGATTCTCGACGGCGCGCGCGCGCAGCAGCGTCATCCAATGCTCCGCCCGCCGCGCCGGCCAACTGGCAATGACCACAAACACATCCGTAACCTCGGCTTTGTTCCAGAACAGATAGGGAAAGCGCAGATCAAAACAGACCGCCGGCGTCACTGCCAGCGTGTCAAGCAGAAATGTTTCCTGTGTGGCGCCGCTGGTGTAATGCTTGTTTTCGCCGGCAAACGAATACAGATGAATCTTGGCATAGGCCGAGACAATCGCGCCGGCGGGGTTCAGGGTGATTATTTTATTGAAACCATTCACCACGCCGCCAAACGAGACCCACCGGTTGTGCGCCTGCGCCATGGTTTGGAAAAACGCAAGGTCGGCGGCGGCCAGCGTGGTGGCGCTGGTGTTCATGGAAAACCCGCTGAGCGTCATTTCCGGAAAGACAAGCCACTGGGCGGCGCTAATCCGTGGGCAGGCGGCCAGCAGACTGGTGATCTTCTGCTTGTTGGCAGCACGATCTTCCCAAACTTGGTCGAACTGGCACAGGGCGATTTTCATGCGGAAGCTCCTTCAGATTAGTCGCGGATCAGCATTTGGTGTGGCAACAGGAAATTTGTATCAGCGGGCGGGTGGCGGTGCGCCCTTGCTGGCGGCGATGGCCCGGCGCACGGCGCAGATCGCGTTGTTCATCCGGCGAAAGCGCACGATACCCGCCACGCCGGTCACCACGCCCGTTGGAATACAGGCGATACCGACAACAAGGAACCAGCCATGATGCGAAAAATGAATAATAGTGATGCCGGCGATGATCAAGGCAACGCCTGAGCGCAGGTACGCCAACAAGGTGCGTTCGTTGGCCAGCAAGGTGCGGTCAATGGCCAACTCATCCCGCAAGATCAATTCGGTGTTTTCAAAGCGAGCATAGGGCTCGGTTGGCATGTCATCAACTCCTTGTGGTGAAGCGCGGAAGCGCGGCGTGATGATTATAGCATAAAGATCACTCGCGGCGGGTAATTTGTTTGCGGCGAACAAATTATTAAATGGAACCCTATCCACCATCCAGATCGGCGGCAAGCGCACTGCGCTATGGTGCACGGTGCCGGCGCGAAGATATAGAACGCGTCAGAAATGCTGTATGGAGAGCGTCGCGCCGAGCGGACACCAGATCTGCGGGTCGGTCGGCCCGAACAACACCGCGCCGCGCGCGCCGACAATGCCGGCCAAATGACTGACGCCGGAGTCGTTGCCGACATAAGCCTGGGCATGACGCAGATACCACGCCAGCTCCGGCAGCGCCGGATTGGTCACCACGGTGGCGGGCCGGGAAAACGCCGCGCGAAAGGCACGGACTGCCTGCCCATCCGCCTCGCCGCCGACAATCAACCACTGCCAATCATGTGTGCCGTGCAGGTCGTGGCACATCGTGGCCAGCATGTGCGCCGGTGCGGTCTTGCGCGGCGCGCCGCTGCCGGGATGCACGACCGCGAACGGCACCACTGGTGGCGGCTGCGGTGCGACGGCGCGGGGTTGCGGAATAACAAACGGCAGACTGTCGCCGAGCACGGCGCACAGCCGGGCATGCACAAACTGGCTGTAATGCTGCGCCACACACTGCTGCGGCGTTGCATCCACGGCATGCACGACCAAGTTCGGCACCTGGCGCAGGTTGCGCGCCAGTGCCGACGCGGGCGGCTCAAACACAATGGCGGTGACAACCTTGGCGGCGTGCAGCATGGCGGCCGCGTCCGGCCCGAAGAGTGCTGCGGCGCGCGCACTGTCGCTATCGATGAACGTGTCGGCCAGTTGTGGATAAAGCTGGGCCAGCGCGCGTGGTGCAACGAGCTGCACGGTGCTGCCGGCGCAGACATGGCGCACGGCGGCCAGCGCCGGCGTGCTCAGCAGCAGATCACCAAGCGCGCCGGAAAGATAGACAAGGGTGGTGGGCAACGGGTTCAGGGTTCAGGGAAAAACGGCTTTGCTGCAAAACTATTTTGTGCAAAATGAATTGCGGCAATTCATTTTTATAGCAGAGGAGCATCGCATAATGAACAAGGAATGATGAAGTCCGAAGGTTGGAACAATACCACGTCGCCACCTTCATACTTTGCCACTTTCGCACGTGGTTGCTTTGCAGATCGCCGCGAGCAATTGGGCCGGCTCGTCCGTGCCGATGCGGAATTTGCGTTTGTTGTTTTGTTCAAGCTCGATTGCGTCAAAACCGGAGACGTTGAACAGCCAGCCATGCGGCGTCAGGCGAATGCCCCAGCCATAGTACCATGGATTCCGGACGATGCGCGCGGCCCGGATGTTTTCGACCCGAAATGTTTTGCGGATGATCCCCGGGCCGAACGCGGCGACGATCGTGGCGGTCGTCACCGTCACGGTCAGTGAATGAAAGAGCACCAGGCACAGCACCAGAACGGCGGCAACCGCGCCGCCCGCACCAAGCGGTGCGGGCACGCACAGCGCCAAAACAGTGACAAACACTGCCACGGCGATGAGTGACCACTGGATCAATGTTCCTGCTTGCGTGTGTTGGTAGACGGGCATGGGCACTCCTTTAGATTACTTTTTCAACATTGGCGCGCGAGACGGAGTCGAGCGCCACGAGCGACGGGATCTCGTAGCGATTGCCCATCGTGTCGCGAATGATCAGCCGATCATCGGTTTCCCAATGCACATTGACGGCTGGGTCTTTGATGACGAAGGCGCGCCGGCCGTGGTTGGTTTCCACATCCCAATAACGATTGCCGTAATGTGATTCGGTCTTGAGCACGGTGCGGATCACGGGCAGGAGATACGCCGCCTGCAGCGCGTCGGCCAGACAGGCGCGCGACGCGGCATCGAGCGCCGCGAGGCCGGGCAGCAGCATGAGTTCATGATTGTGCTCGTCAAGGATGGCAATTTCCGCATCCGCGTTGCTGATCGGGCGCGCCCGCACGGCGCGCACCATCTGCGGCGGCGTGCCGTCGCCTTGGTCGAGCCAGACCGCGCCCTTGGTGTACGAGAAGCGTGGGCGGCCGACCGGCGTAATCAGGGCGTCATTCATTCCACACCTCCGCGCGTAGTTTTGACACATCGGTTTGCAGTTTGACCAGGCGGGCATAGATGCCGTCGCGGGCCAGCAATTCGTCATGCGTGCCGACTTCGGCCAGCGCGCCGTCGTCGAGCACCAACAAGCGCTGCGCATTGCGCAATGTTGAGAGGCGGTGCGCGATGGCGATCGTCGTGCGGCCCTTGACCAGTTGCTCGATGGCTTCCTGAATGGCCTTTTCGGTTTCGGCGTCGACGGACGAGAGCGCCTCGTCCAAAATCAGGATCGGCGGGTTGTGCAGGATTGCGCGCGCAATCGCGATGCGCTGGCGTTCGCCACCCGACAATTTCGCGCCACGCTCGCCGATGATCGTGTCGTAGCCGTCCTCTTTGTTGACAATAAACTCATGGGCGCGCGCGGCCCGCGCCGCCGCGACCACCTCGGCAAATGACGCATGCGGCGCGCCGTAGCTTATGTTCTCAATGATGCTGGCATCAAACAGCACGGGGTCTTGCATAACCAGCCCGATTTGCTGGCGCAGACATTCGAGTTTGATGTCACCAAGCGGCACGCCGTCCACCGTGACTGCCCCGGCGTCAATGTCGTAAAAGCGGCAAATCAAATTGATCAGCGTGCTCTTGCCGGCGCCGGATTTGCCGACCAAGCCGATCATTTCACCCGGCGCAACGGCGAAGGAAATGCCCTTGATGATTTCCTTGCCGCGCTCGTAGCTGAAGCGCACGTCCGCAAACTGGATTGCGCCGCGCAGCGGGCTGAGGGAAATCGCGTTGGGCGCGTCATACGTTTCCGGCGGCGTGTCGAGCACGGCGAAAATCCGCTCGGCGCCGGCAAAGGCGTGCGTCATCCAATTCATGATCGCCGTGAACCATTGCAGCGGCCCATAGAACAGCCAGATGTAGCCGACGAACGCCAGCAAGTCGCCCAAGGTCACGGCCGGGTCTTGCGCCATGATCCGCTTGGTGGCGAAATACCACACGGCCGTCACGCCCAGCGACATGATGAAAAACATGATCTCGGAAAAGGAAAGGAAGGTGCCTTCAATGCGGAAAACGGTCTGGCTCAGCGCCCGGTTGGTCTGGTCAAACACGCGTGTGCGCCGCTGCTCCTGGCTGAAGGCCTTGACCACCTTGATGCCGCTGAGCGACTCGCTGATGATCGAGTGCAAGGCGCCGACCCGGCTGCCTTCGCGGTGAAAAAGCGGCAACAATTTGCGCCAGAACCAGCGCGCGCCGCCCAGCAGAAAGGGCACCGGCAGAAAGACCAGCAGCGCCAGGCTGGGATTGAGCGCGATCAGCACCGCGGCAATCGCAATGAACGAAAGCGTGTTGACCAAAAGGTAGGGAATGCCGTCCAGCAGAAAATGTTCAAGCTCGCGCGTGTCATGCATGACGCGCCCGACCAGTTCGCCCGATTCGTGCTTGTCAAAATAGCTCATGCGCAGCCGTTGCAGCCCCGCGTGCAGCCGGCTGCGCAGGTCGGCCACCAGATGGGCGGCCAGCCACGCAGTCAAGCTGCCGCTCAGCAGGCGCGCCAGCAAGCGCGCCACGGCGCAGGCCGCCATCGCGCCAATCCACAGGCCGAGCTGGTCGTAATGCCGCAGCTTGAGCACATCATCCACGATCATCTTGGTGATGTAGGGCGGAAACAATTGTGCGACCACGGTAACCAACGTGCCGGCCATCATCAGCGTGATTTGCCAGCGGTACGGTTTGAGCAAGCCGATCAAGCGCTTGAAGATGCGCAAGCGCGGCACGCAGGCGGGGCAATGCGCGCCACGTTCGGGCAGGGGCGCGCCGCATTTCGGACAGCAGGCGTGATCCTGGCCGTCCGGCACCGCCGCGGTACGCCCGGCGACCAGGTCATTAATCACCCGGCCGCAGACGGCGAATTCCGGCACAAAACGCTTGCTGTAGTACACCAGCGTTACACGACCGGTCTGCGTCACAGCCATCAGCCGCCCGCTGCCGAACAGCTCGTCAATGCGCGTTTCCTTGATCTCGGCCAGCGGCAGCAGCAGCGGCGGATCAATCCCGTCCGTGACCATCACGCAGGTGGCGGTGATGACAACATAGGTCGCGCCGAACTGGCGCGCGCGCGTCATGTCGCTGACAAAAGAAAAGCGGATCTCGCCGGCGCTGTCGAGCAGCGCGGCAAGCTGCGTGCGAATATGATCAGGCAAGGAAACCGTGCGGTTCATCCAACAACTCCTTTGTTGTCAATAATACCGACTTTGTGGATTGCGTGCAACCACCGTCCCAGCTCCCCAGTTCCGGCGACGCGCAAAATTTGTTGGCGACCATGCGCACGCTCCGGATCTGCGTTGACACATCTGTGATCAGCGGCTGCCTTGACACTGCGTTGGCCGCCGCCAGCAATTGGAATTTCAAGCACATCGTCCGTTTTGACAAAACCATATGAATACCAAGCGTTTCGCGGGAGTCGATAAATTTCCTGCCGCAATCGACGATATTCGTAGTTTGTCCGCCGAGTGCACTTTCTACTTTGCAGCATCCTTGTAGCCGCACGCGGTGAGGGCGGCTTCTGCAGCCGCGGTCAGCGCCCGCGGCCACAATTGGAATGCACTCAAGTAAGCGCACTCATTAGTAAATCAAAATCATTTGCATTCGCTGCGTTGCTGTAGCGTGGTTCGAGCAAGAGTCTGCAGTTTCCGGTTTGCTGTTGCAAAGACTGACGCACCGGCGCGCTGACTACCGACGCACTCTACACTGTATGTCTTATTATGCCATGTTTTGCTACACTAACTCCACTGCAATAATCAACAAGGAGCTTTAACGATGAGTGGCAGAAACAATCCCGGCGCGGCGGCGTGCGTGCCGGTGCCGGCGACAATGCGGGTGTGGCCCTGCGACCAGCGCGGCGAGATTTCCCCGTGGCTCCACGGCCGTTTTCTCGAACACATTCTCAGTTCGGTGGACGGCGGGCTGCATGCCGAACTGCTGACGGACCGGCGCTTTGCGCTCGAACCGATGCCCGCCGACGAGGTGCTGCGCACACTGCCGGCGGCACGCGGGTTGGAAGTCGAAACGGGCGATTGGCGCACGGCGGATGGCGGCGTGACGCAGATAGCACGCCAGGTGCATGCGCTGGCATGGTTTGCCACGGCGCCCGCATCAGGTTGTTTCACGGTGCGCGCGCGGATGCTGAGCGTCCACGGGCAGCATGGCGGCGGGATTGTGCTCGCAAGCGCGACTGGCGCGCGAGTGCGCTGTGCCTTGCATAATTTTTTCACGACGCCGCGCGTGCTGCTGCGCGAGCCGGTGCCTGATGCGCACGAGCGCGTGCTGTCCGAGGAAACCAACATGGTGACGCCGGGGCATGTTCTGGATCAAATGCTGGTGGTTGGCCACTGGGTTGACACGCACCTTGAGGTAGGCAACGGGCGGCTGCGCTGGACGATCAATGGCACGCTGCGCCATGATGTGGCACTGCCGGCCTTGACGTTCACGCGGATCGGCTTGGAAAGCGCGCACACGCAGGTGGCGTTTGCCGATGTGGCAGTGCATGACGATGCGGGACAGGTGCTGGCCGCGCTGGCGGCAGACTGCGCACCAAGCGCCGTGGCGCGCATTCCGGCGTTTGGCTGGGACGCGCTCGAAGGTGTGACTGCGGCAACCTGCTGCTTTGCCCGGCGCCGCACCGCGCCCACGGCTGCCCGGACGAATCTGCACGTCGAAGTGTTTGCGGCGGCACCCGCGCCGGTGGGCATTTGCCAAGGCCCGCTGGCGGTGCAACAAGGCCGCGCCTTGCGCGGCAGCGTGCATCTCCGCGCCGAGACGCCAGGGCCCGCGCTTGAAGCCGGCCTGCGCGCGCGCAATTCCCATGCGACCCTCGCCGCGATCATGATCGCCGATTTTGACACTATCTGGCGCATCCACGAATTTGAATTGATACCAAGCGCCGATTGTGCTGACGCAGAATTTTATGTGCGCTTCGCCGCACCGGGCGTGTACGACCTTGCCTCTGTTTCGCTAGTGCCGGCCGACGCGGGCACGCCGCCGCTGCGCCGCGATTTGCTTGAAGCCATTCGCGCGTTGCGCCCGACCATCATTCGCTGGCCGGGCGGTTGCTTTTGCTGGGTGTATGACTGGAAGAACGCCATCGGCCCGCGTGCCCAACGCCAGCCCGCGCCGGTGTTTGATTGGACCGGTGACGGCGGCACCGACAGCAATGATTTCGGCACGGATGAATTCATTGCGTTCTGCCGCGCGGTCGGCGCGGAGCCGCTGCTGGTCATCAACATGAATCTCGGCGTGCAGCATGCGCTGGACTGGCTCGAATACTGCAATGGCGCGGCCGACACGCCGTGGGGTGCGCGCCGTGCCGCCAACGGGCATCCTGCGCCGTATCACGTGCGCTGCTGGGCCATTGACAACGAGCGCTGGGGCTATGGCGCAGAGCGCTATGCGCAGTTGGCGGCGGAATTCAGCGCGGCGATTCGGGCGCGGCAATCCGACGCGCACATCTGGCTGGTCGGTTCGAATCTGGAACCGAACCATGCCTTTGGCGCCGCCGCAGAAAATCAATTTGGCGCGGAAGTCGTGCGGCGCACGCCGGGTCAGGCTGATTTCGTCAGTCTGCACGGCTACTGGGGGCGCTGCGCATGGGAGCGGCTCGCCGTGGCCAATGTGCGGATCGAAGCATATCTTCAGAAGGAAATTGCCGCCTATCGCGCCGCCAGCGGCACGCGCGAGAAGATCGCCTTGGATGAATGGAATCCGGGCACGGCCGATTATCAGTCGGGCATTGCCGCCGCGCTGCTGCTCAACACGCTGGAACGCCAGTGCAGCGCGGTCGGCATGGCGTCACCGGCATTGTGGCTGCGGCACGTCAAACATGGCGATGCATGGGACAATGCGCTGATCAACTTCGATCATCGCGGCTGGTATCCGTCGGTGACGTACCTGGTGAACCGGCTGTGGTCGGAGAACCGGTGCCCGTTGCTGGTGCAGGCGGAGACGAGTGCGCCCATGCTCATGCTTGATGGCGTGGAAGTGCCGGTGCTGGATACCGTCGCGACGGCAGATCCAGCCGACGGGCGCGTCGTGGTCAAGGCGGTGAATCGCGATGCAATGCGGGCCGTGGCGCTGACCGTGGACATGGGCAGTGCCGCCTACGACGGGCACGCCGTTGTCACCGTGCTGGCCCACGATCAGTTGGACGATCGCAACACGCTTGCGCAGCCGGACAAGATCCGGCCGCAAACAAGGCAGGTGGCGGTGCGCGCCGGGCAGGTGGCGGTTACGCTGCCGCCAGTCTCGGCGGCGCTGATCGCCTTGCGCGCAGCGCACCTGCCGGTTGTGCGGGTGGGTGCGCAGAGACCCCCGCGATCCCGCTGCGGCGCATGCGCGTCAACTTAGGGATGCACTTGCTTACACACCAAGTGGTTACGCATCTGAGGCAGGGCAGGCTACCCAGCCTGCCATTGCTGCACCTTCTGGCCTTGGCAATTGGAACGGAGATGGCCGGATAGTGTCGTGCGTCATAAACAGGTTGACTTATGAGCATGCATAGTTGGCCGGCGGCACGGGCTGGCGTTGGTGACTGCGCCGCAGGCGCCGTGGAGTGCGGCCGTCATACTGCCGCATTGTGTGGGCGCGCCATGCGCGCAGAAGACGGCCCCGCATGGCTGGCCGCGGCACAAGCGGGAGCACGGCTCCCGCACTCCACAACGGCATGGCGCACCCCGCCGTTTTCAAGTCCGTTTCCCTCGCCAGAACATACGTAAAGAAGCGTTGGACGCACGGCGTTAGGCACTGCACGCCCATAGCCAAAAACCGCATCAACACCGGGCGTGCAGCGTGTCGGGACGGCATAACATGCAAGCTCCTGTTATTCCAATTTTTCCAAGGTCGCGTTGCTTGAGAACGCGACGTCATTGCTGCCCACATCCTGATCATCAGCCTGCAGCCGCAGGTCAAAGCCGCTGATAAGTTCACCGGTGTAGACCTGGCGTGTTGCGCGCGTCACGCGGATCAATTCATGGGCGGCGGTCGTCAGCACGATGTTGGTATGCAGGCCGCCGTAGACGGACAGGGTCAGGTTGTTCCATGCATCCTTGGCTGGGCGAAAGGTGTCTATCGGGCCGCTCAGCTCATTTTGCAGCAAGCGTGCGCGCCAGGCAAACACCAGCGTATATTTTTTGGGCGCGCCCCGCACCGCCAGGTTGCACAAGATCGTGGCGCGCAGGTTGGCGCGCGCAATCAGCTCCGCGCCTTCAACGGGCGCATCCACGGCACTTGGCGCGGCGGGCGCATCGGCGTCAACAAGCTCGCCACGGGTGATCATCCGAAAACGTTTTGGAAATTCGACATTCACCGCCCACACGCCGATTTCACGCTGCATCGCGCGCTGCTGCGCGGCATAGTAGGTGGACGGAATCGGGCGCGGACTGTTGGCGGTAATCACTGCCAGGCCGGCATCCAGCAGGTGTTCACCAACATCCAGCAGTGAAAATGCCAGCACCTGCGCGACAATGCGTTTGTCGGTATAGCCCGGCAGCGGATCGAGCGTCACGCTGGCATTGCCCAGCAGTTGGGTGGTAACCGTCCAGGCATTTGAATACAACGTCTGAATCCGGCTGGCCGTGAGATGCGCGGTTTCGAGCGTTGCGCGCTGACGCGCGAGCGGACTCAGCACGGTGACATGTTCAAGCGCCACGGTCACCGCCCGGCCTTGCTCTTCAAGCAGCAAGACCGAGGGTGACAGCACCTTTTGACACGTCCAGGCGCGCGCGCGCGCGGCCTGCGCAGCGGCCTTCTGCTGCCTGCCCGGCTGATCCAGAAATGACAGCGGATCGCAGGCGCCCAGCAGCACCACTGCGCCCACACCACTCCACCACATCGCACGATTTATCCGCATGCATTAGTGTACCAAAACCACGGTCTTTTGGTATACTGATGTCAACCAGCACCCAACCTGACGATGCAACATCATATGCGCATACAGATTGCCGGCGTGTCAAGCACGGAAGAGGCGCTCCGTTTGGCGGCCCTGGGCGTGGATGGCCTTGGGTTCACCCTGCGCTTGCCCAGCGGGCTGCACGACGGCTTGACCGAATGCGCGACGCGCGCCATCATTGCGCGCGTGCCGCCGCTGGTCGGGACCGTGGTTATTACCTATGTGACGGCGGTGCAGGAAGCGGTTGACTTATGTGCGTACTTGGGGGTCAACACCCTGCAACTGCACGCGCCCGTCGCGGACGGCGTCATGCGTGGGATCAAGCGCATCCTGCCGCTGTTGAAAATCATCAAGAGCGTCAACGTGACTGGCCCGGACTCGGTTGCGGACGCCGTGCGTGCGGCGCACGAAGCGGATGCGCTCATTTTGGACACCTATGATCCGGCCACCGGCCGGCACGGCGCCACCGGCAAGACCCACGACTGGCAGATCAGCCGTGAGATCGTGCGGTGTTGTCCAAAACCGGTGATGCTGGCGGGCGGGCTCACGCCGGGCAATGTTGCCGCCGCAATTGACGCCGTGCGCCCATGGGGCGTGGATGTGCATACCGGCATAGAAAACGCGGACGGCACGCGCAATTGGGATAAAATCACGGCCTTCATCGCCGCCGCAAGGATCGGCGACGGCGCGTAGCATAGAGACAAAAGAACAGGGCACCGGCGCATACGCGTCAACTTTAGCGCAGATGAGTCGTGATCTATTGCACGTCTTTCCTGCGCTTCATTATTGGGTGCGGAAATGTGTGCGGCGAGCGCGGGTCTCTGCCCGTGGCCGACGCACGGCGTGCGGCGTGCCCCGCGGCCACCGAGACCAAACTTGTTTTCAGTTTTCAACAGGAAAGCTGCCGCGCCAAGCAAGCAGCCGCGCCGTTGCAGGGGCTGCGTGAAATGTGGTATACTTAATCCATGAGAATACTAGCAAGCATCGGTATGGCGGGCGTAGTGGCGGGCTGGGTATCCGGTGCGCCGTTGATTGAGCAACTGGCACAATCAAGCGTGCCGGCCAGCCTGCAAGCCGTCACCATTTATTCCGCGGTGGCGGACAATGGCAGCAGCATTTCCACGGTGCTTGTGCGCTACACCGCCAATGCCTGGCTGAGCCAGGCCGGCATTCAGGCGACCCAGTCGGCCGGCACCGTGTATCTCGGCACGCTGCCCGGCATGACGGCCAGCAGCACGGCCCAGTACACCGTGACGGCCATTGCACTTGACGGCACAGCCAGCAGCGTGGCGCCGACCAACACCTACATTGTGCGCGGGGCGGCGGCCACCAGTATTGTCTGCCGCGTCATGGCTGCCAATATCACCAGCGGCAATTATCAAGCCTATGAAAATCCGGGCATTCGTATTTTTCAAGGGCTCAAGCCGGACGTGGTCGCCATTCAGGAATTCAACTATCAAAGCGGAACCATTCGCCAACTCATTGACACCGCCTTTGGCACAAATTTTTATTATTATCGCGGCGCGGGCGGCAGCATTCCCAATGGCATTGTCAGCCGCTGGCCGATTATTGCGTCGGGCGAATGGCCCTCGCCGGTGGCGGAACGGGATTTCAGTTGGGCGACGATTGATCTGCCCGGCACGATTGACCTGCATGTCGTGAGCGTGCATTTGCCAACCTCCAGCTCGGCCAATCGCAACAGCGAAGCGCTCATGATTAAAACAAATGTGCAGGCGCAATTTTCCGTGGCCGATTACCTTGTGGTGGGTGGCGACTTGAACACGGACACGCGCACCGAAGCCGCCATCATCACGTTCAACACCTTCCTCTCCAATGCCGCCACCCCCTGTGACCAGGACGGCAACAGCAACACCAGCGCGCCGCGCAGCAAGCCGCTCGACTGGACCATGCCCAATGCCACACTGGCCGCGCGGCTTGTCGCCACCGCGGTTCAACCGCGGGCGTTTACCAATGGTCTTGTGTATGACAGCCGGGTGACGACGCCGTATCAGATGCTGCCATCGCCGATTCAATCCGGCGATTCCGGCGTCAGCGGCATGCAACACATGGCGGTCGTCAAGGATTTCTTGTTGCCGGTGAGCGGCACGACCGACAGCGCGCCCGTCCTGCGCGGCGCCAGCAATAGCATGGCGTATATTGGCAATGCGTTTGTGCTGCAGATTATTGCCGCCGACGCGGTCACCCAGCAAATCAGCATGAGTTGCTCCGACAGTGCGCGCTTCAGTGCAACGCCGGGATTTGGCATGGTGACCGGCGTGTATGCCTGGACGCCGGCCGGCGAAGACTATGGGAATCACGCCACGGTGTTCACCGCCAGCGCCGACGGGTTGGCCGCGCAAGTCATGATCAATATTCAGGTGGTGCCGGAGGCCAATACGCTGGCATGGCTATCGTGGATTGCGGTCGCGTTCCTGCGCGCCGGCCGGCGGATCTGGTAAGGAAACGCGGATGGGCGCACCGCTCCTCGAGCACGCCGCGCCTGCGGATGATGCGGCCGGCACGCTGTCTGCGCGCGCAAACTGGCTGCAGCAACAACTGATCGTGTTGCTGCGCCACATGGCCGCGACGCAGGGCGTGCGCATCAACGAATTGGGCGAGACCCTCACCCTTACGTTGCAGTTGACCCTTGCGCCACGCCGGCATTGGGCGCCCACCGCGCTGCATCAGCCGCTCTACCAGCAACTCGAACACCTGCTTGAAGAACTTGCCGTGGCAACGGACGCGTACCAGGCGGGGCGCGTGTACAATTATCGCGCCGGCAGTGCGGCTGGCGCGGACAGTGTGCCGCCGACGGCGACGGCCGTGTTTGCCGGATATTCACCCACGGGCGTGCCGTTGTGGCAGGAATTCCACCAGCAATTGCTGGATGCCCATGACCCGCGCGTCGGCCTGCTGTTCGAGACGCCGGCGCGCATGATCAGCCAGCTCACGCTCGGGCGCGACCTGAAGGCGCAGCTGCTTGGCGCGCGCGGCAAGGCCAGCCACAGTTACAATGTTCTCGGGCAAGTGACGGCCGGGTATTTTTGTGCGCCGGGCCACGCCGATGCGCATGCGCATTGCGCCCTGACGGCCCAGATTGTCGAATGGCGCACGGCGCAGCGCCTCTTTGCATTAACCTTGAATATTATCGGGGTCACGCCGGAGGGAATCCCGTTGCATGATGCGCTGGATCGCGACCATTTTGGCGTGATTGTGCGCGCGTGCCAGCCGCTGCAACGGGCGCTGCGGCGTTGCGAACGGGCGGTGCGGGCCCTGCCGCAGGATGCCCCGGCAAAAACGCGGTCGGAGATTTTGTCGTGCATTCCGCGCCTGCTTGCCCGGCTGCGTGACGCGCTTGACCAGCGTGACCGCCAGGCGCTGCGCCGCACGCGCCATGCCCAGCAACGGCGCGAGGATGAACGGCCGGTGCAATGCGCGCTGGACGACCTTGACCACGCCGCCCCCGCCGCGTTTTTCTATGACGAGGCGCACGCCACGATCTTGGTGCGCGGCCCGCATGCGCGCTTGCATGTCTTCGCCCGTGACGGGCGGCATGTCACCACCTTTGCCGCCCAGGAAGATGAAGTGCAGCGGCGTGTGCAACGGCACCTGTGGCGGCCGGCAACCGCGGTGGAGATCACGGCGTGCCGGGCGGCCCTGGCCGCGTTGCACGATGCGGCGCGCGGCGAACCCGCGCGGGAAACATAAGGCCGCCCGCGCGCCCATGCCGCCTGCAAGTTTCCCTTGCGGTAGACTTTGTTCTTCAATACATACCAGACTGGTACTTGTTCCCTCCCGTCGCGGGTTGCCAGCATGCGTGTTGTCCATACCGCCAATTCCGCCCACCACCACCGTGGCCGGGCTTCTCGCGCAGGCCAAGGCGTTGCCGCCACTCGTGCGCGTTGGTCTTGCGTGGGTCCAGAATTCCGGACATACCTTTCGCTACTTCCCTTATATTACGGGAATCTTGGCTTGTTGAAACGCTGCCGGGGTGGGGATCATAACCTGTCCGCTTTTTCGGAAATGTGGTGGCATCAGGGAAGCATAGCCAAGATCTGGCAGCTGGTATGTTTTGTGGCTCCCCACCGAGCTTGCCTCGGTGGAAGCAGAGATTGAGAAAAAGGCGCCGGCGCGCCTTTTTTACTCAATCTCATTCACCCACGACGCGAGGTCGTGGGGGTCTCAGCACACCCACCCACAGCAGATGTGCATACGCCGTCTACGACCTGTTCTGACGAAATAAAGCGGACATTTAGAACACCGCTATGTCAGGAGTTCTGGAGTGGCGTCCCTTTGCTGCCTGCCTGTGCCTGCTGGCGCTCTGGGCCCAAATGAAAGTGCAGGGCGCGCTGAAACGGTTCGGGCGCGTGCCCGCCGCCAGTGGTTTGAGCGGGGCCGGGGCCGCCGCCGAAATTCTGCGCGCCAGTGGCATCAAC
>Ga0247841_10001880_pt1 | contig 44116 bp, 37 predicted proteins | sample LaCruzMarch2015__2_FD_192410 | JGI IMG/M metagenome (GOLD analysis project Ga0247841, IMG submission 192410) | Freshwater microbial communities from meromictic Lake La Cruz, Castile-La Mancha, Spain - LaCruzMarch2015_18m | ecosystem: Environmental > Aquatic > Freshwater > Lake | place: Spain...
TATCCTCGAGACTTTTACATCGGGATTTCTGGCCAGCCACCCAAGGCCGGATATTATTGTGCTCGACCCCCCGCGCGCTGGAACCCTGATCAACATCAAGAAAACGATTATCGAATCAGATGCCTTGAGAGTGATCTATCTGAGCTGTAATCCAATATCACTGGCAACCGACCTGCAGATGCTTTCCGGGAAATACGATATTACGCATATTCAGCCTTTCGATATGTTCCCACACACAGCCCATATCGAAACGTTGGTGGTGATGGATTTGAAGCACTAATCCGGTATTTTGAACGGATATTTTTCTGGTATCCTGACAAGGAACACAAACCCGTTCTTGCGGTAAAGTTCTTTTAACGCGGGCAAGTATTGTTTATATTCTTCATATTCAGGTACTTTAGCCACAAAATATGTTTGCTTGTCTATATTCCCGGTGAGAAGCCACATCACAAAATGTGGATTTTTATACTTTTCATCCGGTTTAATTTTTGCATAAAACAAAGGAGCATAACTGAAGTACCCTACATTTTTCACATAGCAGTCTTCGGTCGAGATTTGCTTATAAAAATCAATCACTGCCCGTTGCGAGTACTGCTCAATTTTATAAGGAAAAATCATGATTATTAGCCAGGTGAAAATAATTGTAGTTCCAAACAGGATCCTGAAAGCACTCAGCAAATGCTTCTTTCTGAGAATGATAGCAGTAATAATGCCAATAAGAAGGAAAACCCCTGCCAGGCTTTCGTAACCTGTCCAGTGAACCTCTGCCTGCAGGTTTGCTAAAGCGAAATCATCGTTTATCATACCTGATCGGATAATTCTATCCTTAAAACAGTCAATAAATGGCAAAAAGAAAGTGAAAACTGCGAACAATCCTGCGATGAGGATAAGCAACCCGTTCAACCAACCGGGCCAGCGAAGTTTGCCGAGGAGCATTTGCCGGATAACCAACGCTGACAAAAATGTCAACGGCAGATAGCATAAAGAACTGTAATGCACAATCTTGGTTTTTACGATAGTAAAAAGGATAAGGACTACCCAGAATAAAATGAGCATTACTTTCTGGAATTGCTGCTGCCATGCACTGTTCCCATTTGAAACCCTGAACCCCTGTAAAGCAAAAACCGAGGCAGGAAACACGCCAACCAGCAACACAACGAGGTGATATGTCCAGTTGCCGCCATGCCCGGCATCGGGGATGGTAAAAAGGCGTATTTGGTAAGAGATGAACTTCCACACCATATCGGAATGACCGGTAAAAAGCTGGACAAAAAACCAGGAGCCTCCTATCAGGATGGTGAAAATTAAGAAGATGGATAAGTCGGCTAAACGCAATTGGAATTGGGGTTTATTGTCTGCCGTTGATTTCAGCAAATGAATACCTTTCAGTAACGATGGCAGGTATGTTATTGCGGCAACCAACCCGATGATAAGCAAAGCTGTAGGTCCTTTGGTGAGGATAGCAAGACCTGTGAAAACGCCCCACAAAGCCGAATGAAAAAACCGTTGGCGCGAAGTTGGTTTTCTGTCAATCCTGTGGAGTTGGAAAAAGAACCATATAGCGGTGAAAATCAACAAATTGAACCAGGGGTCAATGATGCCTGAACGAAAATAGAAATGCGGCAGGATACTACCTGTGTAAGCTACGACCCACCAGATACCAAACCGGGCATCGAAAAGCTTCCGTCCGATATTGAATATTAAAAGCAGTGTAACCACTCCGCATACAGCATTCGGGAAACGTGCAGCAAACTCGTTGATTCCAAATGCTTTCATGCTGAGCACCTGCAACCAGATAAACAGGGGTGGTTTTTCCCAGAAGGGCATGAAATGGATTTGTACGTTCAGATAATCATGGCTTATGATCATCTCGCGCGCTGATTCTGCAAAATTAATCTCGTCCCAGTCGAAAAGGTTTACACCCCCGGCAAACGGGATAAAGAGCAGTGAAGCAACAATTGCTATTAAAAATTGAACGGTCAGCCCGCTTTGCTTTGTGTTAATTTCCACCCGGATATTTTTTTTCAAAATTATTAAAACATTCCTACGTACCAAAAGTAGTATGAATAAAGGAGTTATGAAAGTTTTTACCTGTTGCTTTTTGAAAGATATGTAAATTTATATATCTGTAAATCAAAATTATTTATAGATTTACACTTCGATTTGAAGGGTCTGTTTGTAATTTAACCTGAATTTGATGCACGAAGATTTACTCATCCTTGTTTCGGTTGCCAGTGATTCCCGAGTGGTAAATTTGTTCAATCTGATAATAACAGTTGAACCCCTTGCCTTATTTTCGTTCGTTCGACTGCTTAATAAATACTCAGATTAAAGCAAATGGAAAAAAAAGACATATTCAGGCATCCTGGTTTGTATAAGTCATTGTACAATTGGTCTTCTTATTTTCACCGTTTGTATTACAGGAAGTTCACCGTTGTTGGCAAAGAAAACATCCCGGACAATGTGCCCATATTGTTTTCCTGTAACCATCAGAATGCCTTGTTGGATGCTTTGGCAGTGTTGTTTGCATCCAAAAACCCGGTCGCATTTCTGGCTCGTGCCGATATTTTCAGGAAAAAATTTATTGCAAGCCTCCTCGATTTTATCAAAATGACACCTGTTTACCGCTTACGCGATGGTTATGAAAACATGGCGATGAACCAGGAGGTTTTTAAAAAGACAGTTAGAATTTTAAAATCGGGGACCCCGATCTGCATTTTTTCCGAAGGGAACCACCTTGGGCAAAAACGATTGCGGCCACTGAAAAAGGGGGTCTGCCGGATTGCTTTTCAGGCCGAGGAAAGCACTTCGTTCAAACTAAACCTTCATATCGTCCCGGTTGGCCTCGATTATTCCAATTATTTCAATGCCGGATCGGATTTGCTGGTTGTCTTCGGAAAGCCGATAAAAGTATCGGATTATTCAGGGCAGTACATCGAAAACCCGCAAAAAGCCATCAATTCCCTTCGCGATGCGATAGCTGAGGGAATGAGAAATTTAATTATCCATATCCCTGAGGAAAATTACCATCTGATTGCTGATATAGCTGCAATGTACGAACCGAATGTTTGGGAAACGCGGAACGTGAAACGGCATCCCTATAATAAATTAGTAATCAGGCAGTATATTGTTCAAAAAACTGTCGAGGCTTTCCAGGCTAACCCTGATGCTGCTGTACAAATTGAATCAAAACTTACGTCTTTTCAGGAAAAATTGAAAATATTCGGGTTGAAAGACTGCCTGCTCCAGGAAAAATCGCCGGGAACCGGCAAACTTATGATCGAAGCCTTGCTTACCATCCTCCTGTCGCCAATTCACCTTCTTGGCATGATCCTGAATTACCTTCCCTATAAAATCCCCGTCTGGATTTCGGCAAAAGTGAAAGACCCGCATTTTAGAAGTTCATATCATTTTGGCATCAGCCTATTTCTTTTCCAGCTTTACTATCTGATTATTATAGCTTCATTTTGCCTGATAACACAGGATTTGCTGCTTACTTTGCTCTTCATCTGCACGTTGCCTGTTACCGGACTCTTTGCTTTTTATAATTACAAGCACAGTAAGAAATTAACGGGAAAACTCAGGCTCGCCTGGCTGAAATGTTACAGAAAGCAAGAATACGAAATGCTTGCCGGCGAGAGGGTCAGTATCATTGATTCTATCAAAAGCATCGTTTCCGTTCAGGCCGAAAAACCTTGAAAAACCGTTTTCGGCATCAGGTTTTAAAATTTGCCTTGATTTATAATAAAACAGAAGAATCTGATTTCAAAAAACCCCAAAACAAAAATCTCTCCTATGAAAAAGCCTGTCATATTGCCGGTCGCGATTATCGCATTGCTTGTTATCCATTTTTCGGCTTCAGCCCAAAATGAAAAAGAAAAGAAACAGGCGAACACGCCGACAGGTTTGACTTTCGGTGCATTGCCCACTATAACTTTCGATGCCGACCTGGGGTTTCAGTACGGTGGCCTGGTGAATTTTTTCGATTATGGCGATGGGACAAAATACCCGGAATACAAACACTCGGTGAAACTTGAGATCTCACGTTACACAAGAGGCTCGGGGGTTAACCAGTTGTTTTACGATTCCAAGTACCTCATTCCAGGTAACATCCGCCTGACAGCCGATTTAAGTTACCTTACCGAAAAAGCTGTTGATTTTTACGGTTTCAACGGGTATCAGAGTGTGTACAATGCTGATTTTGTGGATGATGGCTGCATTATTTATTACAAAACCCGTATGTTTTACCGCCACGAGCGCAAGCTTTTCAGGTTTACAGGTGACCTGCAGGGCAGACTGGGCCATGATCACCTGCGCTGGCTTGCCGGCCTGGCATTTATCAATATCAAAGCCGATACCGTGGATGTTGCCTCCCTCAACAAAAAGAAGGACGATAATGATAAGCTTCCCTATGTTGAGAATCTCTACCAGAAATATGTCCGCTGGGGCATTCTTGATGCGAAGGAGGCAGATGGTGGAAATGCAAATTTTATGAAATTGGGTGTAATCTACGATACCCGCGACAAGGAAGCCAACGCCACCAAAGGCATCTGGACGGAAGCCCTGCTGCTGTATTCGCCGAAATTTTTCTTCAACAACGAATTTTCATTTACCAAGCTCGTACTCATCCACAGGCAGTACTTCACCCTTATTCCCAATAAGTTATCGTTTGCCTGCCGCTTGGGTTATCAGGGAACCATCGGGGGACATGCACCTTTTTACATTGAGCCATACATGGTTTCTTCGTTTTCGGCAGTTACCAAAACTGATGGGCTGGGCGGTGCAAAAAACCTGCGGGGCATTATCCGCAACCGCGTGGTAGGTGATGGGGTAGCTTATGGCAACCTCGAAATGCGCTGGAAATTCTGGCAAACCCACCTCGGCAGAGCCAACCTGTACTTTGCCCTGAATACTTTTGCCGACGCCGGGATGGTGGTGAAACCTTTTAAGGTGGATGAAGTTTATCTCAAATCCCAAATCATTTCTGGGGAAGAAAACCCTGACAATTATTTCGATTTCTCCTATTCAAACGACAAACTTCACCCCTCTGCCGGTACCGGGCTTCGCATTGCCCTGAACGAAAATTTCATCCTTGCGGTGGATTATGGTTTCGCCCTGAACAAGCAGGACGGTGCCAAAGGCCTGTATATCAGTATCGGAAACCTGTTCTGAAATTTGCTCCCTGCAACGGTTCCCTTTCAAGACAGGATGGTAAATCCTGCACTGCACAGACCGTTATCTGCGCACTATTCTGTTCAGTCAGAGTTGCTTCATGGTTCCCATTAGAAAAAAGCCTGTCCGCTACGAACAGGCTTTTATTAATTCTGCTTGATTCTGGTGAAATTATGCGGGATGAATTGCTTCAACCGGACAAACATCAGCGCAGGAACCGCAATCGGTACACACATCAGCGTCAATTTTGTAGATATCACCTTCAGCGATAGCTTCAACGGGACACTCATCAATGCAGGTGCCGCAAGCGGTGCAGTCGTCAGAAATAATGTAAGCCATTGTAGTTGGGAGTTTAAAATTAATGCTGCAAATATAAATAGTATTATCCATACGATGGATGTTTAATGAAATTTAATCCTGATCCATCCTGGTATTCCGGGCTGTTTTTGAAGACAAAGTCCTTTTTTTATCAGGTTTCAGATTGATAAAATACTGATAAATAATCGTATACGGAAAACAGGCCGCTATTTTTTAGAATAGGTATAAATAAGATTTATACATTCTGGTCTGTTAAAAACTTATACCTTTGCAGCCCTAACCAAACAAAAATCAAGAGCATGAGCGACCAAACAAACTTCATCGAGAAAGAAGATGTTGTTGTAAAATTTGTTGGCGATTCGGGTGACGGGATGCAACTTGCAGGCACACTTTTCAGTGATGCAGCAGCCCTTCAGGGCCTCGACCTGGCTACATTCCCCGATTATCCGGCCGAAATCCGTGCCCCACACAACACCATCGCCGGCGTTTCCGGTTTCCAGGTGCATGTGGGCCGTAAAAAAATTGAAACCACCGGCGACAGCGTGGATATCCTCGTTGCCATGAACCCGGCTTCCCTGAAATCTAACTTAAAATGGACACGCCCTGGTGCTACCCTGATCGTGGATGCCGATGCATTTGATGAAGCTGCCTGTAAAAAAGCCGGCTACACCACCAGCCCGCTTGAAGATGATAGCCTCACGGGGTACAACCTTGTAAAAGCACCGGTTACACAGCTTACGCGTGCGGCATTGCAACCCCTGGGCATTGACAATAAAACTGCCGACCGTACCCGTAACGTGTTCACCCTGGGTATCATATATCATATTTTTAGCTGGAGCCTGGACACTACCGTCAGCTATTTCAGGTTAAAATTCAAAAAGAAACCCGAAATGGTGGAAGCCAACAAGCTGATCCTCGAAACAGGTTACAGCTATGCTGATACCGTCGAGACACTCGGTTCCCCTTACCATATCGCCAAGGCCAAAATGGCTCCCGGCCGTTACCGCAACATTACCGGGAACGTTGCCACCGCGTGGGGTTTACTGGCTGCTTCCGAACGCTCGGGCAGGCCTCTTTTCCTCGGTTCTTATCCTATCACACCGGCTACTGAAATACTTATTGAAATGGCAAGGCACAAATCGCTTGGTGCAAAAGTGTTCCAGGCCGAGGACGAAATTGCCGGCATCTGCTCAGCCATCGGAGCAAGTTATACAGGTTCGCTGGCTTGTACCACGACCTCAGGTCCCGGGCTTTCGCTGAAAAGTGAAGCTATAGGGCTTGCCGTAATGACTGAGCTGCCATTGGTGATTGTAAACGTTCAGCGGGGTGGACCTTCCACCGGGTTGCCTACCAAAAGCGAGCAGAGCGACCTGATGCAGGCTTTGTTTGGAAGGAATGGCGAAGCTCCAGTTGTAGTGATTGCCGCTTCCACGCCGGCCGATTGTTTCGATTATGCCTATGTTTCTGCTAAAATTGCCATGGAACATATGACACCGGTTATCTTACTTACTGATGGTTCGCTGGGCAATGGTTCACAATTGTTCCGCATACCAAAAGTCGCCGATCTGCCTGCAATTCATCCTCCTTTGGCCGAACCAAACGACAAGGATTACAAACCCTACCGGCGCGATGCCGAAACGCTCGTCCGCAAATGGGCTTTACCAGGCACCGAAGGGCTTCGCCACCGCATAGGCGGGCTGGAGAAGGAGAATATTACCGGCAATGTGAGTACCGACCCGATGAATCACCAGATAATGACCGATTTGCGGGAAGCCAAAATTAACAAGGTGGCTGATTCCATCCCCGATCAAACCATATTTGGTGCTAAAAAAGGAGATCTACTGGTTGTAAGCTGGGGCGGAACACATGGTACCACCTTTGCTGCCGTGGAAGAAATGCAGAAACAGGGTAAAAAAGTCAGCCTTGTACATTTCAACTACATCATGCCGTTACCCAAAAATACGCATGAGATTCTGTCAGGTTTCAAAAAAATCATCGTTTGCGAGATCAATTCAGGGCAATTTGTGAACTACCTGCGTATGAAAGAACCTGATTTCAGTTATGCACAATACAACAAAGTGCAGGCACTGCCATTTACGGTGAGTGAGTTGGTAAACAAGTTTAACCAAATGCTTTAGGAGGTAAAAAGATGTTCGAATTTCCAGAAAAAACTATAGAACGTTCCGCGATGGAACTCAACAAGGCCGATTTCGTCAGCGACCAGATGGTAAAATGGTGCCCCGGTTGTGGTGCCCACGCAATACTGGCAGCTATTGCCAACGTTTTTCCGAAGATCGGTTACCGTAAGGAAAACTTTATGATGGTATCCGGAATCGGTTGTTCATCAAGGTTTCCCTATTATGTGAACACTTACGGATTTCATGGTATCCACGGCAGGGCCAATGCCATTGCCTCAGGAGTAAAAATTGCCAACCCACACCTCAGCGTATGGATTGCAACCGGCGATGGAGATTCCATGGCTATCGGTGGCAACCATTTTATTCATATCATCCGCCGTAATATTGACGTGAACATCATCATGTTCAACAACCAGATTTACGGTTTGACCAAAGGGCAGTATTCGCCAACCACTCCTATGGGAAGCATCACCAAGACTTCGCCACAGGGCACCATCGAGCATCCTTTCAATCCCGGTGAACTGGTGTTGGGAGCTCAAGGTACTTTCTTTGCCCGCGCTGTGGATACCAATGTGAAGCTGATGACTGATGTCATGTTCGAGTCAGCCCGTCACGACGGTACTTCTGTAATCGAAATACTTCAAAACTGCGTGATTTACGCAGATAAAACCCATGAAGCCGTTACCGATAAAGAAGTGCGCGACGATGCACAGATCCACCTGAAAAACGGGGAACCTCTCATTTTCGGTAAAACCCGTAACAAAGGAATCCGCCTGAACGGTTCGCACCTCGAAGTAGTAACTTTAGGGGAAAACGGAATCACCGAGGACGATTTGCTGGTTCATGACCAATACGAACAGGATCCTGGTATCCACCTGATGCTGGCCAAGATGTACCCACCCCATTTCCCGGTCGCGCTGGGTGTAATCCGTTCGGCCATGTACCCAACCTACGATGACCTGGTGGAAGACCAGATTGCACAGGCAAAAGCAAAAGAGAAAATAAAAAATGTGGACGACCTGCTGAACAGCGGCGATACCTGGGAGATCAAATAGGTTTCATGATCAAACAAAATAGCCCCTGGAGTTTTTCAGGGGCTTTTTTGTTTTGATATGTAGCCTGAATAAAGAAATTTTATAAGAGAAACAAAACAATATAAAAAATAATGTACATTTGTACATATGTTAACGGAGTTCAAAGCATACATCAAATCAACAGCGCTTTTTCAGCTTTCTGATACCATTTTACTTGCCGTGAGCGGTGGCATTGATTCAGTGGCTATGGTAGATTTGTTTCAGCGGTCAGGGTACAACTATGCGGTCGCACACTCCAATTTCGGACTCAGGAACAAAGAATCGGATGAGGATGAGGCTTTCGTGAGAGAACTTGCCGAACGGAATGGCGTGTCATTTTTTGTAAAGCATTTTGAGACAAAGCGTTATGCTGAAGAACAAAAAATTTCTATCCAGATGGCTGCCCGCGAGCTGCGTTATTCCTGGTTCGATGAATTGCTTGCCGAACAAGGGTTTGCTTTTGTCGCCACTGCCCATCACCTCGATGACCAGGCAGAAACCTTCTTTATCAATTTGCTGCGAGGCACCGGTATAAGTGGTTTGCATGGAATTTTGCCCAAACAAGGAAAGGTAATCAGGCCGCTGATGTTTGCTACACGCGAGCAGATAATGGAGTTTGCCCTGAATGAAAAACTTGTCTGGAAAGAAGACAGTTCCAATAAAAGCAGGAAATACCTCCGTAACAAACTCCGAATGGACGTACTTCCTGAATTAGCTAAAATTGACAGGCAGTTCAGCCGGAAATTGGACGAAACCATCAGCCACCTCCGCGACATGGAAACAATTTTCAACCATCATGTTGCCGGTGTTGCCGAAGACATGGTGCAGCATACAAATCAGGGCGATTTAATCTCCATTGACTGGGTGTATGAATATGAGCCACACGATACATGGCTTTTTGAACTGCTCAAACCTTATGGTTTTGGGTTCCCTGTAGTGAAGGAAATTGTCCGTTCATTAGACGGCTTTTCAGGAAAAATCTTCTATTCGCCATCGCATCGCCTGCTTCGCGACCGCGAGAACCTGATCATCCAACCACGCCTAATAATTAAATCAGACAGCGAAGATACTGACAAACAGTATATTGCTCAAGGAACAACACGTTTTTCCGGAGCTTTGGAGTTGATTTTTACAGAAACTGAAGACATAAAAAATCTTAAATTTGGAGATGCTGAAATTGCTTATTTGGATTTCGATAAACTCTCTTTCCCACTTGTGCTAAGGAAATGGGAAAAAGGTGACTGGTTTATCCCTTTCGGGAACAAAGGCAGAAAGAAACTCAGCGATTTTTTTGTTGACCATAAGCTTTCGTTGGCCGATAAAGAGAATATATGGCTCCTCACTTCTGGCAAGGATATAGCCTGGATTATCGGTTTGCGGATTGATAACCGATTCCGGATAACCTCACAAACACATAAAGTTTTACTGGTAACCCATGTGGTTGACAAAAAGCCTGAATCAAATCCCGGCGGGCATTGCTTCCTGTTTTCCTGAACATTTCCGGGCAATGGATTTCATATTGAAAGTTTGTCCGGCATATTTACATATTTATTTAACTTTGCAGTACTTTTAGCAACAATTCGTTAACCATCTTTCCCTTTAATATTGATACAAATGAAGTTGTCCCGCCACCTTTTAAGGAAAGCATTTTTCGTTTTTATTGTACTTGGCAGCATCGGAATATCCAGTGTACGGGCACAAATGCTGGAACCGGTCAAATGGTCGTTTAGAACCAACAGAATCAATGATACATTGGCTGAACTACAATTTGTTGCAAAAATTGATGCCGGATGGCATTTATATTCCCAGGAAAAATTCCCTCCGGGGGAAGGTCCATTGGCAACCGAATTCATTTATGAGGGCATTACAGGGGCGAAAATGATAAGCAAGGTATCGGAGCCTAAGGGACGAAAAGTGTATGATGAAATGTTCGAGAAGGAAATCAAATCTTATGACCTGAATGCTATTTTTATCCAGAAAGTTAGAATTACCGGAAACAAACCGGCAAAGATCAACGGCTTGCTTTATTTCCAGACTTGCGATGATAAACAGTGCATTTCCGGGGAAGCACCTTTTTCCTTTACCCTCGAAGGGGCAAAAACCATCAGTGCGGTTACTTCCGCAGTAAGTAATGATTCATCTACAGTGATAAAAGCGCCTGATTCGATTGAAACTGCAAAGATTGACACTGCTCAAAAAGCAATGGTTTCTGACGATTTAAAAAAAACAGACAGCGATACAAAACAGTCGCTTTGGATATTCTTCTGGCTGGCATTTTTAGGCGGTCTGATTGCTATTTTAACGCCCTGCGTTTTCCCTATGATCCCGATGACCGTTTCGTATTTCATGAAATCCGGTTCCAACGGAAGGACACAGGCGATGCTTTACGGCTTTTCCATCATCGCCATTTACACCTTGTTCGGAACCTTGCTCGCAGTGCTTTTTGGCGCCGAATTCAGCAACTGGCTGAGCACACACTGGATTCCCAATGTGTTGTTTTTCCTGATATTTGTAATTTTCGCTGCTTCATTTTTCGGCTATTTCGAAATTGTAGTGCCTAACTGGCTGGTAAATAAATCGGTAGCAGCAGAAGATAAAGGAGGAACCATAGGAACGATCTTTATGGCCGTAACCCTGGTTCTGGTGTCGTTCAGTTGTACAGGCCCAATTGTAGGGACTATTTTGGTTGAGTCGGTAGGTGGGCAAATATTGAAGCCGGTTATTGGGATGCTGGGTTTCTCGCTGGCATTTGCCATACCTTTCACGATTTTTGCCTTATTCCCGCAATGGCTGAACAAAATGCCCAAATCAGGCGGTTGGCTCAATTCAATCAAAGTAGTGCTAGGTTTCATCGAATTGGCATTTGCGCTTAAATTCCTCAACGTACCAGACCAAACCTACCATTGGGGCATCCTCGATCGCGAAATTTACCTCTCTTTCTGGATTGTGATTTTTACGATGATGGGTTTTTACCTTATAGGGAAAATCAAATTCCCGCACGACAGCGATTACCCGGTGGTAAAATCATTTCCCCGATTGATGCTTGCCATTATTACGTTTACTTTTGTAATATATTTGTTTCCAGGACTATGGGGGGCTCCGCTCAAAGGGATTTCAGGCTGGCTTCCACCCATGGAAACCCAGGATTTCGACATTTCAACCATTATACGCGAAAATAGCGGAGGCGGAGCTGTTGAAACCAAAGGAAATATGGGCGAATTGCCAAAATATTCCAACACAGCACTGAAATTGCCTCACGGCTTGAAAGGTTATTTTGATTACGACCAGGCTTTGAAAGTATCGAAAGAGTTGAAGAAACCCGTTTTTGTTGATTTTACCGGACACGGTTGTACCAATTGCCGCGAAATGGAAAATCGGGTGTGGAGCGATCCCCAGGTATTGAAACGCCTGCGCGAAAATTTCGTCCTTGTCGCATTGTATGTTGATGATAAAGTAATTGAAATGCCTGAAAACGAATGGTATACAAATAAAGATGGCCGCTTGGTAAAGCTTCTTGGAAAGAAGAATACTGAAATCCAGATAAAGCGTTATAATAAAAATGCCCAACCTTATTATGTGCTGCTCGACGGCGATGCCAACCTCTTGGTTGAACCACGCGCTTATGACCTGGATATTGCTGCTTTTGTAGAATTCCTGGATGACGGGGTAGCCGCATACAATAAAAAATTAGCTGGAAAATAACATTCAAACAAGTAAATTTCAAGACCCGGTCAAAAAAAAATCGTTTGACCGGGTTTATTATTTTATTGATAAACAATACATTATAAATTTGATTAAAAATATTTGTAACTATTATTGATAAAAACCGTTATAAATGTAAATTCTGGCACGCTGGTTGTTTCATGAAAACTAACAGGTACCTAAACCAATTTTAAAAGAAATAATTTATTCACTACTTAATACTTACAGCCATGAAAAAGATAGTTTTCTTCCTGATACTTTCGATGGTAATCACCTTCAGCGCCGAAGCGCACAGACACAGGAACCACCATGTTACCATCTCGCTCCAAACTTTTTACGATGAACTTTCACCTTATGGTGATTGGATTTATACCCCGGAATACGGATATGTTTGGCAGCCTTATTTTGATAATCCTGAAGGCTTCAGGCCTTACTCTTCGAACGGCGACTGGGCTTATACCGAATACGGCTGGACCTGGGTTTCTGACTACCGCTGGGGCTGGGCTCCGTTTCATTATGGACGTTGGACTTTCGACGATTACCTGGGCTGGATGTGGATTCCGGGATTAGAATGGGCTCCTGCATGGGTAAGTTGGGGTTCGTATGGCGACTGCTGGGGCTGGGCTCCCCTGGGACCGGGTATCAACATCAATATCAATCTCAACTGGTTTGCTCCTGACCTCTGGTGGACCTTTGTACCCCGACTCCATTTTGGCTCACACAACTGGCATTCACATATTTACGACCGTCCGGTTCATGTAACGCATATTACAAATATTACCAATATTTATTATGGTGACAACAACCGGAAAAGAAACTCAAATTCCTGGTATTCGGGCCCGAGGGTGAACGATGTGGAAAGGTATAACCGCAGCAAGGTTCGCACCATGAGGGTTGTTGATGCACAAAGGCCTGAAAACCTTGGTGCCCGAGACCAAACGCTCAATGTATATCGTCCCGGAGTTGAGAAATCCCTCGCCGATGCACGTCCGCAGGAATATCGTAAAATGGAAAGCAACCGCAACGGTGCCCGCATTGTTCAAACAAATCCCCGAACCGTTGACCCCGGAGTAAACCGCTCCAGGGAGGAAAGGAACAAACCCCATACCTCAACCCCAATTTCGGTTGAAAGAAATACTTCTCAACCGACTGTTAATCCCGGAAGGGAAGCTACGAAACCCGAAAGGGAAGTGAGGACAAATGAAACTACCCGGCCGGTTGAAAGCCCTTCCAGGGTTACAAAACCAGAAAACCGTGAAAGGAACAGCACACCTGCCAATGAAAATGCAAACCGGAATACCAGCCGCGAAACAAAAGAGAGGCAGGCTATCGAAGCAAGGCCTTCGCGTGAACGGGAAACCCCAAAAGCAACTCCTAAAGAAAAGAGAAAATCCGAAAGCTCCTCAAAAAAACAGGAACGTAAAAGTTCGGGCGAAAAACAAAAAAAAGAATCCTCACGCAGTGCTTCACGCAGGTAAGAATCGGAATATACTATTTGTAAGGTTGCAGACTAAGGTTTGCAACCTTTTTTCTTTGGACTTTTTATAACACCCGTAAATGTTAATTCAAAAATTTACTACTTTTGCAGTCCTTTAAATGGAAAAAGTTGATTGTCCGATGGTGTAATGGCAGCACTAGTGATTTTGGTTCACTTGGTCTAGGTTCGAATCCTGGTCGGACAACGAAATTTGGAATACCGGTTCACAATTTTGTTATCTTTAAAGATGAAAATTGGTTCCGTGAAAGCGGGACATACCGGTTGGGCAACAGAACGAATGAAAGCGACAGATTTTAGTTTTAAAATCTGCGGCTCAAGAAGAGAAGTGGAGGGGACTTTTGTCCCCTCTTTTATTAACTGATTTACAGTGGCTTATTGCTTTTTATGAAATAATAATGGTTAGCGAACAATATATAAAGGACCTTATAAGCGAGCATCTTGCCGGAACCGATCGTTTTTTGGTGAGCGTAGTGGTAAAGTCAGACAACCGCATCCGTGTCTTTATTGACAGCGATACATCAGTACTGATAGAACATTGCATCGGGTTGAGCAAGTTCATCGAGTCGCAACTTGACCGCGAAAAAGAGGATTTTGAACTGAACGTTTCATCAGCAGGGCTTGACCAACCTTACAAGCTTATCAGGCAGTATATTAAAAATATCGGCCGCGAAGTGTCGATCACTCTTTCTGATAACCGGAAAATATCCGGAAAACTGGCAGGAGCTGATCATGAAGGTATTGACATAGATGAAGTAACTCACATAAAAAAAGTCATAACCGAAACCCATCATCGGTTTGGGTACAACGAAATAAAGGAAACCAAAGAAATCATCAAATTCTGACACTTAATTAATCATTTGCCATGGGCGATATTGAACACATCAACCTGATAGAAACTTTCTCCGAATTCAAAGAATTCAAAAATATTGACCGCGAAACCCTGATGCGTATTCTGGAAGATGTGTTCAGACATATGATCGTAAAAAAATATGGTACTGATGAAAACTTTGATATCATTGTAAATGTCGAAAAAGGCGACCTTGAAATGTACCGGAAACGAACCATTGTCGAAGATGGGGAAGTAGATGATGAAAATCTGGAAATTGAATATTCGGATGCCATCAAAATAGAACCTGACTTTGAAGTTGGAGAAGAAGTGGTCGAGACCTTAAAGCTAAGTGATATTGGCCGCCGTGAAATACTTACAGTTCGCCAAAACCTCATCTCGAAAGTGCAGGAATATGAAAAAAATAATATTTTCAAAAAATACAAGGACAAAATTGGGGATATCATCTCAGGGGAAGTTTATCAGGTATGGAAAAATGAATATATGATTCTGGATGATGAGGATATCGAACTGATTATGCCAAAAACGGAACAGATACCCAATGATTTTTACCGCAAAGGGGATACCATACGCGCTGTGGTTTCCCGGATCGAGATGAAAAAGAATTCACCGGTCATCATCCTTTCTCGTACATCGCCCATGTTCCTCGAACGTCTTCTTGAAGCTGAAGTTCCTGAAATCTACGATGGGTTGATCACAATTAAAAACATTGTAAGGGAACCTGGTGAAAGGGCAAAAATTGCTGTTGAATCGTATGATGATCGTATTGACCCAGTTGGGGCCTGTGTAGGTATGAAAGGCTCGCGCATACATGGAATAGTAAGGGAATTGCATAACGAGAATATTGACATTATCAATTATACAACAAATTCAAGTCTTTATATTCAACGTGCACTCAGCCCCGCCAAAATAACGTCTATTGAACTTGATGATACACACAAAGAAGCTGCCGTATATATGAGACCCGATCAGGTTTCATTAGCTATTGGTAAGGGAGGGCATAATATCAAACTTGCAGGCAAACTTACGGGCTACAAAATTGACGTATACCGTGATATTGATTCGGAATATGAGGATGTTGATTTGCAGGAATTCAGCGATGAAATTGACCCGTTATTCATTGAGGAATTGAAAAAAATCGGCTGCGATACTGCAAAAAGTGTCCTCGAACTGAGTGTGGAAGAACTTGTACGCCGGTCAGACCTTGAAGAAGTCACCATTCGTGAAATTCTTAGGGTACTTAAGGATGAGTTCGAATAAAACTCACATGGCAAGCCGGGCAGAAGATAAACCCATGTTGTCTGTTCATTGGCCAAATAACAAAGCATACTAAATATGGTATTCATAAGCAATTAACCTAATTTGAAAATTAAATCGTACTTTTACTCACTTATTGCGAGCTTCAGGCGAAATTTTGAAAAAAGCATGTCAGACGGACCCACATCAATAAGGCTAAGCAAAGCTGCAACCGAGTTTAACGTCGGTGTAACTACAATAATTGACTTTCTGAAGAGGAAAGGCCATACTATTGATAGTAATCCCAACACTAAATTATCGCCGGAAATCTACATCTTATTAGCTAAAGAATATCAACCTGATAAGGCAGCCAAGGATATTGCCAAAAAACTTGAACTCGAATATCAGAACCAGAAACCGGCTAAGCCTGAAGAAAAAAAGGCGGTTTCTAAAGAAGTCCCTGAAACAACGGAAACCGAAACTTCTGTTCATAAAACCGTAACAACTGAAAAAACAACTGAAAAACCGTCGACTCAGGCTGCAACTGAAGTTTCGCCTGCCCACGAAGCAGCCCTAATCGGGCCAAAACATGAAAAAACTGCAATAAAAGTTGATGAAAAACATAAACTTCAGCATGATGCTCCTGCAAAAATTACTGATTCTTCACAACAACAAGAGTTAATTCCAGAAACCGGAACCAAACCGGCAAAGGATACCGATCTTTCCTCAGCTAAACATCCTGAACCGGTCGAAGCTTCTGTAAAAGCTGACGAATCTGTTGATAATGTCCCAGGTGGTCCGGTGGTAGTTGGCAAAATTGACCTGGATCAGTTCAAACGGAAACCTAAGCTTAAAGAGAAAGAAAAGAAAGAGAAACCGGATACAAGCGAACCGAAAGACGATAAAAAGGTAAAGAAAGCACAAAAAAAAGCAGAGCCTTCCGCTAAAGATGCGATTCAACCCGTTCCGGAAGCGATTACAGCTTCCGAACCAGTGCAGCCTGATGAAGCAACAATAGAAGCTGCCACTATCGTTATTGACGAAACTCCTGCGCCACGGGCAACCGATCAACCTTCGATAGATGGTTTGTATGATAAAAATGATGCTAACTTCCTCAAAACCCAGGTTCAAAAGCTTGAAGGCCCGAAAATCGTCAGCAAAATAGAATTGCCACAATCGTCCCGTACTGATACCCGTAAACCAGTTGCCTCTTCGACTGACGAAGATACCAAGTCGAAAAAGAGGAAAAGGAAACGCCTGAATAAAAACAAACCTGCTACTGCCGCACCCGCAACCACTTCATCAACACCAAAACCCCAGGAAAGAGCCAAACTGGCCAAACCCCATCCAAAAGGCCATGCCCGCCATGTGGAGCCAAAACCTGAAGTTACCGAAGAAGATATCCAGAAACAACTGAAAGAAACCTTGCAGAGGCTTACCGGAGGTGGAAAATCGAAAGCTGCCAAATACCGCCGCGAAAAACGTATCGTGTTAAGTCAGCATTTGCAGGACGAGTTGGCCAGGGAAGAAATAGCCAAGAAAATATTAAAGGTTACCGAATTCGTTACAGCAAACGATTTGGCTGTGATGATGAATGTTCCTGTTACCCAGGTTATTGCCACATGCATGTCCTTAGGTATGTTTGTTTCTATCAATCAGCGCCTCGATGCCGAAACTATTGTGCTGGTTGCAGATGAATTCAGTTATAAGGTTGAATTTGTGAGTGTTGAAGTTCAGGATGCAAATCAAATTGATGATGAATCCAACGATCCGGCAGATCTTAAGCCGCGCAACCCCATCGTTACGGTTATGGGTCACGTTGACCATGGGAAAACATCGCTCCTCGACCATATCCGCAGTGCCAATGTGATTGCCGGCGAGGCAGGCGGAATCACCCAGCATATAGGTGCCTATGAAGTCCAGTTAAATGATGGCCGCAAAATAACTTTCCTCGACACACCCGGACATGAAGCGTTTACAGCAATGCGTGCCCGCGGCGCTCAGGTCACGGATATTGTAATCATTGTGGTTGCTGCCGACGATACCGTGATGCCCCAAACCAAAGAAGCGATCAACCACGCACAGGCAGCAGGTGTCCCTATGGTTTTTGCCATTAATAAAATTGATAAAAACGGGGCAAATCCTGAAAAAATTAAGGAAGAACTCTCGAAACTAAATATTCTTGTAGAGGATTGGGGAGGAAAATATCAGAGCCAGGAAATATCTGCTAAAAAAGGGACAAATGTTGAACTGCTACTCGACAAAGTAATGCTTGAAGCCGAAATGCTCGACCTGCACGCCAACCCCAATGCCAAAGCATCTGGAACTGTAATTGAATCATCACTCGACAAAGGACGTGGTTATGTGGCAAAACTTCTTGTTCAATCAGGAACCCTGCATATCGGCGACATCCTCCTTGCAGGCTCAGTTTACGGGAAAGTGAAAGCTATGCACAACGAACGAAACCAGGTAGTTAAAGAAGCAGGACCTTCAACGCCTGTGCTTCTGCTTGGATTAACATCGGCACCACAGGCAGGTGATAAGTTTAAAGTAATGACTGACGAGCGCGAAGCAAAACAAATTGCTTCAAAACGTCAGCAACTTCAGCGTGAACAAGGTATCCGTACACAAAAACATATCACTCTCGATGAAATCGGGCGGCGCATTGCCATTGGCGATTTCAAGGAACTTAACATCATTGTGAAAGGTGATGTGGATGGCTCGGTTGAGGCATTGTCTGATTCGCTGCTCAAACTTTCGACACAACAGGTACAGTTAAATGTTATCCATAAGAGTGTTGGGGCAATTACCGAAAGTGATGTCCTTCTGGCATCGGCCTCCAATGCCGTCATTGTCGGGTTCCAGGTACGCCCGAGCATGAGCGCGCGCAAATTAGCCGAGCGCGAGGAAATTGATATTCGCCTCTATTCCATCATTTATACAGCTATCAATGAAATCAAACTGGCTATTGAAGGTATGCTCGCCCCCGAAATTGAAGAAAAAATTGTTTGCAACGTTGAAATACGCGAAGTTTTCAGGATTACCAAAGTTGGTTCGATTGCCGGGTGCATGGTGCTGGATGGCAAAATCACACGGAATACCCGCATCCGAGTGATCCGCGATGGAATCGTTGTTCATACAGGTACGCTGGGTTCGCTCAAACGCTTTAAGGACGATGTGAAAGAAGTGCTTACCGGTTACGAATGCGGCTTGAATATTGACAATTTTAACGATATAAAAATCGGCGATATTGTTGAAGGTTATGAAGAAGTGGAAGTTAAAAAGAAACTTTAACCCCACATTTCAAGGTAACCTTGTTCCAACTATGCAAAAAAGCAGCTCTTTCGGGCTGCTTTTTTGCTTCAGTAATTTTCAGTTTTTCGCTTAGGCAATTTCGATTTGCTTCACAACGGTTGGCTGAATTTCCTTCCTTGGAAGGGTAACGGTAAGGATGCCGTTTTCGTAGGCCGCCGTTATTCCTTCGGCATTTACGGTTTCCGGGAGTTGGAAGGAGCGTTCATACTTTCCCTTGTACCCGAATTCGTTCCAGGTAAACCTAGGGCCTTTTTCGTCTTCCTTTGGCTGACGGCCTGCGGTTACGGTTAATACTTCGTCCTCGAAACTGAGACTGATCACTTGTTTCGTAAAGCCCGGCAATGCCAGCTCGATGAGGTAGTTTTTATCATCTTCGCGCACATTGGCAGCGGGTTTGTAGCTCAATTCTGTTTCAGATGACTGACGTTCGAAAACTTCGTTCATCAATGCCGGTAAAAACGGGCGAAATCCAAATCTTAATGTGTTCATGGTTTATCCTCCTAATTTTTTATTTGTTTAACTTAATTGGATTGATAAACGATTTTTCAATTTCTATGCCATTGAAATAAAAAGAGCACTGTTTTTCAAAATATGCGCCATATTGTCTGTTTATTTATATATTACTATGCCATTATGGCATTTTGTTATTTGAATGGGATGAAAAAAGCCGAGGTGACCGGCTGAAATATTCTATTTTTGTCGTGAAACCATTAAAACTCAAGGCATAATTGGTTTTCATCATCTTTCCTCCTGAGAACCGGCGGTACACCGACATTGAAAATATCTTCAATCCGCAGCCCGCTTTTCTTGTCATTCCATGCTTTGTAAAGCTCCTCGAACAGGATAAAATGCCAGTTACCTTCCACGAAACATTCGTAAAACAAGGGCGTTTTCATTTTTCGTTCGTATTGTTTGAACCTGTCAGCAGGGAAAAGCATGATTTTGGGGACATCCTTGCCGACGTTTGAGCCACGGTGCAGGGCACTGCTCATCGAAGTAGTTGATTCAACCTCCACCACATATTCGATCCTGTCGTTTTTTATCCAAAGGATGTCAATATCGTCAACCACATCAATATTTTGTGCGTTTTTTATTTGGATTAAATTCGGGTAATCGAGGTAATCGCTTAAAACTTCCTTTTTCACCAGTGGGGAATCTATTTTGTGGGTCTGCTCCACCTTGCCGATGTACACCTTGTATCCCATTTTCTTCCCGATTTCGGCCATCAAAGCAATGATGGTAGTATGTTCCTTTTCGATGACGCCTGGTCTGAAATTGGTTTTCACCAGCCAATACCCTTCTGAAACCTGCCGGGCATAATCGTCGAGCGAGTTTTTAATATTCGATTGGTCGGAAGTGAGCGAATTGGGGAAGGCAACGCTTACGGCTTCCCATACATCGGTAAAAGTTACCCTACCTTTCGACTGCAATTGCCTCAGCACGGTTTGCTCCACACGTTCCGACAAGGGTATTTTTTCCAAATGGGGAACAAAATTCGGATTGGTGAACCACCAGAGCTTTCCGGTGCTACCGCCGAGTTTGCCTTCTACAAGGCAGAACTCGTTGCCGAGATGCTTCCGCAGGACGGATTCGGAATCCAAGCCGGTTTCAAGTTCCGAAAAGAAACCTTGCTTGGTCAGTTCGGGGTCAATAGCATTGATGATCAGGGTGTAAGGGGTTGGCTCGGCACGTTCGGCCAAAATCCGGGTCGTGGTTTCGACAACAATTTTTTCAAAGCGCATTTCATCAATCAATTCCGGCAAGTATCCTTTTTCCCCCACATCCGGTTTATGGAACCTAAGATAAAAATCGCCTTGCGCCGAACCAAAAGGCTGCAACAGGGACTTGGGCGATGAATGGGCCAAATCCTGATGGTGTATTTTTTGAAGCTCGAAACCAGCGAGCACGCCTGTTCTGATGGTGGCGTTCCTCACCTTGAAAGTTGGGTTGTGGAATGTCATGGTGAGGAACTTATCGGGTTTCAGCACATCGAACATCCCCCTGAAACTGTTCTGCAACAGAGAAGCATATACGTTGAAATCCTTGTTTTGTTTTTCATTGTGTATGATTTCCTTGCTGTCGAGCTGTTCGAGGTAATTTTTATCCATCCGCAGCCAGGCAACCCACATATACGACAGTTCGCCATATTGTATTGAAGAATCGTATGGCGGGTCAGTAAAAATATAATCCACACAACCCTTACCGCCATATTTTTTGATCATTTTATTCATCAATTCGAGGCAATCGCCATTGTAAACCAGCACATCGGCATCCCCCTCGATCACGTCTTCAACCTTTTTGGCAAATTTGATTTTCCCATAATATTGGTTCGATTCCTCTTTAGCCTTTATAAGGCCTTGTTTCCCAATAATGGAGCTTTCAAATTTATCCCAAACATTCTGCTCCATAAATTCAGGCGCGCTCCAGTAACTGTGTTGTGTCCAGGCCGAACTCATCGGACGGGTAGGCCTTACTGGTGTCATGGATGTACAAAGATGCACCATCGAACTGAACCCAATTTTTAGGAAATCCCTGATGTCTTTGCTGTTTTCGCTTTCGATGGCTTTGATCAGGATTGCCAATGCCTTCAGGTTCCTTTTCGTAAACAGCTCGTCGAGCGATTCATAGTGTTCCTTTTTCATGAATGGTTTCCCGGTAACGTGATACAATTTGTTGTTGGGATACCATTCCGAAATTTCCGTTTCCTGGATTTTGGCTATCTGATTGAAGTCAAAATCAATGGCAGGGCTTGTAACCTTCTTTTCGTCGCCGCAAGCCGGGCATTTGTAATAACGCACTTCCGTCAACCGGTTCTCTTTCCAGATTGCCACGTCGAAAGGGAACTCTTGGCCACATTTCCGGCATTGGGTCAGATACAGGTTGATGATTTCGGTTTTCACCGATTTTTCGATCCTTACGAATGCTTCATGCAGTTTGGCTAAGTTAGCGGGTTGTAGGGTGAGTCGTGTAATTTCGCTCGCGATGGGGTTCAAATCGGCGATAATCGCTTTCCTTCCCCTTTTAAGTGCCTCCATGGCTGTAACGCCACTGCCGCCGAAAGGATCAAAGACAATACCATTTTGTGGGCAATAATTTTCGATAAACTCCCCAACCACATTCCAGGTCTTGCGCGACCAGTACTTGTGGAAATTGTACATCGGTGTATGGGCTTCGGGAGGTATCTGCCTGTTCAGGTGCTCGAAAGCTGGTTCGTCCACTGCGGGGACTTTTCGTTCAAATTCCTTTTTCACACCCATTTCATTCGGTTTCTAAGTGGCGGATAACACGCTTTGTCAATTCGAAAAATGCGGCCACCTGGGTTGCCTTTACCGCACCTATGCCTTCTATCTCCATCAATTCGCTCAGTTTGTGGCCCATGATGTTGTTGAGGCCGCCAAATTTATCCAGCAGCATCTGGGCAATGGCTTCCGCGCTGTGCTTTTTGGTGCCTGTATTGAAAATGATCGCGAGCAGTTCCCTTTCGGAACAATGCTCAGGTCCCATCCTCCGGAATTTGCCCCCCGGATGATTATAGTATTCATCCATTTCTGCGACTTTTTAAAAGAGAATTTCTTTTCAATCCGATGATAGTATTTGAAAATACAATATTCTGGTATATCTGTCCCCTGTTTTATGAATCACCCTTTCTGTATTCGGTATGTAAAAGTAGGCATTTCTTCACCCGCAAAGAATACTTTCATTATTTGAAGTAAAAGATTTCATTATATGCAAGAATTACGTCTGAAGTCGCTTTTCAGGTTCTCTTCAATAGATAAAAGTAAAACAAGGGTAACTAAATGGCTTTCGCCAGATTGTGAATATGTCTAAAGATAAGCATTTTAGTTTTCACCAGAAGAGAATTGCAATACAGATTTGTTCCGCTTTCAATAGGCAAAGTCGTATTCATAGTCATCAGGAAAATTTCAGAACCCCCGTTCGCCAGTCAGTAAGCCATAAACACCGGGAGTAATCCGTCGCAACAATGCCCCGATTGCTACCGAAAGCAAGACAATACTTAACGGCAATAAGGCAAATGTTAATAAACTGCTTCCGGTGATGGGCTGCAACATGGACAGCACAGGATTGATCAGGTAGGCGACCAAAGGTGCATGCATGGCATAAATAATGAATGAGAATGCAGTGAGCCATAAAAACCAAGGTTTCTCCATGCACCAATACACCAAATGATCGAGGCCATACCAGCAGGCGATCAAACCGCTCAATATCATCAACTTATGGAGTAATGTAAGTACCGGGAAGATAGCATTCCCAAGAAAAGTATCACCCTGAAATGCAATTAATGTTTTTATTGCGGCGAGCATCACGAATGCGATCCCCCAATACCGGGGACAAAACCATTTTCCAGGCGAATCAATCGCAAAATCCGTTTTCTGTATCCAAACCCCAAGGGAGAAAAACAACAGCCCTTCCCCTTCGATAAATACAAAACCTGTAGTACCAAGCCACATCAACAGCGCGATTGAAAAGAAAATCCATTTCGCAATATGATTTGTTACGCACCAACGGATGGCCGGATAGGCAAGGTTGTAGATCAGCAGCACGCGGATAAACCATAACTGGTAAGGCACTGGAATCAGCAGCCAGCGGCCCAGAAGTTCGTACCAGCGGTAATTGTGTAAGAGTTGTCGGGTATCATCAATCTGAACGATGTGCGACCCTGCCACAAGGTTTCGCCCTGTTGGAAAAACTTCCATGGCATAGGTGAGTACAATTCCAAATGCACTCCAGATCAGGTAGGGCACCAGCAAGGTGCGTAGGCGCTTTTTTAACCTCAGTTTGTTCGGTTTCTGGTCGTGCCAGGCATATAAAAAGCCGGAAATGATAAACAGCATGGGTATGCGGAACCGGAAAATACCATTGGCAAGGAAGTATTCGGTGAAAGCGGAGAAACTCATTGTTTCGCCTGGTACCGTCCAGGGTTGCAAGTAACGGATATTCAGGTTATAACCATGCACAAACACCAGCAACACCATGGAAACAAATGACCAGAACCTGAATTTCCTGCTCACAATATCGGATAAAACCATAACCGTGGTTTATAAAACAGATTGGAATGAAAAAATGCTTCCTGAATGCTGCAAGAAGCGGTAAATATTCAACTTAATCGCAAAATCACCAAAGGATATCAACGGGAAAATACTACCCGTCAACCAAGAATCCACCACGAATTACCCGCAATGAAAATACTGGTTCACGATATCCATCAGCTTTTCTTTATTCTGCTCCAGTTCTTCCCGAAGGTTGATATCGTTGAATTTCTTAAGTTTGGCAGCAAAGCCTTCGATAACTGATTTTGGGAAAACATAATATTTCATGTAAATATCAGCCTGGTCAAGCAGCCTGTCGGCCGAATCCCAACATGAAACAGGAAGTTGTTTCAAGCCTGCAACCTTGTCTTTATGCTGGTCATCAAAAATATTCACATCTACATAGGTGGCCTGGGCAAATTCTAGTGCATTCTCCATTTCGAGGCCATGACGGGCAGCAACGGTCAGTCCCGCAAGCAAAAGATAAACATCAGCCGAACCATCAGGGCAACGGAATTCAACCGTTTGCTTGTTGGTAAAATCCTTTGCTTCCGATTTCTCCTGAGGATTGGCATGGTAAATCATGTTGTTAGTCCCCGACCAGCCCAACGGAACCCGAACCAGTACTGAGCGGTTGCGATCACCCCAGCAGATATTTGTGGGTGCTTCCTGGTGCGGCACCAGCCTGAAATATGACGTGGGATTGGTGTTTCCGAATGCCGTAAGTGAAGGAGCAAGGTCGAGGTAACCCGCGATTGCCTTGCGTGCCACCGGGCTTAATTTGCCGTCCTCAACCATGGCATTGTCGCCATCTTTCATCAGCCTTGTGTGGATGTGCATACCGCTACCTGCTTTGCCCACCGTAATTTTAGGCGCAAAAGTGATCGAAACCCCATATTTATAGGCAAGCGTTCGAAGGATCCATTTTGCAATAACAAGCTGGTCGGCAGCATCTTCAAGGTTCACGGGCAGGAACTCAATTTCATTTTGCTCGTATTCCATGCCATCCTGCTTGAAGTTGCCCACTTCCGAATGGCCGTACTTTATTTTACCGCCCGTTTGGGCTATGGCGTGCATGGCTTCAGCCCGGAAGGCTTCCCATTTTGCAAACGGGAATGATTCGTGGTATCCGCGTTGGTCAGCTGCCTGAAAAAGATCGTCTTCCTCGCTAATAATATAATACTCCAGTTCTCCCATCACCTCGAAGGAATAGCCACTATGGTCTTTCAGAGCCTGGTGCGCTTTGCGCAAAATGTATTCCGGCGAACTTTCGAGTGGGTTGCCATCTTTATCATAATAGGAGCAAAGAATATCAAGTGCCGGAATTTCGGCAAAAGGATTTACAAACGCAGTTTTGTACCTGGGCAACACATACAAATCGCTTGAACTTGCCCCGATAAACGGGAAAAGGCTTGATCCATCCACACGCTCACCTGTTGAAAGGATATTATCAAGATGCTCGCGGCTGTTGATCACGAAGTTAAGCGTTTTCAGGCGGCCATCGCCACCTGCATAACGGAAATTGATCATCGAAATATTATGATCGTCAATATAACGGATCAAATCTGCTTTGGTGAACTCGTTACTGGGTTTGTTGAGGTATTGTACCAGCAAGTTTGGGTTCATTTCCGTGAGGTTGTTGGCAAATGGGTTTTTCATAATTTATGCTTAGCGAAAAGTGGGGCAAAAGTAGCAACTTTACCATGTTGCAAAAAAAATATTCAATGTTTTCGCATAAAATGACTAATTTTGAAAGTTTCTAAAAGACTAATCACTAAATATTTATGATTACATCCGAATTCATCATCTTTACAAGTTTCCTCCTCTTTATTGCTGCCATCCTTGCCCTCGACCTGGGCATTTTCGATCGTAAAAGCCATGAAGTGAAATTTCGTGAAGCGTTTATCTGGACATTCGTCTGGATAAGTTTTGCCATCGGGTTTTACTTCCTGCTCCTTTATTTCGGCGACCGCCTCCATGGAGTGAAAACCATTGAAGATATACAATTCAGGATTGACAAATACAAGCACACATATACCATACTTGGAATAACAGACCTCCGGCAGGCACTCGCGATTTACCGCCAGAACCTTGCCCTTGAATATATTACCGGCTACCTGATCGAATACATGCTTTCGGTTGACAATGTGTTCGTGATGATTTTGATCTTCCTTTCGTTCGGGGTGCAGAAAATGTATTACAAACGGGTGCTGATGTGGGGGATTATCGGCGCGGTGATCATGCGGTTTGTTTTCATTTTCCTCAGCTCGGCACTCATCCAGCGTTTCGACTGGGTTTTATATATTTTCGGAGCATTTTTGGTTTTTACCGGAATCAAGATGTTTTTGGAAAGGAACAAAGAAGACAAAGTTGATCCGAAACATCATCCGGTAGTCAGGTTTGCGTCAAAGTACCTGCCGGTTCATCAAACCTATTTCAGGCAGCATTTCTGGTTCCGCAACAAGCATGACAACTACCGTTTATACTTTACACCGTTATTTCTTGTGTTGCTGGTGATTGAGTTTACCGATGTAATTTTTGCCGTGGATTCGGTACCCGCTATTTTTTCGATCACACAGGATCCTTATATCGTATTTTTCTCTAACATATTTGCTATCATGGGATTGCGTTCGCTGTTCTTCGTAGTAGCCCATGTTATCAATATGTTCAGGTTCCTGAAGCACGGGCTGTCCATCCTGCTTTCTTTCATCGGGTTCAAAATGCTTTTACATATCCAGTTGGGTGAATGGGGATTTACGACACTGCATTCGTTGTTTGTGATTATTGCCATTTTAGGGACAAGTATCGTTGCATCACTGATTTGGCCGGGCAAAAACCAAAGAAAACGAAAAGCTGTTACTGTATTGACAGGAGAAGAAGCGATTTAGCGAATTTAAAATCCGCAATTCCCGGTGTTTCAGCCAAAATTGCTTTTGCGGACAAATATCCTTTAAAACAACGATACTTCAGCAATTCCGGATAAAGCACCTACCTGAAGATCAACTTCCAGCTACTAATTTCAATAGTTATCTTCCTTCACCTGCATATAGGCTTTTGGATGCAGGCATGCCGGGCAGTTTTCGAGTGCTTTCGCCGACTCGTAAACATAACCGCAATTAAGGCATTTCCACCAGACTTTGCCGTCCTTCACGAAAACCTTATCTTCCGAAATATTCTGAAGTAGTTTGAGGTAGCGGCGTTCGTGTTCGGCTTCAACTTTGGCGATCATTTTGTAGGCAGTGGCAATTTCCATAAAGCCTTCTTCTTTGGCAACTTCTGCAAAATAAGGGTATAATTCAGTCCATTCTTCATTTTCTCCTTCAGCGGCAGCCTTCAGGTTTTCCATCGTGGTTCCTATCACCCCGGCTGGATATGCTGCGGTGATTTCCACCATCCCGCCCTCAAGGAGTTTAAAAAACCTCTTGGCATGTTCTTTTTCCTGGCTTGCTGTTTCAAGGAAAATTGCAGCAATCTGCTCGTAACCTTCCTTTTTGGCCACGCTGGCAAAAAATTCGTAACGGTTGCGGGCCTGTGATTCACCGGCAAACGATTTCAACAGGTTTTGTTCTGTCCGGGTACCTTTCAATGATTTTGTCATGGTTATTATTTTTTAGGTTAAACATTTCTTATAATTTCTTCCACCAAAATGAAAAAATGATAATCCGGCTTGACTGTGTTGCCGGAGTAACAGTTGCATTCTAATCCCTGTAGAAATCTGATTTTTTCACAATTTTCCGCTTTGTTTTGTTATCTATCTCTATTTGCCTGAATTAAAATATCTCTCGAGCAGTAGTTGGGCTGCAACATATGCACTGACTTTCTCCTGTTGTAATTCAGTTTCCACTTTGTGCAGCCATTTTTTAATATCAGGCTGATGGTAAAAATGGTCATGTAACACCTGATCAATTACATTCATCATGATTTGTTTCGATTGTTGTAGTCTTCGTCTGGTAAAATAGCCGTTATCCTTTGTGAATGCCACATATTCATTGATCAATTCATCAACCCGGGGAATTCCGGCTTTTGTTAAGGAAGAACAAGCTTCGCACACAGGTTGCCATCCCGACTCCGTAGGAGGGAAAAAATGTAGTGCATTGCGCAATTCGGCCATAGCAATGCTCACGCGGTTCAGGTTGTCGCCATCAGCCTTATTGATTACCACTGCATCGGCCATTTCCATGATCCCTCTTTTAATACCCTGAAGTTCGTCGCCCGCACCACCCAGCATTAGCAGAAGGAAAAAATCAACCATGGAATGGACTGCAATTTCACTTTGCCCCACCCCTACCGTTTCCACCAGAATAGTATCGAAACCGGCAGCCTCGCATAAAATGATGGTTTCGCGGGTTTTGCGTGCCACACCTCCCAACGAACCAGCCGAAGGTGATGGCCGAATAAATGCACGGCTGTCAACCGAAAGCTCTTCCATACGGGTTTTGTCGCCGAGAATACTCCCACGTGAGCGGGAACTGCTGGGGTCAATAGCCAACACCGCTATCTTATGCCCCTGAGCCGTAAGATGTTTCCCGAAAGCCTCAATAAACGTGCTTTTACCGACTCCCGGAACGCCTGTAATCCCAATCCTGAGGGAATTGCCCGAGAGAGGCAGGCATTTCACGATAATGGCCTGGGCTATTTGCTGATGTTGGTTCAGGGAACTTTCGATAAGTGTAATTGCCTGGCTTAGAATGGCCCGGTTACCGGAGCAAATGCCTTCAACATATTCTTCGGTTGTGTGCAATCTTCGACCCGGTTTGCTGAAATGGCGGACGGCTCCTGAATTTATCGAAGGGGGTTTTTCAATTCCGTCATTTACCCTGAGCGCTGACTTATACGTGTTATCTGCTGATAATTCCATGCTTCAAAGTTAGCAATTAGCTTAATAATTCAACCAATCCACTTGGCCAAAACAATAAAAAGATAATTCTTGGCTTAAAAATGAAAAAGTGTTACTTTTGCACCATTCAAACTCTCCGTAGCTCAGCTGGTAGAGCAATTGACTCTTAATCAATGGGTCACAGGTTCGAATCCTGTCGGGGAGACGAATATTACAATATAACCACCTGTAAATCAATACGATAAACAAGTGGTTATTTTTTTTGTTCCGTATTTGTTCCACTTTTCTTTCGTTACCATTCTATTACTTCAAGTTCCTCTTTAAAAAAAAGATGGAAGATTTGAAGGTATTTCAATAGATTTTAACAACTTTCTCAAAATCAAGATTTATAATGATTGGGTTCAATCCCTAAAAATTAATAAAATTAAAGTGAGAAACTTTACCGAATTGTTTGAATATCTAAAAAACACATCCCAAACAGACTTACATAAAGAGTTGAGGATTATCACCAATAATGATTTCGATGAAATCATTTCAGGAATCAGTAACTTGAACGGAGTATTAACCTATTTAACTCAATATATGATGATTCCAAAACCTACGGTTGTGGAAGAAAAAGATGAAGTCTTGATAATTGCAGAGGCTGCATCTATATTAAGATTGAATGAAAAGACTGTTCGGAAGTTAATTAACCAAAGAAAGATTGAAGCATATGATATTGGCACTATGGACAAGAAAAATGCAAGAGGTACGATTAGAGTTAAAAAATCAGCATGTGATACATATCTTTTGAGTTGCAAAATATAATCGTAGTCTCATTTAATGATATTTTGAGTGTGGACTGAAAAGTTAACTAAAACATAAAAAGGCAGTTATCAATGGAAAAACACATGGGATTTCCAGCTGTTTACTTCTTGAAAAACACTTTATAAAATTCAATCCTCTTATTATTCAATCTCCTTTTATAATTCCCACTTTCTTTTTTGTTCCAGAATTTGACTCCTTGACAATAAGAAAATTTGATTCCTTTTTTAATCAAATCTTTCGTGGTTAAGTAGAACATTATATTCCCAATGTTTTTATAAAACCCGGAACCAATTTTCAATTCATTATTCGTTTCAAAGAACTTCGAAAGGTTGATGTTGTGTTCCTGATACGCAATCGAAATTTGATCATTAATTCTTATAGTCAGAAACATCAAACAACCTATTAATTTTCCTTTGTAGAACAAGTTATAAATAAGATAGGTTTCCGGTAAAGTGTTTTGATGGACACTATTCAGAATGTCCAGGTATGATTTAGTTTCAAATTTTACCTTGTTATCATCTTTATTTGATTCTTTCCAGAGTTCCACCAGTTCTTTGTTCTTTTCAAAATCTCTTTTTTCAAACTCTCTGAATTCGAAATCGACATCACCCTTTATTTTATTGAGTGAATACTTCGATCTCCATGAACTTTTATTTAGATAACGGTCAAACTGTTCTTGGGTATCAATGTAATATTCATCGTAATAGGAAGGGTTGAGGATGAACAAATCTTTTGAAATAGTATCAATTTCCTCTTGTATGCCTTCGAAACCCTTAACATGGGAGTATTTGCCCAACTCTATTAATACCCTATCCTCATTGTCTTTATTATTTGATTTGGAAAGGGGTTTCCCCATTAAGATTAAGTAGATGGCGGGGTAAATTGTCACATTTTTAATGTAACAATAAACAATATCACCATCCTCCATTTTCACAAGTAAAATCCTGATCTTACTTTGTTTTTGGTACATCTGCCACAGGAATCTTGATTCAACTATGAACCTATCTCTAAATCTTTCGTATCTCAACGAGAAGTATTCTAAAAATAATGAAGCATCGGTGTTTCCATATTCGAAAATTTCCTTCTTAGTACTTGGAATAGTCCCGATTTCATTGAATTCAATTGTTTTCATGTCTTTTGTCATAAGTTATTATTTAAATTGTTATTCTTTATTGAGTTTAATCATTTGAATTAAAAATCAATTCTTAGCTTGACTTACTGAAGTGAAAATCAAAATTAAATCTACCTCCAATCTTCTTGGTAATTTAAAACAGGTTGTCTTCAGAGACTTTAATTTCGATCCTTTATAATACTCCCCAAAATTCAGACCACGTGTTAAGTTGAAAAATAGATTTACTTTTAACCGTGGATTATGAAAACAACAAGAAGAAAATTTACAGCGGGCTTTAAAGCCCAGGTAGCCATCGAGGCGCTCAAGGAGCGCGAAACTCTGGCAGAATTGTCTAAACGCTACGAAGTTCATCCAAACATGATCTCCAAGTGGAAGCAGGAGTTTGTGGACCGGTCTTCGGAGATATTCAAAACGGATCCACCAGAGGCAGGTTTCGAAGCAGAGCGGGAGAAGCTCTTTGCAAAAATCGGGCAGCTTGAGATGGAACGTGACTGGCTAAAAAAAATTTCAAAAATGGCCGGACGATGAAAGAAGTACAGGGTTATATATCTGATAAAGAGAAGATAAGCATCCGTACCCAATGTGAGTTGTTGAAACTGAACCGCAGCACAGTGTATTATCAACCGGTTGGTGAAACTGAAGAAAACCATACGATCATGCGCTTGATGGACGAAGAAATTCTTGACCATCCCACGCACGGGGTATTACAGATGCAGGATTTTCTGATTTTATATGGATTCTTTGTGAATCATAAAAGGGTGCGCAGGCTGCTCCGGTTAATGGGGATAATGGCGATATACCCCAAGAGGAACCTCAGCAAATTGGGATATGCAAAATATATCAGGCCATATCTGCTGAAAGGGTTGAAAATCACAAAGCCGAACCAGGTCTGGGCAATTGACATAACGTATGTCCCGATGGAAAAAGGGTTTATGTACCTCACAGCGATTATCGACCTCTATAGCCGTTATGTTGTTGGCTGGGATGTGTTCAACAGTCTAGAGGCAAAAAACGTCTTGTGTGTACTCAAACAGGCGATAAGCCAGCACGGCAAGCCGGAGATCATCAATTCGGATCAGGGATCCCAGTTCACCTGCCCTTTATGGATAGATTATGTTGAAGATGAAAAAATCAAAATTAGCATGGACTCCAGGGGGCGTGCCACAGACAATATTTTTATTGAACGATTCTGGCGCACTGTAAAACAAGATTATGTTTATTTGCACCCGGCTGAGAATGGGACCGTATTATATTGTGGGTTGAAGGATTTTATTGGCTATTACAACCACAAGAAACCTCATCAGGGGATTGGAAGGATTGCTCCAATAATGCTTTATAAGCAGGTTGCCTGAAGTTTTGAACAAAGAAAAAAGTAACAAAAAAGAAAAAAAAGGTATCTTGTTTATAACTGTTAATATCGAGAATAACTCTTCGAGTTATTTCCCGATATTAACAGAACAACAACAAGAACAACAAGTTAAATTCAATTAAGATAACTTAACCAGTGGTCTAAAGAATAGGGAGTATTAAACTGAAATTTAATGTTGACGATTATATAAATGATAATGAACCGGCTACTTACGTAAATGCAGAAAATTCATTTGATAATTTAAAATTTGATGTAACTAATTATAGCGGAAGTGAAAAAACAGCTTCTTTCGAAGAAATGGTTTTACCTGTAGATGAGTTTGAAAACCTAAAATTCGATGTAACTAAATATACTGCAGACACTGAACAGACTTCCCTGGATGTAATTGAACTGCCTATAAATAAGTTACAACACCTGAATTTCGATGTAAGTACATATACCGGAAACACTGAACTGACTTCCCCGGATGTAATAGAATTGCCAGTAAATGAATTTGAATACACGAAATTTGATGTTTCCAAATACACTGATAAGGATGAAATGAACTTAGATAATATTCAGGAACTTCCGGTTGATGAATTCAGTTACCTCTAATTCGATATCAATAAATATAATGCCCAAAGTAAAATGGACTAGACTATCTTGAGGAAATTCGATAAAACACTTTCTGCTAATCTAGTCATTCAAGCATACAGCTTCACCGAAAAGAAAAAGCCCTGATGCGAAGCATCAGGGCTTCGTGTAGCGGGGGCAGGATTATTTTATGGTCCTGAAAAGTAGGGCTTAACAACAAAACCTCAGTCTCACTTCGTTCGCCTGTGTCTTTTATTTTTCATCGTTGCTTTGCAAACAAGTTTGCAGCACTATAGGAAAAAGAAAAACCCTTGAAGCTGGGCTTCAAGGGTTCCGTTGTAGACTACTCTGATGAAAGATATAACCTTTCAATACTTAAAGAAGTTAAAAAAGTAGTTGATTTTATTGAAACATCTATGTTTTAACATAATTCTATTTGCTGAATGAGTTATCTGTTATTTGATTAGAATATAGAATACTGCCAATTAAAAGCAAAAAGTCATTATTACAAAAGATGCAGATTTCAAGATGTGATTTGATATGTTTTTTGTCTCTAAATCTCACAAAAATGTAAAAATGAAGAAAACTGTTGACTTTTCCTTCGACCTATTCATTCGGTACATAATGTATAGATTATATACCCGTAAGGGTACTTTGGCTATATATAATATTGTTTTTATACCCTATAGGGTGCAATATTGTAATTAGTACAATTATTTATACCCGTAAGGGTGTATTTCTATGAAATTGTATTATATTTGTACCCGAAAGGGTATATATCATGACATTAAGTGAATTTGTAAAAGAAAAAAGGCGACTAGCCAACCTTACTCAGCCTGAATTGTCAGAAAAAGCTGGCGTAGGTCTTCGGTTTGTCCGTGAACTCGAACAGGGTAAAGAAACTCTGCGTTTGGATAAGGTCAATCAAGTGCTGCAACTTTTTGGCTATGAAGTGGGCGCTTTACCACTAACCCGAAATACTCCGACAGATGAGAAAAGCTGAAATAAAAGTAAACGATAAATCTGCAGGTTGGCTCACACAGGACGAAAACGGGTATCATTTTCAATACGATAAGATTTTCCTGGAATCCTCTGATGCCGTGCCGGTCAGTGTTACGCTGCCACTACAGGATAAGCCTTTTAAAAGTAAGGTGTTGTTTCCATCCTTCGATGGTCTTATCCCTGAAGGATGGCTACTTGATATCGCCGAAAAAAACTGGAAATTAAACCCGCGCGATCGTATGGGATTGTTATTGGTATGTTGTAAAGATTGTATCGGGGCAGTAAGTGTTCATGGTGTAATTGGGGAGGACAGTTTATGAAGAGATGTTTATTTTGCTACGGATTGTTAGAAAACCATGAAGCAGATTTCCATTCAGCTTGCAGTAGAAAGATATTTGGTCTGGTAGCTCCACCGGTAGTCAATTATCATGAATCTCAGATGGAAGAGCTGGCCCTGCAGGTAGTTCGTAGCCAAATGGCAGTCACTGGTGTACAAGCCAAAATTTCACTGGGTTTGTCACCAGGTACGGGAAAGAATGAACCAAAACGCCTTACAATTGTAGGTCTATTGGGCAGTTATATTCTAAAACCACCAACACTAAATTATAAACAATTGCCAGAAGTTGAAGATCTCAGTATGCACCTGGCTGATATAGCAAAAATAAGGGTGGTGCCACACACATTGATCCGCCTTCAATCAGGCAAATTAGCATATCTGACAAAAAGAATTGACCGTGATAAAAAGAATAAACTGCACATGGAAGACATGTGCCAGATAACAGAACGATTAACTGAAGATAAGTACCATGGTTCATACGAACAAGTTGCAAAGGCTATATTGAAGCACTCTGCCAATCCCGGATTGGATGTAATAAATTTCTTTGAACAGGTATTATTTTCATTTCTTACCGGCAATGCCGATATGCATCTGAAGAATTTCTCTTTGATCCGTCAGCCGGGAATTGGCAATATACTATCCCCGGCATATGATATGGTAGCCACGGCACTTGTAAATCCTGCCGATGATGAAGATATGGCACTGACATTAAATGGCAAAAAGAAAAAATTAAACCGGAAAGATTTCAGTATTGCTTTCACTTCTTTGAACCTTGATGCGAAGCAACAGGAAAACATCTTTAAGAAAATGGAGAAAGCCAAAAACAAATGGATGGAGTTCATAGATATCAGTTTTTTAGACACTGACTTTAAATCCTCATACAAAAATATCATACAGGATCGCTTTTCCAGGCTCAAGGTTTAAATTTTTATTGGATGAGTTTTTCGAAAGCAGGATTACTGTGGTTATCCTGAAAAGTGGGGCTAAACAAGGAAGCCTCATGTTTATTTCGTTCGCCTGAGTCTTCTATTTTTCATCGTCGTTTTGCAAACAAGTTTGCAGCTCTATAGGAAAAAGAAAAACCCTCGAAGCTGGGCTTCAAGGGTTCCGTTGTAGCGGGGGCAGGATTCGAACCTACGGCCTTTGGGTTATGAGCCCAACGAGCTACCTCTGCTCCACCCCGCAATATTTCTTTGTATTAAATGAACATCAAAATGGGAGTGCAAAGATATATTTTGTTTATTTGTAATCCTAATTATTCCAAAAATTTATTTTCATGACACATAAAGCTGGCTTTGTCAATATTATAGGGCATCCCAACGTGGGAAAGTCAACGTTGATGAACAGCTTGATGGGGGAAAAACTATCCATTATCACCCCAAAAGCACAAACAACCCGGCACCGCATACTAGGGATTGTAAACGGCGACGATTACCAGATTGTCTATTCCGATACCCCTGGCATTGTGAAACCGCATTATAAATTGCACGATTCGATGATGAAATTCGTGCAGACTGCACTGCAGGATGCTGATGTTTTTGTCTATCTTTCCGAAGTGGGCGAAAGCAGTTTTGATACAGAAGTAATCGAAAAGATCAGGAACTCAGGAAAGCCACTTTTGTTTGTAATCAACAAAGTAGATACGATCACCCCAATGGAGGTTGAGGGTAAAGTGAACTACTGGCAGGAACAGTTTCCATCTGCAGTAATTATTCCTATTTCAGCAAAACTGAATTTTAATGTGGATAGAATTTCTACGGAAGTATTGCGCCTGTTGCCCGAAAACCCGCCATATTTTCCAAAAGATGATGAATTGAGCGACAGGCCGTTACGGTTTTTCGTTTCCGAAATTATCCGCGAGAAAATTTTTCTGCTTTTCAAACAGGAAATCCCTTATTCAGCCGAAGTAGTGGTGGATTCGTATAAAGAAAAAACGGATATCGTAGCAATAGGTGCAACCGTTTTTGTGGAGAGGGAAACCCAGAAAGCAATTATACTCGGACATAAAGGCGCGGCTATTAAGAAATTAGGGATACTGGCCAGGAAGGACATCGAAGCTTTTATCGGCCATAGGGTTTACCTCGAATTAAGCATTAAAGTCAGCAGCGACTGGCGCGAAAACGAAAACCAGTTGAAGCGCTTCGGATACGAATTTTAACTATAAACCCTGCCTTGTGAGCAGGGTTTATAGTTTTTTGATAGCCAGGATGTTTCTTGAACGCTTACTTTCACCCTTCTACCCTCTATTTTCTGTTTTCTGTTTTAGAACGGGCAGCATTCCATTTCCCTGACCCTGCCGCCACGGTAACCCGGGCTCCATCCGCCGCTGCTTCCGCCACTGAACAGGCTGAAATTATCAAATTCGAACACTAACGATATTTCATGCGACGATTTGAAAGCAGTGCGTACATCAGGGATAATGTAATCGTAAGTGTACATGATTTTCATGCGCGATTCAGAGTTGAAAGGTGCATTAATCCCAATGGTGAAAATGGCATCTTTTGCTTTGAATAAATCAAAAGTCTGGTTGCGGAACCAAACTCCAAAATAAATAGATGATTTCAGGATATTTACGCCCAATGCGTAAGTAGAAAATTCGGATTGCTTTTCGTAAATAAACCCGGGATTGAATTTAAAACTGCCGGTAGTCCGGTACGAACGGTATGACGAGGATCGGCCGCGCTCGATTTCGAGTACCAGGTCACCGTTGATCACAAGTTTTCGTGGCAAAGGTGAATTTAGACCAAGAATGGATTCATTGGGTTGGAAAACATGGTGTACAGCCGCACCTATAGTGCCCTGAATATTTGAATAACTTGAACCTGTTGAAGTAAAACGATAAACACCGCCCACCGAAAAATCGGGATAGGAAACACGGTTTGAGGCAGAAGGTACAAACGCAGTCTTGTAAATTCTGCCATAACGGGGATTCAATTCATCGGTAAAGACGAAATCATCCCAATTTACCGATTTTTGGGCGTATGAAACCATAAATCCTACTTGCGCTACCATATTTTCGTACAAAGGGATGCGTGCGGCAGTACCAATTCCTATATTGTTGGCCTTAATTGTGCCGGTTCCGGCTTTATCGGAGGACACAAGCAGTCCAATACCTCCTGAACCGGGAATGGCACGCTCAGCCATATCCATCGAGAAAGTATAGGTTTTGCAATCATCAACCAGCCCGGTCCATTGGTTACGATAGTTAAACCGCGTCCTGACGCCCGAAGTGAGGCCAATATACCCCGGATTGTAATAAATCGGGTTGTTATAGAACTGCGAAAAGATGGGATCCTGTGCTTTCAATGGGATAAATCCGGCTGCCATCAGCAATATCAAAGCTGACCGAAAAATCATGCGCTTGTGTAAAATATTGTTTTTCATGGGTTTAAGCTATATTGTTAAAGGCTTACGGAAAAATTTCGGTAAGTCGGCATGTTTTTCAAATAAGTGCTTAAAAGTACAATTTTTTTTATTGAAACAATTTTTTTTAAAATTATTATTCCGGAACTTCATTTTTATGTAAAATCACTTAATAACGAAAAAACCACTCATTTCGTATGAATGGTTTAACCTGATAAAGTTATGCCGGAAATGAGGCTAAAATACTATTTTTGTAACCTAAGAAAACGGAAAAACTATGGAATCAACAATAAATAAAATATCACTGGAAATACTGCATTTACCTGACCGAACCAGCATCCTGAAACACATCATCAGCCTTCTTGATCTCACCACCCTCGAAGGGACAGACAATGATGAGAAAATCACGCAACTGTGCCAAAAGGTGCTACAATTCGGCGAAAAAAACCTGCCATTGCCTGCCGCGGTTTGTGTATATCCTCCTTTTGTAAAACTCTCAAAAAAATTGCTGGCAGGCAGTGGAGTGAATGTTGCTTCGGTGGCAGGTGCGTTCCCATCAGGACAACTCCCTTTGGCCTTGCGTGTGAACGAGGTCAGCTACGCCATATCCGAAGGTGCCGATGAAATTGATATGGTGATCTCCAGGGGGGCTTTTCTTGCTGGTGAATACCAGAAAATTACCGATGAAGTGGCGTCCATCAAGCAGGAATGCGGGAATCACCATCTGAAAGTTATACTCGAAACGGGAGAACTGGTTACAGGAGAAAATATCCGTTTGGCTTCAGAACTGGCCATTAATGCAGGTGCCGATTTCATAAAAACCTCAACCGGGAAAATCCAGCCTACCGCTACTCCCGATGCAATGGCAGTAATGCTTGAAGTCATCAGTAATTATTACATGCTTACAGGAAAAGAAATCGGCATCAAACCTGCCGGTGGCATTTCCACCCCTGACCAGTCTTTGTTTTACTATCTATTGGTTAAGGAAATAGCGGGCGAAGACTGGCTGAACAACAGGCTCTTCCGTATTGGCGCAAGCCGGTTGGCCGATGCAATTGTGAAGGAAATAAATAGTTAATCTCATTTATAGAATTTCTTAACAGCCTCCCCCCGAAGAACCTTGCTTTTTCACCGGGATTACTGGTTTTTTATCAGTTTCTTTGGCCGCTTTGCCTGTATTGCCAGGAGCAGTCACATTTTTCAACGCGAGGGTATCAATCTGCGGTGTTTCGCTGAATTGCGGGAAAAGCCATGTAAGTGAATCATTCCCGGATAGTTGCGTAAAACTGCCCGTATAAAGCATAGCATTCAGAAGCCCGGTCTGCCGGAGCATAAGCCATGGGCCGCTGGCCTGTTGCTGGGTTTCGCCATAGATAATAACTGGCACACCGGCTTTATTGATTTCCCGGTAGAGTGTTTTATTCTGTCGGGTGAACAGTTTGCGGACAGGAACGTTAATGGAATTTCCCAGATGTTTCTTTTTAAAATCCGAGGAGTTGCGGACATCAATTAACACCATCCCGGGGTATTTTGAAATTTCGATTTTTGCCCTGGCAGGAGTAATGGTACAGGCAGTGTCGTTCATCAAGGCAAGGGTAGCAGCAGGTGTGAGCGAATAATTCACATCCGGTCTGCGTAAGGTAATTAATCCTGCAATTATTACCATTACAATAGCTAAAACCAACAGAGTGAGCCGGTTAGTCCGCGATAGTTCTTTTATCATTGATTACTCATTTTTTAGTTAACAACCTCCACCGGAGGATTTTCCGGTAGATTTTTTCACAACAATGTTTTCCTTTTTTCTGACTTGCTTACCAGCAAATTTTCCTGTTTCAGGATTTCCATAAAAAAACTGGCAGGCAGCTTTCCTGAAACTATATTGCCTGAAGGCTTCTGATGGTTCAGTGTCCGCAGGTTTTTTAGCTTTTACAATGGTATTGAACCAATGGTTTACTCCTCCTTTCATGACATAAATACGCTGCATCCCAATCCGTTTGGCAATGATCCATGCCTGATCTGAAGTAACTCCTGCATTGGAACAGAAAACCTTATCCTTTTCATTTTGTTCCAGCAATTCCAGCGCAGAGGAAGAAAGCAGAGAATCAACAGGAATGTTAATCGCTCCAGGTATGGCAAAAGCATTAAACTGACTGGCTGATCGCACATCGATAAGCAACAGGGCAGGATCTTTTTTTACAAGGCGATCGGTAACATCGTCAGTAGTAAGGAAGCGGGAAGGATCATCGATGGCAGCAAGCAGCAATTCGGGTTTCAATTGTTTATCGTCTTTTTGTGCTGGCATGAAGAGCATACCGATGCCCAGTGCGATGATAATTCCTGCAAGCAGAAGATATTTTTTATTCATTTTTAAAAAATTAATACTCTACATTTTTAACTTTCTTTTCCACAAAGGCAGCCCCGTAGAACATGCCCACAGCTGCAACTATCAGCAGGAATGCAAATACAGTTTCACGCATGCCGATCAGGTCGTAGATTTTAGCTCCACCAAGGTTGTTGCTTTTGTAAATTCCTTCAAATAAGGGATATAATTCGGAAAACAGGAAAACACCCAGAAAAAGCCCTGTGGTGAAAAGCATCGCATCAATTTTTCCGATTGCTATCCCGCAAAAACTGGTACCGGGACAAAACCCGCCCAATGCAAAACCAAGTCCCATTATCACTCCTCCAATGATGGCGGAGGTTACATAATAAGGATTTATGTAAAGCATGGAGGCATCCATCCAACCCATATAATCGAAGTAGATGATACCTGTCATGGAGGTGAGTGCTGCGGTGAAAAAAACACGCAATACCACGAAATCGTAGCCAAAAAAAGTTCCCATTATTTTCCGGGAAGAGGAGAAACCTGAGGCTTCAAGTGAAAAGCCAAAGCCCATACCCAGTAACAAGGCGATTACGTTGTTCCAGGCTTCGGGAATTACACCCATTGGAATGAGAGGACCAGTCATATGTTAAATTTTTTTGCGGTTGGAAAGTTGGAGAGCTTGAAAAGTTTGAAAGGTTTGAAGAGTTTGAAGGGTTTGAAGGGTTTGATAGTCCTGCTTCAGTTTTAAATCCATAATCTTTTAAAAATCCAGGAGAAAAGATATGCTGAACCGAAAATGGCCATCATGGTTATAATTCCTGATGCTGAAAGCACCGCCATTCCGCTGAGGGCGGCACCACTGGTACACCCGCGGGCAAACTGCGATCCGATGCCAAAAAACATTCCACCTGCAAGTGCAGCTAAAAGCCTCTTTTTGTTTGTGATTTTTGGTGAGTGCTCCACTTTCAGTTTAAGCCTACCATACAAAGCACCTGAAAGGAATCCTCCGGCAAGTACTCCTAATACTTCGAATACCAGCCAGTTGCTCATCGGACTGGCATCGTCGCTCAGGAACTTGCTGTAATAATCTGATTTATCGGCATGTTGGGGTGCAACTGCATGAACGGCTGTTACTACAGTACTCTTTACTGCACCACTTGCCCCAAGGCCGCGGCCTGTGATATAATAAGTTGCAAACAGCACCAATCCCAGCATTACCCCTCCAAGGTATGGATTGATGTAGAAGCTGCCATCTCTTTTTGTGTTTTCCATAAGATGTTTTGAGTTATCAGTTATCAGTTATCAGTAATCAGTTATCAGTAATCAGTAATCTGTATTCTATAATCTGTAATCTGTGATCTGTGATCTGTGATCTGTAGGTTGTGATCTGTAATGAGTCAATCAAATCGTTAGTCGTCAATCGTACATCTTAATATAAATATCGCGCAATTTGCCCTGCCTCAACCATGATGAAACGGAACATTAGTCCACCGAAAAGTATGAGGATGACCGGAATAACCGTTGGGATGTGGTAACCAAGTCTTTCGAGTGATTCTAGGATTGCAGGGAACACCAGTCCGAGTACGATAACAAACACCCAGAACGAAACAGTGAATTGTCCTCCCAGAAAAAGGTAAGCAGCATCAATCTGCACCTGCGATCCTGCAAGGAATCCCATAATCATATGCGTTATCAGGAACAACTCTATAACGATCAGCAAAAGATCGAGCCGACCGATAATCTGCTTTTCGAGTTGATTTTTACTCAGCAGCATGATAGATGCCGCACCGGTTGACATGCCGGAAACCAAGAACAAAGGCCCGAGCAGTGCAGTATTCCACAAAGGCCTTGCATTGAAAGCTGAAAGCAGTATTCCGGTGTAAATACCCAGGATTACCGCATAAATAGCCATCGGCCAGGCAATATATTTCCGGTTGCGGATCGTCCAGGCTTCAAAACGGTTCAGAAAAGCAAACTTCCAATCCCATCGCGGAAATACCTCTTTTATATAACTTGCTGACCATACCAGGGAAATGGGTGTAATAATCATAAGTACCCAGGCGCCCCATCCCATTGGCGATTGCAGTCGGATAGTTGTATATAGCTGCCAGAAATACAGCTTATGCTTCAGGTCGAGGAAGAGCATAAGTAAACCGATAACCAGCGCGAATGGTACGATAAAAGGAGCCCATTTTACTGTAGCCTGCATTTCTTTTTCTTTTCCAAGAATAGTGAAAACCCCTGCAAAAAACAGGATGCCTGCTGCCAATCCACCAAGGAACAGGTAAATTGGGATCTGCCAGTGCCAGATGTTCAGGTAAGGATCTATATTTGGGATGTTTCGTCCACTAACAAGTAATTCTTCTTTCATTTCTAACTGATTGTTATTTGAGTGATCAAACCAGGTAAAATATCTGGGGTTTGGTGCCGGCCTCGGGAGCCAGGGATTTAAATTTGCGGTTTTTCAGCACATTTGTAATTTCTGAATTTGGATCTTCCAGGTCACCGAAAACCATGCACTTTGTGGGGCAAACAGCAACGCAGGCTGGCTTTTCCCCTTTGCGTACCCTGTGAATACAGAAAGTGCATTTGTCAACATAACCATCAGGGTGCGAGTACCTTGCCTCGTATGGACAGGATTGAATGCAAGCTCCGCAACCTATACATTCGTTGTGAGTTACCAGTACGATTCCGCCATCATCGAAATGACTTGCACCAGTCGGGCAACAGCGAACGCAGGGCGAGTTGTCGCAATGGTTGCAACGTTCGGAGCGCAGTTCTATCACCACATTCGGGTAGCTTCCATCCACGGTTTCCGACACCCAGTCGCGACAAAAACCAAGCGGGACATCATTTTCTGTCTGGCAGGCTACCACACAGTCGCTGCACCCAACGCATTTGCGGGTGTCAATTGCCATAGCATATCTCATGATTGTACCTCCTTGCTGTTTTGTTCGTTGGTAACGAAAGTGACGAAATTACCCCGCATTCCGGTTCCGCCCATCAGAGGGTCAACCATAACATTGGTAATCAGTTCGGTATCGTTGGCTCCTTTGCCAAATGCCCTGCTGAGTTCCTTACGGTGATGGCCGAAACCATGCACCATGTAAACTGAATCCCATCGGATGCGTTCGGTAAGCCTTACTTTTACAGGAAAAGTGGAAACTATTCCGTCCTGGTTTTTCAGATAAACATATTGTCCTTTTTTCAATCCCCAAATCTTTGCCACACCTGGGTTTATCCAGACCGAATTCTCAGGCATGAGTGCGATAAGATTCGGATTGTTGGCAGTCCGGCTGAAGGTATGCATGGGAGCACGGCCGTAAATCAGGCGATAAAAACCATCTTCAGGTTCAGGGTGGGGTGTGTAAACCGGCATGGGATCAAAACCTGCAGAAGCGAGCGATTCGGAGTACAACTCAATTTTGCCGGAAGCAGTATTAAATTTATTTGGCAACGACGGATCAAGATACGGAGAACCTTTTTTTCGCGGAAGCACAACAACACCTGTTTTTTCAAGTTCTTCAAGATTTGTGCCGATTTGTTTTAACTGCCAATCAATCACTTCTTTGTAATCCTCATATTCGAAATAGGAATGCAATGCCAAGCGTTCGCCCAGCTGTTTGGCAATCCACCAGGCAGGTTTGGTTTCGTACATCGGTTGAATTGCAGGCATGCGGAGAGCCACACTCGGCACTCGGTGCGGTGCATCGCGCAGGTCGTCATAACGTTCAAGGTAAGTACATTCGGGCAGAACCACATCGGCATAACCTGTCACCTCGGTAGGCATGGTATCTACCACAACCACGAGATCAAGTTCCTGCAGGGCTTTTTCCATCTCATTTTTCAGTGGGATTGCCATCGGAAGGTTAGTGCCTGCAATAATCCAGCCATGAATCTGATGCGTGTTTGTTTCGGAAGCTATGGAAGCTTCAATAAATGCATTGGTAACTGACATTTTTGCAAAAGGAAACTTCCCATTCAATGTTTCCATCCACGACCATTTCGGTTTTGGATATTCAG
>Ga0247841_10001881_pt1 | contig 44103 bp, 48 predicted proteins | sample LaCruzMarch2015__2_FD_192410 | JGI IMG/M metagenome (GOLD analysis project Ga0247841, IMG submission 192410) | Freshwater microbial communities from meromictic Lake La Cruz, Castile-La Mancha, Spain - LaCruzMarch2015_18m | ecosystem: Environmental > Aquatic > Freshwater > Lake | place: Spain...
AAAGTAATCAATTTTTTTTCCACCTTTGGGAAAGGTGGAGCCAAATCCTTTGGTTTAACCTTTTTTAAAGGTTAATTTGCTCCACTTTTTTGAAAAGTGGATGGATTAAAAATTCAATATTTTTATGTAAACTCATAATATGTACGTATATTTAGAACCACAAGGGGGATTTAATGATATTATGGTTTTAATAAATATAGTTTTAGATTATTGCAATAAATATAATCGAATTCTTTTGATAAATGGATTAAAATCTGACTATCGTACTAATTTTTCTGACTATTTTGAGTTTTCAAATCATCATAATGTTATATGTGACTCATATGAAATTATTAAAATTTGTAGTAATGTTACTAGCATTTATCCAGATGTATTAAAAAATAAAATGACAAATATATTAAACGGGGAATGTTTTTTTTCATTTTCATTACCTGAATATACATGTGTGTATAATGGCGCCACATTAGACTTACCTGAAATGCATAGAGAAGAAAAAATAATCGTTTATGCTAGATGTGGCCATGCTTTTGATGGATACAAAATATTTAGACAATTAAAAATGGCTGTAAATATAAAAAATATGTGTAAAAAAAGATATGGTTTATTAAAAAAACCATATTTAAGTATTCATGTTCGTAATACAGATTATAAATCAGACTACAAATCACTATATTATAACAATAGAGAACTAATTCATTCTTTTAATGAAATCTATCTAGCAACAGATGATAGAAACGTGATCGGATTTTTTAAATCAAAAAGACTACCAATTAAAAATTTCACTACATTTCCAAATGGTAATTATTATAATTTGCATTATTCTGAAATTAGTCCATATACTAAAATGGTAGACTTGTTTTGCGATATTTTTATAATTTCAATGTCTAATAAATTATTGTCGAATTCAACGGGTGGTTTTACTGGCCTAGTTAAAACTTGCAAAGAAAATGCATATGAAATGTTCTATCAGTTTCAATAGAATTTGGCGATTGAGAAAAAAGCCCCTATTTGGGGCCTTAACTTTAGTTAAATTTTTCCACCTTTGAGAAAGGTGGAGCCAAAGTGTTTGAAGTTGAAGTTCCACATTTCAAAGGTGGAGCCAAATCTACCTTTGAGAAAGGTAGAGCCAAAGCCATTGAAGTTGAAGTTGATAGGAGGGGTCATAGGGGAACCTTAGGTTCCCTTAAAATAAAATTGAGATACTTTTTTAACATTCTTGGATACGCATCTAAATGTATTAAAAGTGTAACGAACCTAATAACAAGCAGAAAAGCAAAATGTCAATCAATGTCAATGCCGAGAATGTTGTCCAAGTCGCCTGTCAACAGGCTGGTTGTAGATGCGTGCCTATAGCTAGTAAAGAGCTACCGGTGTCCATTAAACTTGCCATTGAAAAGGATATGGAGGATGGCCGTTCATTTGTCGTTTTACCAGTATTTGAAATTGATAGCTTAAAAGTTAATTGTGAGCTCATAGTCAATGAAAATGGCATGTCTTTATGTATTAAAACGTCTAAAATGTTGATGTACGATAGAACACCAGAGGACAGAGCATACGTTGTGCGTCAACTTCTCTTTCGAAAAACATATATAAAAAAACTAACAAAGTATTCACTGAGAGATTATGAGAGCGTTATTAAACATATGAATAATGATATTAAGGACATGAAGTTTGACAAATTGAATGGTGTATTTGTGACACCTCAAATCAAACATCCAATGGATGTTCCTCATGTTTCTAGTAACGAAGAAAATATTAATAGGGTTCCATGTGATGAGAAACATCCAGAAGAATGTTCCGTTTGCCTGGATACGACTAAAACTACGACACCATGTGGTCATAAAGTATGTGTTTCATGTTGGTGTCAAATCAAGCCTAAAGGACGCGAGTTGCCTTGTCCTATTTGCCGCGCTGATTTGCTTCAATCAAAAAAAATCCGTATTATTGATAGCAGAGTTGATGAGGATGTTGCTGACAATGAAAATGTTGATGATGACGATAGTGATGACGATAGTGATGATAATGACCTCTATTTTTGGGAAAGTCAAGGTGAGGATAATGATGAAGATATTCAGTATGCCCAGTTCCCTGAACCTATTGAGTTTCCTAGTGTTCGTCAAAATACTGTTATGGATATGTACTAGTCAACCTTTAAGAAAGGTTGAGCCAAATGTTTTGTATTATGTAAATTTATAACTAACTACCCTTTTTTACTCTATATTTTCTCTCTTTGATTAATGTTAAAGAGAGAAAATTATTAATGTCTTCTTCTTACCACTTTTTGAAAAGTGGTGCAAAACATTTTGGATCAACCTTACCACTTTTTGAAAAGTGGTGCAAAACATTTTGGATCAACCTTTTCTACGAGTTGTTTTTCTAGATTTTTTGGCTCTACCTTTTCGAAAGGTAGATTTTTTGGCTCTACCTTTTCGAAAGGTAGATTTTTTGGCTCTATATTTTCTACGGGTAGATTTTTTGGCTCTTGATTTCCCTCCAGTGTTGTATCTGTTTTGACTTGCAATCCTCATACTCGACATCATTGTTGGTGCAGCCGAACTGATAATTACATCCCAACAAAGTATGGGGGTTATAGAAATAGATTGCGTAAAATAATATCTATCTCCTGGTGAATTAACGTTTCTAAATTTAAATATACTTTTATTACGACTCGATAAACGTAATACATCTCCGTTTTTATAATATCGTGAGTTTCTAAATTCATTCATTAAAACAGAATCCATACTTCCTATTTCTTGCTGTACCTTTTTAACGGCATCATTAAAAGAAGACACAAAAACACAACCTTCATTATTATATAAAATTGTTCTGAAGTAGTTATTATTAAATATAATTTGAATAGGATATTCTGGGGGACTTAAAGCTGCTTTTTCTTGACATTCATTAAAAAGTCTTGATTGTTCCGCATATTTTTTTTTATAAGCTTCTAGTTCGGCTGCTTCGGCTGCTTCCTCTTCTGGTGTTTTTTCTTTTACACTATACGAAGATGAATATCCTCTAGAACTATTACTACTATTATTACTACGTGCGCGGGAGGCAATTGCATACATATATTATTAAAACAAAATAATTTTGTTCTTCGAAGAATGTTAAAGAGAGAAAAAAGTTTTTAAATCTATATACTATACTTCACACTGCACTATATCATACGACCATCCATACGCTACGCACCATATACAGTGTAAACACGTGCGGCGGGGTGCTGGGTCCGCATAGAAGGTTCGCGGAATGTTCCGTGGAATATATTCCTCGAAGTACGGGAAACGAGAAATGGGTGTTTTTTTGATTTATCGCTGGTGTTTTACACTGCATATATGGTTTGGATTATATAAAGGAGTTTATAGGTTTTTCAATATTTCTCTCCAAAATGTTAAAGAAAAAGTGGGTCCAAAAGTATTTTGGCTTTTCGTTTTTGGACATTTTTTTGTCCATTTTTGAAAAGGGTATATTGACTTTCCCAAAATACACCATTTGTGACTGAAATGATTTTTTATCGTCTGGTTACTAAAATAATAATTTCGGTTTTGTGATGATAAATTTTTTGGCGTTAAACTTGGCTACTTTTAATATTGGCATATTTTAGGAGAGAATGTCAACTTTTAGCAACCAAAACACGAAAAAAAACGAAAAAAACGAACATGTTAAATATTATTGTAATATTTGTGACTTTAATACGTGCAAATTAACAGATTATAATAGACATTTATTAACCCTAAAACATTTACGCAACCAAAAAAACGAAAAAAACGACAAAAATATCCATATATGTGAAAATTGTAATAAAGAATATTTTAACAAAAGTGGATTATGGAGACACAAGCAGAAATGTATTTTGAATAAAGACAATAAATGTGAAGAAGACACACTAGTAAAATATTTGATGAATGAAAACAAAGAATTAAAAAATATGATTATTGAGGTTTGCAAGCAAATTCAGCCTCTTAATAATAGTGTCAACAATAACAATAATAATATGACCCATTCTAACAATAAGACATTCAATCTACAATTCTTTTTGAATGAAACTTGTAAAAATGCTATGAATATTAAAGACTTTGTTGATCATGTTCAATTGGATTTAGCTGACCTCGAAAATGTTGGTAAGAGTGGTTATATTGAAGGGATTTCCAATATAATCATTAAAAATTTAAACGCTTTAGAAATGGAGAAAAGACCCATTCATTGTGCTGACCAAAAGAGAGAAGTTATATACATCAAAGATGAAGATAAATGGGAAAAAGAAGAAGCCAATAAACCTAAAATGAGAAAGTTGATACGACAAATTGCACACAAAAATATTTGTATGTTTAAGGACTTTAGAGAGAAATATCCGGATTGTGACAACTCTGACTCTAGAAAAAGTGATGTGTTTAATAAAATTGTTTATGAAGCTATGGGTGGAAAAGGCGATGATGATGACCTAAAAGAAAATAAAATTATTCATAAAATTACCAAACAAGTTTGCATTGATAAAGAAAACCTTTCTTAAAGGTGTTATGCACTATATCACGCGATAATCATACGCTTCGCACCATATACAGTGCCAACACGTGCGGCGGGGTGCGAACGGAACATTCCGCGAACATTCTTTCAACAATCGTATTTCAAATGTAAAAGCGAAAAGCGGCGTTAAGAAATGAGTGCTGAATTAATTTATCGCCCACAAAACAACTTAAATAGAATATGCAAATTATATGTATAAATTTGCATATGTCTGATTTTGATATTGTCAGTTTAATTGAACAAAATCCTATTACAAAATTATCAGGGGATTACCATAACAAATTAATTACCAAAATTAAAGAAACATTTAATGATAGTCAACAACAAATGTTTGTCACAAGTTTTTATTGTTATTTGAATTGTGATAAAAAAAACGATTTTGTTATTGATTTAGATAATGTATGGAAATGGTTAGGGTTTAGTTCTAAACATAAAGCAAAAGAATTATTAAATAAATCCTTTATTCTTGATAAAGATTATAAGCTATTGCTCACCCAACAGGGAGAGCAAACAACACATATCAAAGGTGGTCACAATAAACAAACAATATTATTAAATATCGACACCTTCAAAAAATTCTGTTTAAAAGCAGGCACAAAAAAAGCCGATGAAGTTCACGAATATTATATTAAATTGGAAGAAACACTCCACGAAATCATTCAAGAAGAAAGCAATGAACTTAAACTTCAATTAGAAACTTATAAAACTCAAATTGTTACAAATGAGAAAGACAAATTAATTATTAGAGAGAAAACTATTTTACAACAATTTCCTAATAATACTCAATGTGTTTATTATGGAATTATAGATAATCTTAGTGATAAAAATGAGAAATTAATTAAATTTGGAAATTCTAATTTCTTAAAAAATCGTGTATGTAAACACAAAGAAACATATTCTAACTTTTGGTTAGTTAATGCTTTCAAAGTTGATAACAAATTACAAATTGAAAATGCTATTAAAGATTGTGAATTTTTCTCTCAAAGACTGCGTACTATTACTTTGAAAAATAAAAAGTATGTCGAACTACTTTCCATGGATGATGTTACTTTTGAACAATTAGATAAAGTCATCAAAGAAATTATTACTAATATTGAATATTCGCCTGAAAATTATGTCAAAATATTGCAAGAAAATAAACATTTAAAACAGCAACTACACATTAAAAATGAACATAATAATTTTAATGATGTTATTTTATTAACTACCGAAAATAAACATTTAAAAATTCAAAATATCAAATTAGTCAAAAAACTTGATTTAATTAAAAAGAATAAAAAATATAACATTGATATTGTTACTGAAGATAATGTGAAAAATATTCAACCAGAAGAAATTGATAATTATGTTACTACTATCAATTCATTAAAACAAAACTATTATAATCAAGTTAAAAGAAATAAAGAGGGGAAATATTTTTGCAATGATATTATTTACGATAAATTGATTGGTACGAGAGAAGAAGTATGGAATTGTACTGTATATAAAACCACAGGAGGATTGACTAAAAATGATTTAATGCTTAACACAAGCGGCAAAATTGTTTCTAAAAAAAAATCTGCTTCTGAGGCATACCTTGATAGATTTAAACTACATGGTATTAATAAAACTTCTTAATCCTGCAACCATAGAATGTTTAATAGTATGCACTATATCCAACTATATCATCCGCTTCGCACCGTATCCAGTGCCAACACGTGCGCCGGGGTGCGACTGTGCCGGGGTGGACACGATGGGGTCCGCATAGAAGGTTCGCGGAATGTTCCTCGCTATACGGGAAACGAGAAATGAGTGAGGAAACGAGAAATGAGTAGGGAAACGAGAAATGAGTGACAATTTTTTCACGCTATTACCATATTAGCTTTAACTTTTTATAATATAAAAAAAAATCGTCCATATCTATTTTATTTGCTTTACTTACTTCCAGAATAAACGTCTTGAACGCTTTTTCGTATTCTTTATTCATTAAAAGAATATCTATCTTCTCTATTATTGCCTGAAACTCTCCTTCTCTCATACACGACAACAATTGATCCATATATAAATATATTTCATATTTTTTTTATTAAACATTAAAAAAAATACATTTATTTAAATTACAATACATTACAATACAATACAATATGCTAAACTACTATATTTATTCTTCGTATTCGTCTTCCACTTCTTCTTCTTCAAAGTCTATGCGTTGACTTTCTTCGTTCCATTTTCCTACTACTTCTTGTTCCATATTGTAGATTATTCCGCTTTTCTTTGACTTGTAGTATTGTTTTCCCTCGAATTCTATTTTTTTTACTACGTCAGCGGTTTCTTCTTCCACTTCCACTTTCAATTTCTTTGCTGTTACTACTTCTGATCCACCGTTCACTTCTACTGGTTTATTCTCCTTCTTTGGACGACCTTTCTTTCCTGTTGCTTCCTTTGGCTCCTTTGCAGCCTTTACTTTCTTTGGCTTTTCGGCTTTTACTTCTTCCTTTGCTACTTCATTTTCTTCTTCCTTTACTACTTCCTTTGGAACTTCTACTTGAACTTGCGCTTGAGCTTGAGCTACTAGGCTTGCAAATAAATCGTCTTCTTGGTTTGGCGTTTCTAGTACTTTCTTTTCCTTCTTTGGACGACCTTTCTTACCAGTTGGTTCTTTTACTTTCTTTTCACTCTTTGGTCTACCGCGTTTTACTTTTTCTTGGCTCTCTTCTAAGTGAGCTTCTGCTACTTGGATATTTTCACGAACTAACCAACTTTCTATTTCTTCTTTTCCAATATTCTTTTTCTTTAAGACCTCTAAGTATCTTTTTGGACTTTTTCCTTTTGGGTCTTTGTATTCGTATACACCTACGCTTAGGCGTTGATCTATGTTTCCGTATGGTTGACTTTCGCATGTTTTGCAAAAACCATCCTCTACTTTTTTTGGGCATTGAGTGTATAAACCATGGTTTTTTACTATTCCATTGCAACATCCTTCCTTCTTCTTACCATCAAACGGCAGTAACATTTTTGATTTCTTTTCCTTTTTTACTTTCTCTTTCTCTAGGTTTAGTTTTATTAATGCTTCTTTTACGTCAAAATTATATAATCTTCCGCATTCTTCTATCATTTCACATACACTCTTTTTTGTTAGCTTTTTTTTTGCATTTTTTACTATTGGTATTGGCATCTCTATTGTTGACATCTCTACTGTTGACATATCTACTTCAATTAATTTGCTTATTACTTTACTTTTAATTTACTATTTATTTATATTTTCTTCTCAATTTTTTTTTTTATTCACTTACTTTTTTCGACACATTTTATTTTATTATGGGAACCCAGGTTCCCCTATGACCCCTCCTTAAAATGTATGTTTCTTTTTTATTTGTTTATTTACAAAGTTAGTTTATCCCAAAAAATATCAGTATTTTTTTTAATATGACGTTCAGTAATTAATGTTGTATCATTATAATTTTTTGTAATATCGCGTTTAGGAATTAATGCTGCATCATTATCATTGTTACGTTTATTTATGGAATTTTTTGGTTTTTTAAAAATGGTTGTGTTATTCGAAAAAACATTTTTTACAGTAGTATTAGTACTAGTAGTAGTAGGAGTAATAGGAGTGTTATTGTTTTTATCATAATCGTAAATATCTATTACGTTTTTAACAATTTTGCTTCTCTCTATATCATACTTTTCAAAAGTAACAATTTTAATGTTTTCCATAGTGTTATTGGTTCCATGTTTATAATCATATAATCTATTTATAAAATCTTGTAAACCATTCATAGTTTGAATATCAGTCTGATTTAAATCACCAGTTATTACCATTTTACTATTTATACCAATGCGGGTTGTTAATAATTTCATTTGATTTGGTGAACTGTTCTGCATCTCGTCTGCTATTATAAATGAATTTTTAAATGTGCGACCTCTCATAAAAGCTAATGGAGAAATTTCAATAATATTACTATTTATGTAATTATCTAATTCTGTTTTCGAAAAAAATTCTAAAAATAAGTCAAAAATAGGGCGTGTCCAAGGGTCCATTTTTTTTACTATATTACCAGGCAAAAATCCGATGTCTTCTTCTACTGGAACTACCGGTCTAGTAACAATTAATTTATTTATTTCACCGTTTCTTAACTGTGATATTGCTTTTAAACAGGCAAATAATGTTTTTCCTGTACCAGCGGGTCCAACTGCAAGTATTAAGTCAACATCTTCATCATTCAAATAGTCTATGTACTTTTCTTGATTGGTTGACTTTGGGGTATAAATATATGTCTCTCTTATTCTGTTTTTTTCTTTTCGCATATTTAAATTTAATTTGTTTGCGTACTTACAAGTCAATAACATTGTACAATTGTTTATCATCAAAAGAAAGAAATAAATACACACAAGTGAAAATATTGTCATATAAAAATATATGTTATAAATTTTTTATATATAAATATATTTATATATAAAAATTAATTTTTTATTTTTTTTACAATTTTAAAAAACCTTTTATATTTTTTAACACCTTCACTCGTATATCCATCACATTTTCTAACGGGATGTAAGTTATAATTATATACAGATAATATTTGTCTAACCAAATTGATAAGTGGCCACTTTTGATTTTCTCCTGCATTTTGTTGCATACTTGTCATAAAGGATGAACTAAAATTCTTTTTTAACTCGGGTATTAACTCTTTAACTTTATTATACTTATAATCACAAAGTAAAAGTTCTCTAGAAAAAAATATTCCTTCTAAATCACTTAATTCATTAAAGTAAATACCTGCTATACTTAATATTTCTTTACAGTTTGGGTCAAAATCCATACTATTATTATTTATATAAATAATAATATTTATATAAATTATTCCTATAAATAAAATATTGTATTAAGTATATGGCTACATTACCACATGATTTTAACTATAAAACATATTTGTATTTAAATAAAGATTTAAACAAAAATATGACATTCGAACGAACAGTTCAGCATTATTTAAATCATGGTTGCAATGAAAATAGGTCTTATAAAAAGGAAACAAATATTTTAGTTACAGTAATGTCTTGCAAAAAACATTCACACTTATGGGAAGAACTAAAAAAAAGAACAAAAAACTTAATTATTTTTACAGCTTCATATAACAAATCCCCAACGTATTATGACAAAGATGCAAAAATATTGTATTTAAGGTGCAATGATAGTTACGAAGGATTACCCGAAAAAATGATTTTAATGATTGAACAAATTTTGACATTGCCAGAGTTTAAAAATATTACTCATATATTAAAAATTGATGATCATGATACTTATTTTACAGATGAAAATATAAAAAATTTATATAAGTTAAAAGAGTTACATTTATACAACTATATAGGTCAAAAAAAAGAATATCGGGCACCTAATACATGGAGCGACTATCATTTTGGAAAGGTCACTCAAACCAGTCACTGGAATAACAAAAAGGGAGATGTATCAGATGTAACATGGTTAGATGGAGGGTGTAGTTACGTATTAAGTAGAAAAGCAATGAAATATATTAACAAATTTTATAACTCATCAAATATAAACACTTTAAGACGTAATGAAATATATGAAGATGTTATGATTGGAAGATTATTAGAAATGTGTAACTGCCATCCCCATCTAGCAAATTTCAATATTAAAGGTGATAAATAATTTTATAAATTAAATTCAGGAATACAATATTGTTCACCATTTTTAACATACTTTGCTATTATTTTAGGATTTAATTTATTAATAACAATATCCTCTGCCTGATATACATTATCAAACTTATCAATATAATAAATTATTCCCTGAATATCTTGTGCCCATACTTCAATTTTTTGGGTAGTTACTTTATTTTCTTCACCATTAGTTTCCATTATTCCATGAGGCGTTCCTTTCATATGTGTTCCACAATATTCACTACCGTCTTTTTTTCTTCTAGTACATTGTTCATTAGTAGCCCTCTTTGCACAACATCTGTCAAAAATTGGAACAAAATTTTTCACGCGTTTTCTTTTCATAAAATCTTCTTTATTAAAAGAAAGTCTATCATAGTCGTATACATATTGTAATAATTTTGTTGTTTCCTCACTATTATCAAACCCTAATTGTGATATTTTTTCTTTGATATTATCTTTAAATGTAGAAACATATACTTCAATTTTTTTATTTAAACGTCTTTCCATTGTTATTCTTTATGTTATTATTTATAATAATATCTTTAGCTCAATTTTTTATTTAATTGATAAACTACTTAAAGAAAAAACATCTTTTATGTAGTTTTCTTCTTTTTCTTTTTTTTCTTACCATTTTCTATTTTAGATGGATTTGTTGTTTCATTTACTTTTTTCTCTCCTTCAACATTTAAAGTTTCTGTATTTGTAGAATTTTCGCTAACAACTTCTTCAGGAACGACTTCTTCAGTAACAACTTCTTCCGCGACAACTTCTTCAGGAACGACTTCTTCAGTAACAACTTCTTCACTGACAATAATATTATAGTCGATTTCATCAACATCTTCATTAATTATGATTTCTTGATTGTAAATATCACTACCTTCAAGTTCATTATCTAAAAAAATAGACATGTTTGCATTATTTTTAACTGGTTCATTAACATGTTCAAACTTATTTATGTGATTAAAATATTCAAACGGTACATCATCTGTATTATAAGATTTATTATCTATTGCATTACTGTTATTACAACCATGTATTATGTTACTAACCCTTTTCATTCCATTTTTTAACATGGACTTTAAATTACTTTTTTGTTTTATGCTTTCATTTTCATTTTCATTGAAGTTGAATGAGTAATTTGATGGCGTAGTCAACCCACTTTCTGTAGTATTGTTAAAAACATATGTTTCTTCATTGTTTAATTCAAGCTTTAATTTTGTATTTGTGTTATTTGTATCTTCATTTTTTTTGTCTTCTGACACAGGAGTATCATCAAAGTGTATATCGCTGTTGATATTATTGTACATTAGTGAAATTTTATTATTAAATCTTTGCATATATTTAGCATGCATTTTATGGAAAAATTCAATATATGATAAAAATAAGTTTATCTTTTCCTTCATAATAACAATTTCAAAATTAAATGAGTTGACAAAATTATCAATATTTAACCCAATTAACTGTTTATTTCTATGTAACGATAGTTCATTCTCTCTGTGATTAACAATACTCATTATCGAATTTAAAAGAATTAAAATATTCTCATGAAGTTCAATAATTACTTCAAATTTATAATCTTTAAAAGGTTCCAAATCTTTATAAATAGGAAAATTATTTCCTCTAATAATATCTAATATTTTTTTATCAGATACGTTTTCACTGACATAACTAATAATTATTTTATACAACTTAAAATATTCACAATACATGCGATTATTAATTGCTAAAAACATTCTTATCATATCATCATATTCCAGGTCAATTAACTTACTTTGAAAATGAAATGTATCCAAACCAAAAACAAAGAGCTGGGATTTACCATTTTTAATAAAATCCGAATACAGATTTTTTAATTTATCAATTTTTCCTTTTAATGATCCAAAAACATTGTTTATTCTGTCACGAACCAAACTGATGTCATTGAATTCTGTTTTTAAGTTCGAAATTCTGTGTTCCATAATCCCGCTTATAATATTTGTAAATATTAAAATATTTAAGATAATTATAAAGGAATGAAAACTACCGCGTTAAATAGCGAAACAGATGAAAACGCACTTGCTATTGTTAAAACAGTTGAAGAAAAAATTGAATGGACAATTGAACATGAAAAAATTCTTGCTGAATGGGCAGATAAAGCTATGTGTTATAAATGGTTACATTCGAGGGCGAACAGTATGTACTCTAGACTGAACGCATGGTATACTATTCCAGTTATTGTTATTTCAACACTAACAGGTACTGCAAATTTTGCACAGGAACGTGTGCCAGTCGAATACCAAAACTACTTTGTTATGATAGTAGGTGCTTTTAATATAACCGCGGGAATTATTACAACTATTCAACAATTTTTAAAAATTACACAATTAAATGAAGCTCATAGAGTAAGTAGTATATCATGGGACAAGTTTTATAGAAATATTAAAATCGAACTTGCAAAACACCCATTAGAGAGAATGAACGTTAATCAAATGATTAAAATGTGTAAGGAAGAATACGATAGACTTATGGAAATTAGCCCAAATATACCTGATAAAATTATTAAAGAATTCTCTAATCATTTCAAAGGTGATATTTTCAGTAAAATTAACAAACCTGACATTTGTGACTCGTTAATACCCACAGATGACTTTAGAAACCCATGGTTCAATCCTGAAAATAAAAAAAAAGCTGAAGATGAAATGTCTAAAAACGTACAAATGAGAGAAAATAAAATTAAAAAGAAAGAAGAACAGGATTATAAAGATGTCAAAGATTTTATACTGTTATTCAAAAAAATTAATAACAGAGAACCAATGGAAACTGAAGTCTTTGATAATTTAAAAGATAGAATGGAAATACTTACAATTAAAAATATATTTGAACAAATTACTAATTCGAATATAAATTTAGATAATGTATAAATAACTAGATTTGTGGATAGTCATTTGGTAGTACAAAAATTGATATAATAATAAATATTAAAAAATATATGTAGACAAGATAGGCTTCAGGTGACACACCATAAAATTGTAATATTTGCGTTAAACTGTACAAAAAAATAATACATATACCCAGTATGGTAATTTTATTCATTTGTTTATTTAATTATTAATATACGTTGATATAATAATAATTGTATTTATTACTTAATTTTATATGATTGACTTTCATCAAATACATCTTCTATTATAGAAGTGTCTATATAATGATACGATAATGGAACATGACTGTAAAAATCTTTGCAAATGTAAAGAGGTGTGTTTTTTAATAACTTACCGTCGTCTAATTCTATTTTACCCAAAAATACACTATCATATTGTTCTTTCCATGTACTATCATAGTCACTAATTCTTAATGTCATTTTTTCATAACTATTATTATTTCTTTCTTCCAGTTCTAATTTACTTCGTTTAACATCTGATTGATCAATTGCATCATTCGGATAGTTTAATTTTACCAAACTGTCACCTAAAAATAATGCATACCTTACTATACCACTTTTTATGTTTTTCCAATTAATAATTTCCTGATTAGAATTTAAAAATAAACATATTTGATAAATTGCATTATTATAGTCTGTAAAATAATATCCTGGACCTAAAATTGAATTATTATCACATGGAACATTACCAAAAACAAAATTAAAAAATAACTTATTTTCGGTTTTTTCACTATAAACAACAGAAGGAACTTCTATTGTTTTCTGGTTTGCATCTCGTAAAAAAATAAACTCGTTATTTTGTAAAAAGAAATCAACCACGTCTTCATGTATTCTTATATCACACACATTTTTTTTATTTGTTATTTCATCTATCAATGCAAACCAGTATAATTCATCTCTAGATACTAAACTAATATTAATTTCTACTCTAGTTAAGTCAATAAAAATATAGAATTTTCCTTTAAAAAAATAAAACCCCTTAAATTCGACTTTTTTTACAAAGTCGTCAAACTCTATTTGCATGATATTTTTATTTTTATAAGTAATAAACATTGAATATAAATAACATTGTATAGATGATAATAACATATCTTTGTTTTCAATTACATTATAAACATTATTCATACATGCAAAGTTCAACCATTCATTGTATTCGTTAAATAACATTATAGTATTAAATGGTGACTTACCATTCAAATTCAGTTTAAAAGGAACTAATAAAATTTCTGTATTTTTACTATAGATTTCAATATTTTCCAGTTCATCTATATCATTTAATAAATTTAGTGCTTCATAAGTAAAAAACAGTTTATCTTTATCATTCTCTAAGTAACTATTCATAAATAAAATATATAATTAGTAATACTATTTTCTATTTATGTACTTTACGCTTAATTATCTCTTTTATTTGCTCTTCACGATTGTCTAAAATATATTTTGTCAAATCCTCTGCAACCTGATGATTATCCTTATAATAATTTTGTAAACTTGTTAATAATGTTTTGCTGTTGATCGGTTTTTTAACTTTACTTTGTTTATAAATTAATGATCCATCATTTATGTCAAAACAATCAATGTTATTCGTTTTCATTACTGTTACTAAATTCGACGTCATCGCTTTTTTTTTATTATTTCGTTCTTTAATTTCTTGGCGTAACTGAGATATTTCTGTATCTATTTTAATCCATTCTTTAATATTTGAAACCAATTGTTCTTTTGTTGTTTCCATATGTAAAATATTTACGATTTTATTTTTATATCATCTTTTATTTTATTTTATTTTCCATATTATAATGTCTTTTACATAAACAGTTGTTATAACTTTTACTTCCACATTGTGAACCCATATTTTTACCGGTTTTCAATATTTGAATACATGTTTCATTGTTAATATTATTACTACCTATAACAACATTTTCATCACCAAGATAAAAATCATTTTTAGCAGCTTTAGTATTTTTAATGTTATTTTTAAGTTTTTCTTGCAGTTTCTTTTCTTTTAACTCTTCTTTTAACTTATTTTTCTCTTCCATTTTTTTCTGATTTATTTCCAGTTTTTCTTTTTGTTTTTCGTTTTTAATTTTTTCTTTTGTTTCTTTTAAAATAACTAGCTTATGTGTATAACAATATTTATTTGTGTTATTATATTTATTTTTTAAAACATAATGTACGTAACCGTATTGAAAACATTTTTGTACTTGTGTATTTGTTTCATTATCGACGTATGTTGTTTCATACTGACATTGATTATTTGAATTAATGCATTCACAATAAGTGTTGTTTTTATTTACATCAAAAAAATTTACACCGTGTTCTTTTGGGTATGATAAATCGTCATAGTACGGCAACAGCTCATTTTGTACATTTCTACAATAAGGACATCTTATTTCATTGTATTTTAATTTTGTTTTCACCAGCTCCATGTTATTAAATTTTTTTTTATGGGTCAAAATATCTTTGTATAAAGGACCATAATTAAACTTATGTCCGCATTTTAATTCAACAAATCTATCTTTCAATGGTAAATTTGTTATTAAACATAACTCTACATTTACATCATTATCTATATTTTTATCTTCGCTCATTGAACTATATAATTCTTGATAAAAATCAATATTGTTTTCAATATTATATTTCATATTAAATATAATATTAAAGTTTATCTTTATATTTTTTTTGTTTTCACATATATAATGTCACCACCAGAAACTTGGGGACCGCCAATATGGACATTTTTTCATACATTAGCAGAAAAGATAAACAATGAACATTTTCATAAGATTAAAAGTGGTTTATTTTTTATAATCAAAAGAATTTGCAACTTTTTACCGTGTCCAGAATGTTCTCTACATGCTACTCATTTTTTAGGAAAAATAAATATTAATGCAATTCAAAATAAAAATCAATTTAAAGAAATGTTATTTGTATTTCACAACACAGTAAATAAAAGAAGGAAAAAAACTCTTTTTAATTTTGAAAACATGACTAAATATAAAAATTATAATATAGGAGTTGCTTTCAACAATTTTATTAAAGTTTACCATACAAAGGGGAACATGAATATGATTACAGAATCGTTTCAAAGATCTTTATTAGTTAATGATTTAAAAAAATGGTTATTAAATAACCACAATTCTTTTAAGACACCGAAAATAATTACACAATGTGTTAATAACACAAATAGTCAAAGCGAACCTTTAAAAAATGATGTCGAAACTGAAAAACAATCAGAAAAACAACCTTAAAAATACACATTTTTTACAAATTTCCTATTAACTCACCATTTTTATAAACGTTACATTTAAATGTTTGACTTGATGGCATTGTGCAAACATCTTTATTGCTTTGTGTTTCATTAAAAAATAAATATTTACTTGATCCACCAGTGTACATTAACATTACTATTGCCACAGAAGAAACTAATCCTGTAACTACATTCAAAAATAATTCGCCTGCTTTTATTATACAACCCTTAAATAATTTAATAAATATATCTAAAAAGAAATAAATAATTAGTCCAATAAAAATCCAATAGTTTACGCTGTTATTAATAAACATTGGAAGAGACAAGTACATTATAGTGAAAGCAAAAACAAATGCACTAAACGTTGCATTTCCATATTTGCTATATTGCACAGAAGTACAAACTGTTCTATCACTTTGAGTTGCTGTTGAACCTGCCATCATATAAATAAAATTTCGTAAAACACTGACACCTATCAAAAACCCTAGAAATATAAACCCTTTAAAGTTTTGAAAAATAAATGATAATGACACCATTACAATGGCCAGGATAATAGGTGAATAAAATGATATAAAAACTATAAAATTAAATGGTTGATAAATTACAAGTGGACTATTTGACCCTAACCCGCCTTTAATATCCATATATTGATTTTGTTTAATCATATTATAATACTAAATTATAATATTATTAAAACTAAACTATTATTTTTTAATATTAAATTATTTATTTTTCTATAATCAATTCTAACGCTTCTTCTACAGTGTTTACAGGATAAAATCGAACGTCTTTTACTAAATCTGTATTCCCATATTTTTCCATAAATTCTGAAAAATCTTTTTTATTTTCTACAGGATAAATGAAATTTTTCACACCTGCTTTAATTCCATATATTATTTTTGTTTTTAAAGCACCTATTTCACCAACTTTTCCATTCAAATCAGATGCTTCACCAGTAACAGCAAAATCATGTTTAATTTTTTTATTATTCAGTAGACTGTACAATAAAATTGTTACTGCTATACCTGCGGAGGTTCCAGATTTTTCGATACTTCCATCTCCCATATGCAAATGAATGCCGTATTTCTGTTCTGAATTATATAATTTAGTCAACAGTGTTTTTCTCTCTTCACTTGTCAAATTAAAGGCAATAGTCAATGATATTTGAAACGACTCCTCCATCATTTTGTCTAATAATCCAGTGGACTTGAATGATAAATAATTATTTGATGGATAAAAATTTGCAGTGGCACTTAATATTCCACCAATATTGTATACATTGGCCCAAAGACAGTTTATTTTACCCACAGTGTTTTCATGATGAATTTTTTGTATTCGCATTTCTCTCATTTTTTTGAAATATTTATTTTTAACATCTTCAATAGTAACTTCTATAGGTATTTGTATATCTTCGTCAAAATATTTATTTTGTAATATATTCAGATTTATTTCACTAATAATTTCAAATAACTTTTCTTTCAATTTTCGCACCCCTGGTTCTAAAGTATACTCTTCTATAATAAATTTTATTGTTTCATCTGAAATATGTATCATACCTTCTAAACCTACATTTTTGTATATTTCTGGAAGTAAATGTTTGTTACTTATTTCTAATTTGTCTTCAATTTGTAAACTATCAAATTTAACACGATGAATTCTATCTAGTAAGACCTTGTCTATAGCATGAACATCATTATATGATAAAATAAATAATACCTTCGATAAATCTAGATCAATTCCTGAAAAATATTTATCTTGGAAACTATCATTTTGTGTTGGATCTAATAAATGTGTTAAAATACCTGTAATTTCTTTACCGTGTTCAGTTCTACTTACCTTATCTACTTCATCAATTAGTATAATTGGGTTCATACATTTTTTATCAATAAGTATTTGGACAATTTGACCCCATGTACTCCCAACGTATGTATAAGAGTGACCAACTAAATGACTTCCATTTGAATCACCACCCATCATTATTAAACTAAATGGTCTCGAATTACCATTTTCATCTTTTAAACATTCTGATAATCCTCTTGCAAATGTCGTCTTCCCTACACCAGGTGACCCTTCAAATCCCAAACAATTTCCTTTTTGTTCACCATTTATCCATTGACTTATTATTCTTTCTATTTGTTTCTTTGCATTATCGTGACCATGTACAGTTTTATCTAATACTAACTTTACATTTTTCATGTATTCAATAATTTCATTTAATTTATTTTCTATTTCAGTTAAATTACAAATTAAGTTGATATTCTTATTGTTGTTTTTCATATTTTTATTACTAAAAAATAATGAATATATTTCATTCAATAATGTATACTTACTTAAATCAGTATTACATAAGTTAAAAAAACTCGCAACGTTTGACTTTAATTCTTGTTTATTTTTAACTTTACAATTTATTTTAATGTCTTCCATATTGTATCTTTTAACTACATCATTTATAATAACTATGTTTTTTACAATACTTGTTTTATCGCCGCAACATGTATATTTTATCAATTTTTCTAAATCAATACTAATATTGTTACATGTTGCTTTTATCATTTTTATATATTTGATAATTTCTAAATTTGTATAATGCTCTTTTTTTAAAACTTCTGGACATACTGTATCAATATCGTATTTTTTATAAAAGTCTTTGAATTTATTTCTAACTGTATTCATTAAATACAAAATAGGTTCTTTTTTATATATTGAAAATGGTATTTTTAACAAACCATCTAAGTATTGTCTTGCTTTTGAACCACTGTCTTCTGACTTTGCTTTGATCTCTTTTAATTTTAACATGGCTTTCTCTTTTACATTATCACTTGTTTTCAATAAACATATTTGTTGTTCTAGTGATATTTTATTCATATCAAAATTTGCAAGGTCATTTGTATAGTTTATGGTATTTTTCATAGCTTTTTTAAACTGTTGTTTAATACTCCAAGGAAAACTATCAAATAGTAAACTTTGCTCTTCCGTGTCAATATTTCCATTAATATCGTTGGATAATAAATCATAAAGTAAATATGCCAAGTACTGATTTTCATAACTATCAGACTTAACTAACAAGTAGATCAAAATATTTCTTTTTGAAAACAAATCCTCCGCTATAAAATCTTTAATATTTTGCAACAATGTTTTTTGTTTTAATACTTTCAACTGATTTAAATATCCAAGATATTTATTATAAAAATCATTTGAATTTTTATTTATTAAAATATCTTTTAAAACCAATGAAGATATAAATTTATCAAATGCTTCATTATTGAATTCATCTTGTTGGGGAATATTTTTTTTAATTTCTATTAATTTTTCTTTCAAAAAATTATTATCTATAAAGTCTAACATAATATCGTCTACTAAGCCATAAATTAATAAACCTTTTTTTGAATTATTATTATATATGTATAATTTTATTCCATTTACTTTTATAAAAAATTGTTTATAACTATTATTTATATCAAAACAATCCAGATTATTTGTGTCTTCTAATTTATTCAATACTTTATAACTAATTGGGTGGAAATATTTTCGCAATAATTCAAATTTTAATAAATCTGGTTTGTTTTCGTTATTACTCAAAAAATTATTATTACCAAAACAAACCAACAATAAATCATATAAATCTTGTGTTCCATAAGATTTGAACAAAAAAGATAAGTCATTATTTATTTTTTGTAAATCGTTTATTAATAATTCTGTATTCATATTTTTATCTAAAATACGAACGCTTACTGACTTAATAATATTATTTAACTCATTTAATTTTTCTATACATTCATTAACGTCACTAATCGCTAAAATATTTAATAATTTATTTTTATTTATATGTAATACTGTTTTTTGTATAATATCCTTAAACAAACATAATTTTTTTTCTAAAACACACAATAATGATATTGAATTAGTATCTTGTAAATGACTTTTAACAATGTAACTATTATTGCTTTTTAATTTTGTCATAAAAACTATTATATATGTATATAATTATTTTACTATATATATGTTCGGAGGGTATTTATCCTCTTTATATTGTTTTGAATTATATATATTTATCGATATTAAACACAAACTATGATTTATTATTAATATCCAAAAAAATGGGAATACCAAGTTATTTTTCATATATAGTTAGAAACCACCCAGAAATACTACAACAATTTCAGAGTAACAGTATGATAATTAATAATTTTTATTTAGATTGTAATTCTGTTATTTACGATGTTATACACAAAATAGACTTTAAAACAATAAAAGAAGAAGAAACTGATTTAATTATCAGAAATGTATTCATAAAAATCGATGAATATATATCAGTAATAAAACCTACAAGTAACTTATTTATTGCATTTGATGGGGTTGCACCTGTTGCAAAACTAGACCAACAACGCGAAAGACGATACAAGTCATTATTTCAAAATAAAATTTCAAGAAGTATTTATAAAGATACGAAACCAGATCCATGGAATACGTCTGCTATTACACCTGGAACAGTTTTCATGAATAAGTTAAATGAACGCGTAAAAAAATATTTTAATGATCCTAAAAAATATAATTTACAGAACATCATTGTTTCTACTAGTGCCAACTATGGTGAGGGAGAGCATAAAATTTTTGATTTTATTCGCAAGTTTCCAAGTCAACACAATGAAAATACGAATACAGTTATTTATGGTTTAGATGCCGACCTAATAATGTTATGTATAAACCATATTCCTGTGTGTAAAAACATTTTTTTATTCAGAGAAACTCCAGAATTCATTAAATCAATTAGTAGTGAGCTAGAGCCAAACAAAGAATACTTATTGGATATACCGGAATTAGCTCACAACATTACTTTGAACATAAGTAACGGAAAAGAATTGAATGAAACACAAAAAGTGAATAGGTTATACGACTATATTTTAATGTGTTTTTTCTTGGGAAATGACTTTATGCCACACTTTCCTTCCATCAACATTAGAACTGGTGGAGTTGATAAAATGTTAAACGCATACAAAGAGGTCATTGGAAATAGTGATGAAAATTTAACAAATGGAACAACTATTTACTGGAAAAATGTGCGAAAATTAGTACAATTTTTAGCCATCCACGAAGAAGAAAATTTGAAGAACGAAATAAAACTACGCGACAAAAAAGAAAAATACAAACTTCCTGATGCAACACCTGAAGATAAATACAAAAAGTTTGACGGCATACCGATGTATGAGAGAACTGTTGAAAAATACATTAATCCATTTAACAATAACTGGCGAGAAAGATACTATGTTTCACTCTTTCATATTGATTATGATGAAGAACGAATTAAACAAATATGCGTAAACTATTTAGAAGGGTTAGAATGGAATATGAAATATTACACGTTCGGATGTCCTGACTGGAGATGGAGTTATAACTACGACTATCCGCCTTTATTAAGTGACTTAATTCATTATATACCTTATTTCGAAACACAATTTATAATCGATAAACCTCCTCAACCAGTTTCTGAACTAGTACAATTATGCTATGTACTACCGAAAGAAAGTCTGCAACTATTACCAGATAAAATATACAGTAATTTGACTTCAAAATATAATCATTGGTATGACAACGACTGTGAATTCATTTGGGCATTTTGTAGATATTTTTGGGAATCGCATGTTGTGCTCCCTCACATTGATATTGATGAATTAGAAGGGTTTATTAAGGATATCACTGTATCCTCTAAAGAATAAATTCCCAAAACAACTTAAAGGAACTATGATAGACAAATTCTTTAAGTTGTTTGGAGAATTTATTATATTATTAACGAAAAAGTTAGTCCAAAAGTATTTTTGGTTTTCGATTTTGGACATTTTTTTTGTCCATTTTTGAAAAGGGGATATTGACTTTCCCAAAAATGCAACATTTGTGACTGAAATGATATTTTAGCGTCTGATGACAGAAAATATAATTTTTGATTTGTTACGATATTTTTTTTCGAATTTAATGCGAATAGATTTAGGCGATTTTTTTGTCAGTATAATATACTTACAAATGACTGACGCTTTTTGTCGCGAAAAGTCGCCAAAATATTCATGTTGTTATTGTGACTATAAATGCTTTAAAAAAAGTGATTTTGATAAACATGCGCTTACCAAGAAACATCAAATACTTACAGATACTGACAAAATACTTACGGATAGCGACTTTTTGTCGCCAGACCATAAATCAGAAAATAAAAATATTTTATTGAATAAATTACACAGTTGCGAGTGTGGAAATATATATAAACATCGACAGAGTTTATTTAATCATAAAAAAAAATGTAATGTATCAAAAAATACACCTTTAGAAAATGAGATTCCTACGAATGATTTGATTATTATGTTAATTAAACAAAATAATGATTTACAAAAGTCACTAATAGAGATGACTAAGCAAACATCAATTGTAAATAATACAACATTCAATAATAGTAATAATAAAACTTTTAATTTACAGGTTTTTTTGAATGAAACGTGTAAAGATGCTATGAACATTAGTGATTTTGTGGATTCGGTTAAACTTCAGGTATCTGATCTTGAAAATGTAGGTAAAGTTGGTTATATTGAAGGAATTTCCAATATAATCATTAAAAATCTACAGGCACTAGATGTGGAAAAAAGACCAGTTCATTGTGCTGACCAAAAAAGAGAAGTTATGTATGTAAAAGATCAAAACATTTGGGAAAAAGAAGATGAAACCAATAAACGTATTAGAAAGGCCATAAGAGAAATTGCTCATAAAAATATATGTATGTTAAAAGAATTTCGAGAAAAGTATCCCGATTGTCAAGAATATGACTCCAATAAAAGTAGTCAATATAATAAAATTGTTATTGAAGCAATGGGAGGTAAAGGTGATAATGACTATGAAAAAGAAACAAAAATCATTAAGAAAATTGCAAAAGAAGTGACCATTGATAAAAAATAATTAGTAATAATTCAACATATTTAATAAAAAAATATAATATGGCTACAAAGGAAATAATTAGCGAAATTGCATCAAGGGACGCATTTTTTTATTTATTGAAAAATAACCCAGGATTAATTGTTCTAAAATTAGGAGCAGAATGGTGTGGTCCTTGTAAACAAATTAAACATATTGTTCACGCTTTTTTTGCCACTTCTCCACCAGAGGTTGTTTGTGGTGACATTGACGTTGATCAAAGTTTTGATTTTTATTCAATGTTGAAAAGCAAAAAAATGGTGAATGGAATTCCGGTTATGCTTTGTTATAAAAAAGGAAATGTAAGTTTTATACCAGACGATCTAGTAACAGGGGCAGAACCAGCAGGTTTAGATAATTTTTTTAAAAGATGTGGAAAACATTTACAAGAAGTTCGAATAAAATATCCAAAATCTCAAATTGTAAAATGAAATAAAATATATTATTATATTAATATAAAATAAATATATAAATATGAAATCATTTGCAAACTATTTTATTCTTTTAACAATATTAATAGTTCTTGGTATATTTTATAGAAGATACGAAGATAAGATGTCGAGAGAAGAAAATCAAGAAAATATAGAAACTATACGTAGGTTTTTATTGGATGATGTTACTTTAGCTAAGAGTAAAAAACCTATATTGTGGATTCATGTGCCTTATGAATATAATTCAAGAAATTGGTTAAGTTTTGGGTCAAGAAGCTCATTTGATTTAAATCAACCCTATCTGTTTTTAACTGTTCGCTCTATAATTCAACAATGTGACAATTCATTTACTATTTGTATTATAGATGATAATTCATTTTATAAATTATTACCAGGATGGGATATTAACATGAATAAAATATCAAGTCCACTTTCAGATAATATAAGAATGTTAGGTTTAATGAAATTATTATACAAATATGGTGGAATGGTATGTCCTATATCATTTTTATGTATGAAAAACTTGTTGCCTTTATACGAAAAAGGAGTTTCTAATAACGGAATGTTTTTATGTGAAACTGTTGATGGTAATATAACTTCTACTGAGTATAACTTTTATCCTAATTTAATATTTTCAGGAGCAAAAAAGGAATGTCAAACGGTAGGTAGTTTAATTGAGTTTATGCAACGCATCATATCAAGAGATTATACTGCAGAAACAGTGTTTTTAGGTGACTTTAACAGGTGGTGTGAAGCACGCATAAGAAAAGGTGAAATCAATCTAGTCGATGGTCGCGAAATTGGTACAAAAACAATGGATGATAGTAGAATATTGGTAGATGATCTTTTATCAAATAATTATTTAAATATTTATACTCAAACATATGGCATTTACATTCCCGCGTATGAGTTGTTACAAAGAACGAATTACAACTGGTTTTGTAGAATGTCAGAAAGACAGGTTATGGAATCAAATACAATTATAGGTAATTACATTTTAATTACAATATCTCAAGGAGGTGGAAAGGTTTTAGAACCACTTAAAATCAAACCTCAAGGATGGGTAGGATTTTGGAAAACTCCATTATATCCAGGTTTATATGGTCAAAAACCAAATTTCCTTGGAGATAATTTAAGTATGGTAAGATATACTGGAAGATAATTTCTATAATAAAAAAAATTGATATAAACAAATGATTTAAACAAATAAACAAATATACAATAATAAATCATAAAATGGCGACTTTAACATCCAGTACAGATTGTTTAGTTCTTAAGATTGAAGAGTATGTTGATAGTAATTTAGACACAACGTTGTTCGTGCTATACGATAAAAATGAAGAAACATATTTGATAAGAGGAAAAAGAAGTGATTTTAATGGAAAAGAAACAGTTAGTTATTCATTCAACTGTTACTATTCAAAAGAATTGAGCGATTTTATCAGTTTTATAGTTTGTCCTAAAAGTAAACTAAGTTATACTTTACTCAACTACCATGACTTACCATCTGATGAAGAGAACATTGACTATAATTATTTAAATAATTTAGATAATGACAAGTTATATGAAGTTGCAGGTTATGATAATCAAAAATACAATAAAAAACAAATAGTGAGTATACTAAAATTTTTAAAATATGTGTTTAATTTTTATTAAATAAATAAAATGAATAATTATAAATTATGAAAGAAGTTACTTCATTACTAATAGCAACAACTTGTTTAGCTTTAGCAGGTCTAGGTATTTATTTGTTTAGTTCAAAATCTGATGATCATGATAATGATAATGATAATACTAAAATTAGTAAAGGTAAAAAATTTAATTCCAAAAAAAAATACAGTGATAGTGATATTTCCAGTGATATTTCCAGTGATGATGACTATGATGACAGTGAATTGTATAAAGAAAATATTAAAAAAAATACAAAACAACAAAATAATAAAACACAAAAAAGTAAAAATAACTTTTCTACTTCTAGAAAAAAAAAATATTAATAAAATATACTATACCACACATATTATAAAAATTTTTTAATTGCTTATTTTTTATAATATATTATATATATAATATTATACTTAGACTTACTATATTTTATTTGCGAAGTATATATTAATTTATTAAAGTTACATATTTGACGCACTATAGTAGTAAAACTATTGTAAGTAATTTTTTTGTCTAAATATTGTTGTTTTGAATTATGATAATAAGGTTTGCAGCTTTCTAAAAATTTTTCAATCTCGGTATTAAAAATACCCTTTTTAAAAGATTCGTTATTTAATAAATAATGTTTGTCATTCTTACTACAAATACTATCTAATAAATTAAATAATAAAGTAATAGGAATTTCTTTTTTAAATATTTGTGTAGACATATTATTTATATATATATATAATATATTTTAAAACGCACTAATTATATTTTTTTAACGCACTAATTATATTTTTTTAACGCACTAATTATACTATTTTATTGTAGAAATTAAATTGTTTGTAAATAGCGTCAACTCAATTTCATCTTCGTGAATATCATGAAAATACGTAATATATTTACAAATATACGGTATTATATCATATTTTTCATCTTCGCTTAGTACATTTGTATGTTTTATAAAAATAAAATAATTGTCTAAAATATCCATTACTGAATACCCTTTGTCATATAAATCATACATTAAACAAATCGCTTCATCTAATTTTTTATTTTTTACTAACTTAGTATATTCTTCAAAAGTAAAAAAACTTATGTTCGAACAAAGCTTCACGGCTATTTCAAGTGTAATTGTTTCACCTAATAACTTGAATTTTTCCATATAATTTATTAAAATTTTTACTGTATTATTTGATACGTTGACGATAAAGTCTTCTGCCTCTTTTGTTATTTCTATATTTTCTTCTTTTTTAATACTTGTAATAATATCTACTAAGTTCTCATTTTTTAATGGCTTAATTTTTATAATGTGACATCTTGATTGCAAACTTTCAATTACTTTTTGTATATTGCTACATGATGAAATAAAATGAACATTATGGCTAAATTTATCTATACAATTTCGAAAAACTTGTTGACTTTGTTCATTGATATAATCAATATCATCTAAAACAATAATTTTTTTTTTATTTTTTATTATTGAACAAGTTTGACAAAAAGTTTTTACATCTGTTCTATAATAGTTAATGCCTTGTTCTTTTAAACTATTAATGTATAGAACATTTTCATCATATTCCTTAATATCATAGTCTTTATAATATTCACGAATAATTGTATTTAAAATAGACGTTTTTCCTGATGCAATATTGCCTATTAATAAAACATTTAAATTATCCATTGCAGTTAATGTTTTTAAAATATCAATAACTTCATTATTTTTTCCGAAATCATCAAAGTAAATTGGTTGAAACTTATGTATAAATAATTTATCTTCTGATTTCATAAAATAATATTATTAGTTATTTTATATTTAAGTATATCTTATTACATAATAATAATATCATATTAAAATGTCTGAAAATTCTGGTAATTTCTACAAAATTTTAGGAGTTAATGAAAATGCAAGCCATGATGAAATTAAAAAGGCTTATAGAAGTTTATCATTAAAATTTCATCCAGATAAAAATCCTTCTCCAGAAGCTACTGAAAAGTACAAGTTAATAAATGAAGCATATGGAATTTTAGGAGATGAACAAAAACGTAAACAATATGAAATGGAACAAAAAAACCCATTTATGCGAATGGCTGGTGGTATGGGAGGTATGGGAGGTCATGGTGGTATAAATATAAACGAAGTTGATGAAATATTCAAGACCTTTTTTGGTGGAGCACCATTTGGTATGGGTAGTTTTAACATGAATATGGATGATATGAATGACTTTAACAATATTGGTAATATGGCTAATATGCATGGTTTTCCAGGAGGTGCTCAATTTCATGTGTTTCATAACGGAAGACCTGTGAATATAGGTAAAACACTACAAAAACCATCTCCTGTGAATAAAACTGTTACGATTGATATAGAACAAGTACTGAATGGAGCTACAATTCCAGTGGACATAGAAAGATGGATTTTAGAAAGTAATTTGAAAGTATCAGAAACAGAAACATTGTATGTTCCAATACCAAAAGGTATTGATGACAATGAAATTATAGTTCTTAAAGATAAAGGCAATGTTGTCAACGAAAGTTTAAAGGGTGATGTTAAGATATTTATTAAAATTATCAATAACACAGAAATTAAAAGACATGGTTTAGATTTAATTTACGAAAAAAATATATCACTTAAAGACGCTTTGTGTGGGTTTACTTTCGAAATAAAATTTATAAATGGAAAAATATATACATTAAATAACACAAGTGGTAATATTATTTGTCCTGAATATAAAAAAATAATACCCAATATGGGTTTATCTAGAGATAGTTATACAGGAAATTTAATCATTATTTTTCATGTAGAATTTCCTGAAAAATTAACAAATGATCAAATTAAGAGACTAAATGACATTCTATAAAAAAATAAAACATTAAATAATTTATATAATTAAACAACTTATATAAATTATTTAACTATATAAATTATATACATTATATATATCTATAGTAAATGGCAGGAAGGCCTAGAATTGTGAGAAGTATTAAGTCATATATAAATTATGTTGATAATCGTACTGCATCCGGTCCAATGAAAATAGGTACTGCACCTAGCGTAGGTGTTACACATTATTACTGGCATAATTACCAATCTAATGTAAATCAAACAGCAGGAAAACCAAAAAAAAGTTATAAAAATATGGTATTTTTAGGAATAAATCCAGCGCAAACACCTGTTTCCGCAGGATTTACTCAATCATGTAACTATAACTACTCATATGTACCTAATCGGTTGTTACCAAACTTTTTTGCTGACTATAATACGAAGTATCACAATCATTATTATAGACCATATTTACCTGATTTAGAAAGACGTGAAGTTGAAAAGGATCCTATTTTGTTGAGTATTAAACAAAAATATACTGAAGCGTATAACAATTATTTAGACAAAAAATATTTACACCAAAATCGATGATAATATCGATCGTAATTTTTATAATACACACACTCGCACAACGTGATTAACTAACATAATATACATCTTTGTGAAATATATTATGTATATGCATAAAACCAATAGATTTTTATTTTTCAAGTGAAAAATTATGTTTTTTCCATACTTCATAAAATTTATTATTACATGGATAAACGTTATTTATCAAACCTCCTTCTTCTACGTAGTCTACATAGAATTCATGTTTCTTTAGTACTTTATCAATATATTCTTTATGCGACGCTTCACGATAGTCGTTCTCCATAATTATTAACTTGACATTTTCTAATATTTCGGGCATCTCCATTAAAATATAGTAAAATGCGCCTTCACAATCCAAAACTAATGTATCAAAAAAGTCAATATTATATTTACCTTTTAACTCTGGTAATGTAACTGTATTTACCCAGTCATAATCATCATCTAGCAAAGTATCTCCTGATAGAGTTTCATGATATGCTTGCATAATAATTTTAACTCCGTCTGGTATATAACAACGTTTTTTTTGCATTAGTTTTCTACTAGATAACGCAGAATTTTCTATATCAAAATTTAAAGAATTTAACTCTCTATTTTCAGTTAATATCTTTGCAACAGTCGTGTCACACTCTAAAGTAAGTAATTTTCCATTATTGTTTAAAATAGACGCGATTACTAATGAAGTTCTTCCTATATTTCCACCGATTTCTAAAACTGTTTCATTTCCAGTAAGATATTTAACTATCATTTTTTGTTCAGGCAATTCATCGTCAAAACTACCATAATTAATTTTTAGTTTAGAATGTAAACTTGAAATTGTAGAATTTATATTTTCATTATCAATAAGTGTAGTTGAAATTTTTTCAGTAAATATACTATTATCTTCAGTGTTTATCTTAATATAAACATCAATGTTGTACTCGCGAATAGTTTTACCTTCTAATATAAATACCTTTTTTTCTACTCCGTATAAATGATCGTTAAAATACACAGTTCTAACATGATCGATATTTGGAATAAAAATAAAATTATCACGTTTAAGTTGAGAATAACAAATATCTGTAACATCAACTGTGTTGTTAGTAACTCCATATAGTATTGTAAGTTTTGCCTTTGAACTTATAGTATTATTTTCTGTATTTATCTTAATCAAATAATCAGAGTTATATTTGTAAATAATACTATCGAGTATGACATATATGTATTTTTTAATTCCAACTATATGGTCTGAAAACTGTGTATTTCTCACATCATCGTCATCTGGTATAGTAATAATATTGTCAACTTTCATTTTAGTTAAACAAATATTAGTAACATCAATTGTGTTTCCATTAATACCATATAATATTTGAAGCATTTTATATATATATATAAATTATAAATTTTTCTAAAATAAACAAATTAAAAAAATTTATCTACAATTTCAAGTATTTTCCCATAAATTTTGCAAAATGCATGCTGTTTTTATTTTAATTGTATTATCTGGTAGTTGTATTCTGACAACATACTGTGGACCATACTCACGAATTATTTGATTGTTTAATATGAAAATACTTTTTTTTACTCCAGGTAAATGATCCATAAAGTAGAGTTTTCTATTAAAATCCCCACACGGGATTGTTACTACGTTGTCATAACCTTTCAACTTTGATAAACAAATATCTGTAACATCAATTGTGTTTCCACTAATACCGTATAATATTCGGAGTTTTAGTTCAGAACATATATAATTATTAACTGTATTTATTTTAACTGTATAGTTCTTGTCATACTCATAAATGACACCATCAATAATTATAAATATACTTTTTTCTTTTCCAATAAAAACTTCTGTAAAATATGCACTTCTGTTAAATTCACCATCTGGAATAGTGATAATACTATTATTTTTTAGCTGAGAAAAACAAATATCTGTAACATCAATTGTATTTCCATAAATTCCATAGAATATTTTTACCATGTTTAAATTTTATATAATATATCTATTTATTTAATTCTAAAATTATAATTTAATAAGTAATTTATTTTTAAAGGTTTCTAACTGACGTTGTGTTAAGTAAAAAACTTATATTTTAAATAAATAATATGTATTTATATTATTTAAGGCTACCTAAATATCTATACATATGATAGTTATATAACTCTAACACTAGTTATATTAATTTTATTACATTGTAAATGTATTCTAACGACATATTCTTTACCATAACTATACAACATTCCATTAGTAATTATAAATATACTTTTTTCAATACCTGGTAAATGGTCTGTAAAATGTCTAGTTCTATCTGGTTCCTGATGCTTAATAGTAATAATGTAAGCCAAATTTTTTAATTTATTTAAACAAATGTCAGTAACATCAATTGTATTTCCATAAATTCCATATAATATTTTAATTGCTGCACTTGAAAATATTGTATGATTTTTGGTATTTATTTTAACAATAGCATTTTCATCATATTTATTAACTACATCATTAGTTATTACGTAAGTATGTTTTTTTATTCCAGCTGAAAAATTTGGAAGATATACATTTCTACTAAAATCACAGAACCCAATATTAATAGTATCATTATTCTTTAACTTAGATAAACAATAATCTGTAACGTCAAATATGTTTCCAGGAATACCATATAATACTTGAAGTGCAACTTTTGTGTAAACAGTATAGTCTTTTGTATTTATTTTAACATCATAATTTTCATTATATTCTCTAATTTTATTAGTAGTTAATAAAAATATTTTTTTTTTAACACCAAGTAAAGGATCTGCAAAATACATGTCTCTAACTAAATCACTATTCGGAATAGTAATAGTATTTTCATTCAATAATTTAGAAAAACAAATATCAGTAACATCAATCGTTTTTTTATAATGTCCATATAATATTTTTAATGTTACATCGGTCATAGATATTTTTTTATTAGTTCCAAATAATAATTGACTAGGCGTTTCAAAAGATATACTATTATTATCATTTGTATCTATTTTAATAGTTTGTAATTCACCACAGTCGCGAATAACACCATTAGTTATTACAAATATAGTTTTTTTAAATCCATAAAAAGGATCTGTAAAATGTATAGTTCTATTGAAATCACTATCCGGAATAGTTATAATATTTTCATTTAATAACTCAGAAAAACAAATATCAGTAACGTCAATAGTATTTCCATAAATACCATATAATATTTGAACTGCTAGTTCAGTAGTTATAGTATTATCTGCTGTGTTTATTTTTATAATGTCATTCGTAGTATACTCTTTAAATGTACCATTTACTATAGTAAACATACTTTTTTTTATACATGGTAAAGGATGTGTAAAGTATACACTTCTGTTAATATCACCGTAAGGAATTGTAATAATATTATCATTTTTTAGTTTATTAAAACAAATGCCAGTAACATCAATAGTATTTCCATAAATTCCGTATAATATTTGAAGCATTCAATATATTTATGTGTATATATATATACATATTTAAAAATATAATGCGAGTATCATATTTATACAATAATTTTTATTATACAAAGTAAAAAATATATACTCGTTACTGTCAATAAAAGAAAAATGCACTTTGTTATTTCAAAATAATTCCTAAAATTCTTTGGTACAATAAAATACCAGCATCTTGAATTGGTAATATATAAGCATATGTACCACCATCATTGTGATGTGAATGCCATAGTCCGGGTGGTGTTATAAACATTTCGCCTTCTCTCCATTGTATTTTTTTAGGATTAATAATATCTCCATTTTCATCTAAATCATCCCCAAGTAGTGTATATATATTCTCAGGATCTTTAGATGAAATGCACAAATCAAGCGCAACAGAGTTGTGCTTATGAGGTCGTTGTTTTGCTTGTGGCGGCAATTCATTGTACAGTGCCCACAAAACAGGAGTAATTGTATTTGTGCCTATTTTTTCAGTATCATTATTACTTAACAAAATGCCTTTTCTATTGTTTTTTGGATTTGATAGTTTTTCTAAATTGTCTAATAAATAATCTTTTGAATAAACACATGGAATAAAAATTCTTTTATTTGCTTCACTACCTAAATAGTTTAATAGTGGACTGTCATTTATATAATAAATGAGCAAATCTTCATCTGTTTTATTAACTATTTTAACTGAGTTAAAAAATGGAGCTATAAATATGCCTCCGCAAGCAACACTAAATATTTCACTATCATCTAAAGTAATCTCACAGTCACCCTTAATTATATAAAACAAATGTGAAGAAGCGTTCATGCAAGAGTCATCAAACTCTAATAATTTATCACATGCATTTTGTTTATCTATTTTTATAAAACTTGCTAGTAAGTTAGGAGAAGTTGCTTTATACGAAACATGGTAAATATCGCCAAAATCAATAAACGTAATTCCATAGTTACAATCATTAATATTTTTTGAAACAATAGGTATATTTTCCATTTTTGGATTTACGTTTCCTTCGTACTCGTATGATTTTATGTATTCCATTTATTTTATACTTAATTATAATATTTTTTTAAATTACTTTTAAAATGTTATAATTAATCGATTGTTGCTTAATTTTTTGCTGACTATAAAATATCATAATCATTTTAATTCAAGTCACTATAATAGAGTGTATTTAGTATTTCAAAATTACTTTTCTTATTTTAGTATTTTCATCTATTTTTATATCAACAGTGACATTTTTACCGAGATACTTGCCACCTGTACCGACTGCTTTCGCTCTTAAATTTTTATTAATATACCCCTGTGTTTGAGGTATACTTCTAAAACTCATGTTAAATATAACATATGATTCTTCTTTATCTTCAAACGCAATTAAATAATTTGTGTTAGATATTGTAGATGTATTATTTTCATCTATTTTAAAATAATTACTATTTGTAGCTAATATTATTTTTCCAACAGAGATGTTTTTGTCATCGTATAGAATATACGCGTTATTATTAATTTTTATCTTATTAGATAAAGGTTGATCATTATATTCAGCTGGTAGAGATATGAACGAAGTGGTTGCTGTATTTGCTGTGTACGTAAAAATTTCACGAGGCATTTATACTTTATCTAAATATTTTTTTTTCATAAGTTGTAATTATTTTATATTCTAAAACAATTTATATCAGTGAAGATTTGAACCCATTACGATATTTTCCGATGTTTGCATAAACCAAACCATACTTTTTCTATCTACCGTTTTACGCATTAGTACCATTATAATTTACCATAAATTTCGTTTTATCTGTAGCTGCATTACTAAAGATAAAATTTTTATTTTTATACATTTGTAAAACGACTATAGTTGTTTAAATAATCTAAGTTAATGTTATTTTTATTTGCTAAATCTCGTAAATCTTCTTCTGGTGGTAATGGATAAGGAAAATATCCATTGATAGAATTGTATGAATATCTTGGATGCGTTCCCAAGTACGTATAAAATCTTCCACAGTTCTTATCAGGACAAACGGTCGCGCGTGCATTTTGAGCTCTTCTGTTTGCTATACTTTGACCTCCAACGCCTCCAGTACCGGGTTTAAACTTGTTATAAATATATGTAGGTTTATTGCATATTAGACCGTACAATGGATTTTTTCTACCACCAACCCCGGTATTTTTTTTGTATAAAAAACCAGGAAATTTTTGTGTTCTTCCATACCAAAATTGACCATTTGAATTACTTCCATTACCAAAACCTTTAAAATATGACATATATAATAATAAAATATAATAATTTTATTATTATAAACTTAATGTTTACGAAATTTTACGAGTAGGAATGTCAGATGCAACAATATATATAGAATTTTCGGTAATAATAATGTATTCTTCTGCACTCTTATAGAATTTAGAAATACCCGAAGTATATTCATCTTCTGACTTCACTAATAACTTCTCTCCAGTAGTTTTAGCACCAACTAAAGCCTTTTTATCCAATGAAGCAGTCCAGTAGTCCATCATTACTGGTTTATCTTCAACTATGGATAATTTACAAGCGTGTTTTAAAGTAACATCCGAAGGCAATCTATAATTAGACTCACTAGTCTTTGTAGTAGTTTTTAATTCTGACATTTATATAATTTTAAATTGTAAATCTTTAAATACTTATAAAAAAATAATTTAAATATATAAAATAATTTGATATGAAAAAAAAATAGTTAAAGAAAACGAATATTCTTTACTTGAAATAATGAATTACAACGAATTATTTAACTACGACGAAAATGAAGTTATAAAAAAATATATATTATTAATTAATGAATATATCAAATTTATTTTAGAAAAAACAAAACTTAAAAATAGCAAATTTTTAAAATTTATTATTATTAGAGGTTGTTATACTGTAACAAATGTTTTCAACAACATATTATACTATACAAAAAATTTAGATCTAACATTTTATCATTGCCAAAAAGCATACTATTATTATATTGAATTTATAGAACAAATAACAGACGAACAACATATTTTTTTACAACTCACGTCAAGAGATGCAGCCGTGTATGTTTATAAAAAAATATTTTCAGATTTATTATATAATATCAACAAACCCATAATTTCAGATGCAGACAATTTTAAAAAAAAACTACTACTTATAGATGAACATATTAAAATATTCAATATTATTTTTTGTTTTATTATAGAAAATTTAAATCTAAATGAAGATAATTTAAATACAATTAAAAATAATTATTTTAAAACAATTTGTGAAAAAATAAATACTTCAAATATAGAATTAGAACATTGTAAAGTTATATATAATTTAATTGAAAAAATAAATAAATCATTAGAAAACTATGGTGATGTTTTAATCGAATATAATAAGTTACTTATAAATATTTTAACTAAATATACAAAATATAAAAACAATATACATTTATTTATTTCAAAGGTATAATGTTGTATTACTATTACAGTGTAACCAATATATTCTTTTTTCTAATTTTCTTCTTTTTCTCTTTATCGATTTTTAATTTATTTATTTCGTTCAAATCGAAATTTGAATTTTTTTGACATATCTTTGTGTATTCTATTTTAAATATATTTTTCAAAAATTCATAAATTAACATTAAAATATATTCGTCACACTTACCCACGATTAAAACGCTTCCTGTTCTGAAAATCATAAATGAAACCTGTTTCACATTTTGATACAAGTTCTTATTTTCTTGAGATATTTGACAACCATTCTGCAAATCTACATCTGGATTAAAATAAAATTTACATTGTATTCCTGGATAAGAACATGGATCATAAATTGCTTGTATATTGTACTTGTATCTTAAAATGTCGTATAAAGTTTCTCTATTAATGTAGAAACCACAATTAAAGTTTGAATTGATTAATACTGTTTCACAGGTGTTTTCTTTGTAACATAGTTTTTCTGATAGATTTGGTTGTAATGTTTCTATTACCAAATCTAACACTTTATCAAAAACTGCATCATTTTGTATTCCCGGGATTTCAAGTTTACCTGTATTAAATACTTTCACATGAACCTCTTTAAATGTATTTTCTACTTTCATTCTTAATATTAATACAAAACAGTTATAAAATGCACTCTTTTTTTTTGACCTATAGCTCATTATATCTTTTTTTGACAACCCAATTGTTACTTTTCTGATGTCTTTAAATTTAATTCTGCCAGTTGGATTATTGATACTTGTAATTATTTGTTCTTCATAATGTTTTTCGCTCTTTAATCTATTTTGAATATCAAACAATTCTTCTTCTGTAATAGAGTTAAACTTTATTTGTTTTTTAATAACACCATTTTTTGGTTCCATATATTGCAAAACTGGAATTATCCAAAACATCTGTTTCAAGTCAATGGGTTGGTTCAAAAATGCAATTTTTGTTTTAGTTGAAATATATATATTACTTGATTTAGGAATATTATTTCCACTTATATTTTGAAAATCTAATTCTTCATGTAAATTCGCAGAAATAATTTTTTCACCATCCGAAACTGTGTTTTTAATATTTATACTTTCAAAATCATCGTAACTATCACAATCACTATCACACGCATCATTTGTCATAATAAATTTTTTCCATTCTTCATCAATATTGTTTAAACCATTCATTATTATAGTAGATCATATATTCTTTAAGTTCTTTATATTATTTTTATTTCAATTATTTTCTTTAATATATAATATAAAGGTAAATGATACACCATAACTCGCAAAACAATAAAAAAAGTAAGATAATACCAATAGAAAAAAATGAAACAGAAAAATACCAATATAGTTTAAAACATACCTTTTTTGATCCAGCGAAAAGCTCACCACCTAATCATTTTATTAGAAAATTACATATAAGATTATATAACTATGACTCATCTACTAAAAATATTGGAATTTTAGACAACAAATAATTTATCAATATATCATTTTTACTTGTATTTTGCGAATGCATAATATTTTCTATGAAATTTAAAAATTTCTCGCTTATTTTTATTTTTTTTTTACGAATAATATAATTTATAAAATCTTTAATTATATTTTTTTTATCAATGTTGTATTTATTACTAATAAAACATATGTAGCATTGTATGTCTTTAATATTATCTTTTGATTTAATCTTAAATAATATATTTTCCCACTCTTTACATTCTATAATTTTTAATATTTTAGAATTACCATTTTCATTACCATTTTCATTACCATTTTCATTACCATTTTCATTACCTGTGTTCTTTTCCATTTTAACAATATCTTGATTTGACTGCAAAAAATTAATCATGCTTCTTAAATCTGATTTAAATAAATTTTGAATATTACATAATGATTCATGGTTTATATCCAAATTTTCTGATATACAAATATTTTTTAAATATTGAATTATATTTTCTTTAGGTAATTGGTTGAAACGTAAACGGATAAATTCATTCTGTAATCCTTCATCTATTCTGCTTATATAATTGCATATTAAGCAAAATCGTACAGAGCCTTTATAGTTTTGCAGTAAGTATCTTAAAGCTTGTTGCGCATTTTTTGTCATATAGTCAACTTCATCCAATATTACAAACTTCATTCCATTGTTAAAAAGAGGTTTTGAATTGACAAAATAATTTATTTGATTTCGTATTATATCTATTCCGCGTTCGTCTGATGCATTTAAATGTATTATCAGATCTTTATTTTTAATATTTAATTTATTTTGATATGCATTTATCAAATTAATAATTGTAGTTGTTTTACCTGTACCAGGTGGTCCATAAAATAATAAATTCGGAAAATAAAGAGTTTCTATTATATTTTTTAATATTTTTTTATTTAAATCATCTAATACAATATCTTCAAAACGAGTTGGTCTATATTTTTCACAAAAAGGGATAAATTCTTTACTATGTGACATTATAATATACTTGTAAAGTTTTCTTTAACTTTAATAATAAAAAAATGAATTAAAATATTTGTAATAATAATGAATAGCAAACAACATAACATGACATCATTTACTTCCACTGGGTATTTAGAATTAATTGTAGGTCCTATGTATAGTGGCAAAACGAGCAAACTTTTAGAAATATATAAGCAATGTAAATTTTGTGAAATATCTGTTAGTATAATTAATCACTCATTGGATAAACGGTACCATGATACGATGCTTTCTAGTCATGATAAAGTGATGGTCCCTTGTATAAACACAGACAATTTATATAATTTATGGTTTAATGATGGAATGATTGATTTACATCAACTAATAGACAACAGTGATTATAAAAAAGTTAGAAATTCTGATGTTTTACTTATAAATGAAGGCCAATTCTTTCCTGATTTATATAATGTTGTCTATGACATGCTTAAAAATAAGAAAACGGTTTATGTTTGTGGTTTAGATGGAGATTTTGAGAGAAAGAAATTTGGGCAAATACTAGACTTAGTCCCTATATGTGATAATATAATGAAACTAAGTTCGTTATGTTCTAGTTGTAAAAATGGAACTCCTGGAATATTTTCAATGCGAATTACTAAAGATAAAGAGCAAACTGTTATTGGGTCGGAAAATTATTTACCCGTATGTAGATTTTGTTATGAAAAAAAAGTATAAAAAATATATATATTAAAACAATTTAAATTTATAAAGGACTATTTAATTATAATTTTTTTAACAATGCCGCGTCCAAAAAAAAATATTACCAAGACACCACATCTTGATTGTAGCATCATAAATGTTGTAAATGTTGTAAATGTTGTAAATGATGAAGTTTTAATAGCAGAAAAAATAAATAACTCATTGGAAGTACCACAAAAATCCAAACGAGGTAGGAAATCTAAAAAAGAACTAGAATTATTAAATAGCAGTAATTTAATATTATCTAATTCTATTCTTGGTGAAAATATTATATTATCTCAAAATGAAGAAATAGAAATTGATGTGAATGCAAATTTTAATGCGAATGAACCCAAAGTTGAAGGTGTCATTAAGAAAAGAGGTAGAAAACCAAAAGGTGGCAAAATTGTACAACAAATATCACATATAAATGACTTTAAAGAAATAAAACCTAATGTAATATTGCATTTAAAATGTTCTATCAAGGATTTACAAAATAATTTATTTGATACTCATTTAAACGGGTTTGATATTTTTACAAATAAGAATGAGTTGTCGTATGAAATTATTTCAAATAATGAAGTAAACTATGTAAATAGTTATGATAAAATAACAAAAAACAAACAAACACAAAATATTATATCAACATTCAATTCTAACCCTGAACTTTATGAGGATGAAGATTGTTTTCAAAATAATCACGTTCATACAAATAATGATGAAGAAATGCAAAAACCAAACGAAATTAAAGATATATGGAAAAAGCTAAAGACATTGCAACATAATTTACATATTAACAATATATGCGACAAAAAATCCGCATGTTTCTGGTGTACATACGAGTTCGATAATCCTCCAATTTATATACCAAAACATTTTATTAAAGAAACATATCATGTGTATGGATGTTTTTGCAGCCCCGAGTGTGCAACAGCTTTTTTAATGGAAGAAAATATAGATAGTTCAACTAGATTTGAAAGATATCATCTTTTAAATCATATCTATTCAAAAATATACGATTATAAAAAAAATATTAAACCAGCACCCAAGCCACATTATATGTTAGAAAAATTTTATGGTAATTTAACTATCCAAGAATATAGATCGTTATTAAAAAATGAGAGATTATTTTTAGTGGTAGACAAACCTTTAACTAGAATATTACCCGAACTGCATGAAGAAAACGATGACTTTATTATTAATAATAAAATTATTCCTTCAAATACATACCAAATTAAGAGAAAGTTGATACAAAAACAAAATAAAAATACAATATTGAACGAAAAATTTGGATTGTCTTCGTGAATAAATTAAACTTTTATGATTTTATTTTATTCTATTATTATAATATGGTACCAAAGATAATTCATAATATATGGTTACAAGGTTATGAAAATTTATCTACTACAATAAAAATACAACATAATGATATAAAACAACTAAACCCAGGCTGGGAATTTATTGTTTGGGATAATAACATGATTGAAAAACTTTTAAAGAAATATCCGAAGGTCTACAAAATGTATAAAAATGTTGCAATATATGGTAGTAACATAAATAATACTAAAAGTGACATAGCTCGATATATTATTATGAAAGAATATGGGGGTCTGTATTGCGACATAGAATACAACTGCAATAACTCATTTAACACACTATTTAATGATTATAATAAAGACTTGAATAAAAATATGATCTATGTTACTAGTGGAGAAGCAGGGATTTTAGACTATGTCAATCCATTTCAAAAAAACAAATACAGTTCATCTTTTATGGCAATGAATAAAGAGAACCCAATATGGGAAAATGTTATAAATAAGATGTTACTTTCTACAACGCAACAACAAATTAAAATGGCGTTTGATTTTTCATTACAAGAAACAGAAGCATCAAACAAATATCCGATTGTAATATTAACTAGAGTAAATGGAGTTTATGAATGTAGAAATCATAATACAATTTGTTACATAGAAGATGAATTACCGTCGAACGCATTTAGAAAAATTTTACAGTTTATAAACTGTAATTATAAACAAATATTTTTAATACTTTTATGTGTTGTAACGGTTGTAGTTGTAGAATATGTATATTTATCAAATTCTTTAAAATTTGGAACAATTAACTTTATACTTGGGATGCCACCGTCAAATGTAGTTCAACCTCAACATCAAAGTCAACAACTGAAAACAAATACTAAAAATAAAAAAATAAAGACTAACAAAAAATAAACTATTTTTTTTAATTATTTATTACAAAAATGTTGTAATTCTTTTTCAATGTATTCATCTGTATCTTTGATAAATAAATCAATAGTATAAAAAATTAAAATAATTAAACCTATTAAATAAGTTGTGAAAAATACATAATTTAAAAAGGGTAATTTATTAAATAAAAATTTCAAAATCAATACTATTATAGTTGATAGGGTTATATTAAAAATATAATGATCTGTGTTTTCTAAATCAGTTTCAGGATTTAACTTTGTTCCTAAAATAATATCTGCAATATCTGGTCCAATATTGTATACTTGAGTTTTGTGATGTAATTCGTGGATATGATTAACATGAAAAATTGAATAGTTAATGTTATGAACAGTAGTATAAAAAATATAGAAAAATACGATAGTCCAGTCGTTGACAAATGGTAAAATATTTATATTATATTGAAAAATAAGTACATACTTTAAAAATATAATAAATAATAACGAATTAAATTCTAATAAAATCTGAATTAAATGCGAAAACATATTACTATGTGAATGGTGATACAAATGTACAACGTTAAAAGGATATGATGAATCGTCGTGATTACAATAATGAGCAATATGCGCAACAAACAGCATTAAAATAAATGAAACAAAACAAGAAATAATATTTTTATCTATTAAAAATAATGACACTAATAAGAATATCCATGATTTATAGTTTAAAAATATAGAGTTGTAAATGTGTCCAACTCTTTCAACTATTTTATTTTTGAAATCTATAATATTATCATTGTAAAACATTATTTATAAGTATTTAACTATTTACTTGAAATATTATATTTTTATTCATTGTCTTCATTGTTAATATGAATAAAATTTTACAAGCAATGAGACACCACACGTTTATTAATAACTCGATCTGTTGCTCATAAACGTGGTCACATTTATAGACTATTTTTGATTTTCTAAAGGTATCCATGCGTTCTTTTACTAAACTTGTTTTCAAATATTTTTGTTCTAAAATAGTAAGGGGACAATTATGTAAAATTACAACAGAAAAAGCATCGAGGGAAATTACTATTAATAACATCGTAAGATGAAATGGATTATTGTTAAATAACATAACAATTGCAGCTAAAATAATAATCATATAATGGATAAACTGATAATACCAACCTACTATTTTTGTTGATATGTTGTTTTTTTTTAAATACTTTTTAAAAACATTTGATATATCACGGATTGCATTTTTATTTTTCATTTAATAATTATTAACTGTTTGTATTAAATAATTATTAAATCAACGAAGAATTTATTGTTATTAGTTTTCTATTGTTTCTTTGTTTTTCTGTTTTTTTTCTTTTCTTTCATGTGTTGTATTATATTTTATTACTTTATCTAATTTAGACAGTTGACTAAAATGATTTTCTAAACACTCGATTTTTGTTTTTAAATAGTTAAATTTTTCATCTAACATGTTATTATATTTTTTAACTATTTTTATTGATACTACTATAATTAATCCAATTTCAATTAAAAAAAATAAAACAATTAAATTCATCTAGTTATTATATTTAATTATATTTAATATTGTTTACCATAAACACAATCAAATAAATGGTTTTTTACTATTTTTTTCTTCACTTTCTTTTCTTTTATTATATTCTCTCATATTTGAATCCAGTCTATAACGAATTTGTTTATATATTTCTTGATTAATGTTCTTCACAGGTAGTTCTTTTTTTTCAGTTATACCTAAAAAGGACTTAATTACTGCAATATGATCCCAGTTGAATTCGATTAATTTTTCTTTAGATTTTTCTTCGTCATAATCAGTTTGTCTCATTATAATTTCTATTTTTTCTTTCATTTGTTCATTATCAATAAAAGATATTGTGTCTGTCATATATGAGTTAAATAAATTATTTTTTAAATCATATTAAACGAATTGTTATATATATAATTATTAAATTATGACAAATAGTATTGATACAAAACCTTTATTAAATGAATTAAATAATATTATAAATGCGAGTATTGAAAATAAAATAAGCGATTTAGTCAAAAGAAACAATTTATTAGAAGAAACTCATGAAAAATTGGTTAATTTACCAAGTGTACAAAAATTTTTTGATACTAAAAATGGTTGTAACGATTGTAAATGTGCAAATAATGATAATAGTATGTTATTATCTCTTATAGAAGAAAAAATTAATGTAAACTTTATAAACACAAACGTTTTGCTAAACAAGCTTATTAGTGAAGTTAATGAGTTAAAGAATGACATCAATAGTTTGAAATATACTGAAAAAGAAAATATTAGATTAGAAATCGAGGAGGTTGCCTGTGAACAAATAACGCCGCATTTAGAAGAAGAAGTTGAAGAAGAAGTTGAAGAAGAAGTTGAAGAAGAAGTTGAAGAAGAAGTTGAAGAAGAAGTTGAAGAAGAAGTTGAAGAAGAAGTTGAAGAAGTCGAAGAAGAGCTCGAAGAACTAGAAAATGATGTAAAATCTGTTGAAACAGAAGCAAAAGAAGATGAAGATGAAGATCAAGAAGAAGAAGATGAAGATGAAGATGAAGAATTAATAGAAATTGAGATTGATGACATAACGTATTGTACAAATGATGAAGATAATGGCATAATTTATGAATTAGATAATGATGGTAATGTCGGTAAAAAAATAGGTTATTTAAAAGATGGAGAAGCTTATTTTGATTAATTAACAAAATAATAAAAATATAATCTAATTAAATATTAAAATATGGAGTTATGTGCCCCCGCGATTATATATTTAATATTTTCAATAGCTCAAATACTTATAGATACATTTAAAGGAATGTATAATACTGCCCTCATGAAAATAATAGTTACTATTTTAATAACATTTCTTTTACAAATACTATGTGAACGTGGTTTAAATATTATTTCTTGGATTATTGTATTTGTTCCATTTATTTTAATGTCTGTCATAGTGACAATGTTATTGTATTTGTTTGGTTTAAATCCAAAAACTGGAAGTATTAACTACAACTGTCCAAACAATAATAATAATATACAAACC
>Ga0247841_10001884_pt1 | contig 44083 bp, 52 predicted proteins | sample LaCruzMarch2015__2_FD_192410 | JGI IMG/M metagenome (GOLD analysis project Ga0247841, IMG submission 192410) | Freshwater microbial communities from meromictic Lake La Cruz, Castile-La Mancha, Spain - LaCruzMarch2015_18m | ecosystem: Environmental > Aquatic > Freshwater > Lake | place: Spain...
GCCACAGCAGTGACCGTTTTGACTTTTTGAATAATTTCTTGAAGTTTTGTTTCCTTTAACGACATATATTGCGAATCAAAAGAGTTCATTGTTAAAGTGTAAACTCTTTTGCTGCAATGTTAACAAGCTTAACAAAATTCGTGTTTCCAAAAAACGGGGATTGTTTGTGGTTTTTTGCGCGAGCGATGACAAAGGGATTGGTCACGAATATTTTCGGCTTCCGCCGAAAATTTCTCGACCCCAGCTCGGCCGTTTTTGGCGGCACTCCGCCAAAAACATGCCTGCGCCCTTCAATCCCCATACGCAAGGCGCGCAGGCGCCTTGCTCACTCGCGAGTAAGCACAAAAACAACAGACGAAAGTCGGTTGTTTTTGGCTTTGCGCGAGCGATGGGGATTGAACCCACGACCTCGGCAGTGACAGTGCCGCGCTCTAACCAGCTGAGCTACGCCCGCAAATATTCTTTTTTTTCGATCTTTAAAGACTAGCAGAAAACGTATATTTTTTCAATTATTCCCTTGTGTCGGGGGAGAGGGTCGAACTCTCAACCTCAGCTTTATGAGTGCTGTGCTCTAACCAGTTGAGCTACCCCGACGATGGTGCAAATATAGCATTTTTAAAGAGAAAATTCAAGATTCACAATAAAACCCACACCCGCCAAGCCCACATCCGTCAGCTGGCGGATGCAGCTTTTTCCGCCTGCAAGCGGAACCCCGCCTACGGGCGGTGGCGAATCGGGATGCAAAAGCAATCCGCCGGCTGGCGGATTTTGCTCCTCCGCAACCAGCAACAAAAAAAGCGCATTTGGCGCTTTTTTTGTTGCTGGTTGCGGGGGCCCGAGTCGTCACGCATAAATTTTTGTTGCTACAAAAATTTTGCGCGACCCCGCCTCGCCTGTTTCGCCTCCCGCGGGTCGACTCAACATGGCTCCGGCTTTCGAATCGGGACGCAAAAGCAAGCAGTTGCTTTTGCTCCCCCGCAACCAGCAACAAAAAAAGCGCATTTGGCGCTTTTTTTGTTGCTGGTTGCGGGGGCCCGATTCGAACGGACGACCTTTGGGTTATGAGCCCAACGAGCTACCACTGCTCCACCCCGCGATATAGTTTGTTTTCTCCTTATCGAATATTATCTTTCCATCTTTGCAGGGCTACTCCGCCAACTGGCGGACTCCACCCCGCGATGTTTTTACGTCTTTCTGTCTTGTTTTATATAATACACTGTATCTCAAGAAAAATCAATCCCCACTGTGCACAAAAGCAACCGTCCCCGCAGAAACGCCATGCCTTTCCGCAAAGCCCGAAGGAACCTCCAAAACATACCGAGAAGGACCGGACGGAGAAAAAGTTTCAGGATATGATTCTGGAGTTGCATTCTTTTTTACAAAAACCACTTTATAGTTCGCATCAAGCCAAATAATATCTATCGGGAAAAGCATATCTGGCATCCAGAAAGAATAATACCCATCCTCCGAATAGATAAAGAGCATCCCCTCATCTTCTGCGAGTGACCCCCTTCCCGAAAGTCCGCGAACATGAAGTTCATAGGTATCGGCAATATCGACCTTAACGACCGTATCACCAAAAGAAAGCGAGACCTTCCTCAAGGATTCGTCTGAAGTATTGGCGTTTTGGTGGGCTGTGTCTGTTTGCGCGTCAGTTATCACGGACAAGGCGGCGTTCTTTTCGGTAGCAACAAAAGAAACGATGCTCGCGGGACGCGATAGCAGAAATACAGCAAAAGCAAGCACGAGAACATATAAAGCAATGAACGAGGCACTGGTCGGTTTCATATTTTTTATTGGGGATCTGCGCACTTGGCGACCTACTCGCCAAATGGATAGAGCCTGTTATTGATCGGTCTCTTTTCTTAGCGATTCAAGCAAGCGCGCAGCTTCACCTCTGCCGCCAAGCCCAAAAGCAAGCCCACACGCGATTGCGATCATGGCAACCACCCCCTGGAAGAGAGTAGTTGTCGCGGGTTCGCTTATTCCAAGATTAGAAACTATAAGCAATGCGGTCATGACCCAAATGGAGATACTGGCGATCAAGCCAAGAAAATTCGCGGATCTTACCTTCAAGGCCTTTGCAAGCACAGTAACGAATTTCTGCAGGACTAAAGCGGCAACGGACGCAGCAAGCAAAAGAACGACGGCCATAATAACGTTCGGGGTATGAACAAAGGCCAGTTGAGTAAGGAAGGCAGACACCTGAGCAAGACCAAGAATCTGCGTAAACGACACCATAAACGCAAAAGCAATGAACCACTTCGCTACGGCACCCAGAAAAGCAGGGGCATCAAGAGAAACTCCCCCGCGAGCAAGAAAAGTGCGAAGTCCAGCCTTTTCAAGATACCAATCGGCACGAAGCGAACTGACAAAAAAAGATATCACTTTCTCAAAAGCAAGCGCAACGACCCATCCAATCCACAGAACCAAAACCGCGACGATGAGACGCAAAGCAAAACCGGTGATAACGCTGGATAGGCTTACAAAAGAATTTTGTATATTTAGAACAAGAGCTTGGATCGTGGTTTGCATATAAAATTTATGATCTTATTTTTTATTAAATAACTCCGAGCTTATTCAATATCTTCTCGTGAGGAAAATCCAGTATATCGCGGACAAACTTATCATACACATTCAAACGGTATTTAAAGTCTTCGGTTTCAAACAACGCATAAGAAAGTTCCTTACCTACCTCGGCCTCGATCGATTTAAGGGCATTTTCAACAGCACGCCGTTTCACTTCATCGCCTACGATAAGGATATCGACGCGACTGTCTTCCTTTTGAAGGAAAACTCCAGCCAACACAATGAGTTTGACCTTACCGGCGCTTTTAAAACGATTGATAACGTTCTCTTTCTTAATCGGTTCGGTTGTAATGATAAGATTCCTCACTGGCAAGAGTAAGGGAAATTCAAACGACAACTGCCAACCGGAAACTTTTTTCTTGAGGATCTTTACGTGTTCGGGTGTACCCCGAGATATCTCTTTAATAAAGTTTCTCGGCTTTACAAAGCCGACCTTCATAAGAAGCGCTATTTCTCTGCGGAGAGCGCCCTTATTCACCTTGCTGCGATCCATAATATCCGCGGCGTCGAACGAGGTATCGGGATTCAACAAAAAGAGCCTCATTATTTTGACGCGTTCTTCCGTTCCGAGCAGTTTTCCCAAAATTTCCATAGCGCCATTATATCACCCGCTAAGGCGAAATCAAACAAACCGACAATAACACAATGAGTCTGCCCCATGTCAAACAAAAACCGCTTCCCAAGGCATGGGGGCGGTTTTCGTTTGACGTTTCTTGTACTTATTTGAGTGTAACCTTGGCTCCGGCTTCTTCCAATTTCTTTTTGAGAGCTTCGGCTTCGTCTTTTTTCATTCCCTCCTTCAACATCGAAGGAGCGGCATCGACAATGTCTTTTGCCTCCTTGAGACCGAGACCGAGGACTTCCTTAACAGCCTTGATAACCTGGATCTTCTGATCACCTGCCGCGGTCAACTCAACATTGAAGCTGCTCTTTTCCTCGACTTCAGCGGCAGCGGCTGCCGGTCCTGCTACAGCAACAGCAGCGGCGGAAACTCCGTATTTCTTCTCCAGTAATTTAACGAGCTCGTGGAGTTCCAAGACGCTCATTGCATCAACTTTCTCGACGAGATCCTTGAACTTCGCCGGAATCTCTACTTTTTCTTCTTCCATAATAGTAATGTTAATTTTAACTTTTTAATCTTCTTAACTTTAAAAGGTTTTTACCCTTCCTTTTTCAAGGCGATCTGATCAACAACCATAGCAAATCGCTGAATAGGCGAGTTGATAAGATTGAGGAACTGCGCATACAAGACCTCTCGAGAAGGAATGGACGCAATAACCTTCATCTCGTCCGAACCAACAAAACGTTTCTCAAAAACTCCGCCCAAAATGGCGATTTTATTCTTGAACGTCTTTTGACACTTATAGACCTCGCGAGCCGGAGCGATATCGTCTTCTCCGTAAGCTATCGCGAGCTCGCCGGGAAGTTCAGGAAGAGAGCCTGAAAGCCCCTTCTCATTCCAGACCTTTTTTGCCAAGGTTTTTTTGGCGACAACATATTTGACGCCCTCACTCTGAAGTGCACGACGCACTTCCGTGACATCAGCCATCGTAAGTCCGTGAAAATTCACAAAAACACGAGAACCTTTACCATCGGCAATATCAGATAACCGTGAGTAGATCTCTGCTTTCTTTGATTTTGTAATTGCCATATCTATAAAAAATACGACTAAAATTAGCCGTTTGGCGATACATAAAAAGTATCACTTGAAGATCGACCTGCTCGAGAGGGCTTATTTGACTGCCTCTTGTCTTCGCGGCTTGTGTATAAGTATACCGACACTTCCAGATAAGTCAAGGGGGGGTACGGCATACAGCGAAAGACCGAAAACACCCCGACAATTATCGGGGTGTTTTTTAAGGACATCTAGAACGGAATGAATTGGAACCCTGACTTGAACTCTGCAGAACATGACGCCGGACTTCCTCCATTAACGCCGTTACATTGCCAAACCCAATTTCCGCCACTTTGCGTTACCGCTGACGGTGTACCGATATCGCAGAGATTATTTACCGGTTTAGAACGTGAAGGAGAGTTGGCTGCTATACCGCATTTTCCATTTTGAGGATTAACTACAGCCACAATATCTACATTTACTGTCTGTCTCGCTGTTGATAACGAATGGTCTTCTGATGACCAGCACTGGAGAGTATAGGTCTTATTCGAGGATATTGCGCCTGTTGACTCTGTATGTTTTCCATTCGTAACATTTGTTCCGGAGAACGAACCATTCCAGTCTCCACCCTTATCGCATTTCCAGATATTCGTGACGAGCCAATTAAGATTCGTACTTCCACCAGAGAGTAAGCTATTGGCATCAGCCCAGAAAGTAAGCCCAAACGAAGGAGGAGGAGTGAGTTCGATCTTCATTCCAGGATAGAGCATTCCCCACCCAAATCCCGTACCGTCACTTCCACCTGACCATGAATAACAACCATCACAATGCGCAGTTCCTGTTCCTGAAGGACTTTTGAATTCTTGTTTTGCCGTATCAAATTCCCATCCGTAAGTTCCACCGCCGCCAGTAGTTCCCGAAAGAGAGATCCACCCATCCCACCCGCCTGTTTCGCTTGCAGGGCGAACCGCACCGCGACAACCAGACACAAAGACGCTGCACATACGCGCCCAACCCGTCACTTTTCCTGTGCCGGTCATCGTACCGCTTGGGCTAATAACAAGAGCTATCTGTGCATGAGGGTTGGTCACGCCGTTCGGGCAATGATCCCCGGTATTATAGTTACACTGGATCATGTCTGTGGTGTTGAATGTTATCCAACCTCCGTTAGCGCTCCAAGCATAACCGCTTATCTCTCCCGTATCGCCGTTTACATAAACGCCATACGGTATCGCGGTGCCATCGGTAACATTACTAAAACTTATCCAGCCCAAACCGCCGGCTATACACAAGGGAAGCCCTGTTGGATTCGAATCTCCGGTATGAACGCAAAAACCTTGTGAGTGGTTGTCGTCCCCCATCCAGCCCCAACCGTTCGTGGGATACAAAGCCGCAAACGCCGAACTGGTGCCGACAAAAAAGAACGCGGCGGAAAAAAATGCAACAACGAGATATTTTTTTAAATTTCTCATATTTATTTAGACCCTACTATACCTTGTAAGAAAGCTGATTCCGTGTTCGATCTTTGGTCCGTAGAAGCTTCAGCTGTGATGATCTGAGATACAGCACCTTGAATGTCTCCAGCAGAGGCTTCATCGCCCGACGTCAATTGACCGGAAAGCGGGATCGGTTTCGCGTCGATTATCGATCGAACAGCTGCGGTATCATTTGCACTGAGCGGCAAATGCGACGGAACATTCGATGTCCGCATAGACGACAATTGGGACGAATAAAAATATGTGAGCACGGCGATCACAAGTATGATCGCAGCAAGACTAATAAAAAAAACTATGCGTATTTTAGGGGTATTCATGATAAGTTTAGTATACCGTAGAACAATACCACCAGAAAGAACAGTTATCCACAGAAAAAATTCCGATCGAAAACTTTTTCCCTATTCTGTATATGAAGTGTTCGCAGTCGAACTCTCAGAGGAATATCCGCCAGTAAGATGAAGCAAAAATAAGGACGCCGCCGCGATGCATAAAAACCCGAAAAGAAATTTGAAAAAGGTTCGCGTTAAAATTGTCATGATATAAAATAACCTTGTCGATTAGATGACCCCGATCTCGCGAAAAACTTTTTCATAGAGACCGATGACACGCTTTGCCTCACGCGGCGTCAACATAAATGAGGATCCTTGGTGCGCTATCTGATTTCGTATCTTATGCGCTGCCCATGCGGCATCAAGACTAGGAATATCTGAGAGATCCGCTTTTTTCAACATTTCACCAAGTGTTTCGCCTCCATACCCGAGTTTTCGAACCGTCTCCTCCAAAAGAGCGTCGGCCTCTATGACAGCAGCCCGCCATTCAGCTTCGCTCGTGCCGGACATTAACCTTTCAACTTGTTCCCACCGTTTGGACTTTGACTTGGTTTTTTCCTCGATCTTTTTACGAATGACCGGGATATTATTGCTTTGATTTATTTTTCGATGTATCTCGTTCGATTTTATAACGATATATACCGTGCCGGCAAAAAAAGCGATACATACGACCACAAGCAGCGTAATAAAAATAAAGAACGGCGCGCTCTCGGTGACGGTGTGCCAAAGATTGATCGGGTGCAGGAATGGAGTAAGGATCTTCGAGTAAAAAGCCGTGACACCCGGAAATGGATCTGGAGGTAAAATGTTAATGTGGGTGTCCATTGTTGAATGATCTTACTGTTTCAGAAGCTCCGCATCGAGAGCGGCGCGAAACAACATACTTTCGCAAAAATGAGGTGACATAAGTTGGAACCCAAGAGGAAGTTCTTTCCCCCCCTCGGAAACAAAGCCTGAGGGAACAGAGATTCCGGGGAGACCGGCGATGTTTGCGGAAACCGTAAAAATGTCAGCGAGATACATCTGCACCGGATCGTCGGTCTTTTCTCCGAACTTGAAAGCGGGAGACGGCGTTGTAGGGGTCGCCACCAGATCAACTTCCTTAAAGATACGCTCGAAATCTTTTCTGATGATCTTTTGCGCCTGTATTGCCTTGTTGTAGAACGCATCGGCATATCCGGCCGAAAGAACATAAGTACCAAGAAGTATCCTTCGACGAACCTCTTCGCCAAAACCCTGCGCCCGAGTTTTTTTATATGAATCCGAAACATCGTTTCCTTTAACAGAAAGCCCGTAACGAACACCATCAAAACGAGCAAGATTGGAAGACGCTTCCGCAGGCATGATGATGTAATATGTCGCAAGAGCATATTTCAAATAAGGAAGAGAGACGTCAACGATCTCGTATCCTTTTTTCTTGAGATCTTCAAGTTTTCCGTTAAAATTCTCCAATACGCGTTTATCTAACCCCTCCATCGACAAAAAGTCCCTCGGAACACCGATCCTCAGTCCCTTTTTTACTTCCCTCTCTAGCAGTAAGGTATCAGGCATTGAAGTGCTATCATTTTTGTCGTAACCGCGGATCGCATTAAAGACGATCTCGGCATCTTCAACCGTTCTTGCGAGGGGTCCGATCTGATCAAGAGAGGAAGCCATTGCCATGAGCCCAAAGCGTGACACTGCGCCATAGGTGGGTTTCATTCCGACGATCCCGCAAAAAGCGGCTGGCTGGCGGATCGAACCTCCAGTATCCGAACCGAGTGCGGCAAGTGCCATCTCACCCGCGACTGCTGCAGCAGCGCCGCCGGAAGAACCGCCGGGGACGCGCGAAGTATCGATCGGATTTTTTGTTTTTCCATACGCGCTCGTTTCAGTTGAAGCCCCCATCGCGAATTCATCCATGTTCGCACGACCAAGGAATACCGCGCCTTCATCACGCAATTTTTTGATCACCGTCGCGTCATATGTACCGATATGCCCCTTGAGAATCTTTGAGGCCGAGGTCGACTCCTTCCCTGTGATCAACATATTATCCTTGATGGCGAGAGGAATACCTGTCATTGTCGTTCCCTTCCCCGTCGCAAGCATTTCATCCGCGTGTTTTGCCTGTTCGAGGACATCATCAAATACTTCGAGATATGCAAAGATCTCTCCGTTCTTTTGTTTGATGTTCTCAAGATACGCTGAAGCCAGGTCGACGGCGGAAAAATCGCCGTTCTTCAAATGTTCGGCGGCTTTTTTTATTGTAAGTTTTCCAATATCTATGGTCATAAAATTAAAGTATTTTCCTCACCTTCACGTAACCGCCGTCTTTCTCTGGCGTGTTCTTTAATATCCCCTCGGTATGGATTCCCGACATTTCCGCTTCAACATCTTCGCGTAAAACATTATGAAGCGCCGGAACGAAAAGAATGTCCGTATCGGTGGCTGTTATTTGCTGGACCTCGGAAACATATTGCAACACACCATCCATCTTTGCACGGACACTCTCCAAATCTTCCTCTTTTACTTCGATGCGGGCCAGTTCGGCGAGATCTTTAATATCTTGTTGAGAAATCATAGGTCTATGATACCCAATTTTCCGAACAAATTCAAACGCGCATTAAAAAGCCGCCGGACCCGGACGGGTGCGGCAGCAGACGGATCATGCTGCAAGGAGAGTTCTCTCGATCTCTCGATACAGGCTCGCGGGTGTGGAGAGATCATGCCCGCGAAGCATGGTCAGTCCAGAATACCGAACATTCGGCACATTGATCGCCCCAAATACACGCCCCAGGAAAAGCGCGAACTCAACCGAAACACCGGGATGGTTCGTCGAAACAACTCGGAATCCATCCTCTGTGAGCTCCGGTTCACCCCACTCCGCATCGCGGGGGAGGTTAGTGATATGAGTGTTGCGAAGCAGATTTACCAGAGACAGCAAGGCAGGATTTGGCATTTGAACGTCCTCAAAGTAGACCAGCCTATAATATACATTTATTTTATCTTTTTTTCAACAATCGAAGTAACTCCTCTTCATCAATGATCTCAACGCCGAGTTCCTTCGCTTTGTCATACTTAGAACCGGGGCCCTCTCCCGCGACGACAAAGTCGGTATTCGAAGACACCGCGCTCGAAACGTCGCCTCCGAGATCTTTTATTTTTTGCGCCGCCTCGTCGCGAGAGAGAGTCGGCAAAGTTCCCGTAATAACAAACCTCTTCCCGGCGAACGGGGCGGGTCCGTGTTTTTTTGTTTCGTGAAGAACATGAACATGTCTGAGCAGTTTTCGGACCAATTCTTTGTTTTCTTTTTCTGCGAACCAATCTAAAACAGACTGCGCGACGACACCGCCAACACCGGAAATATTCTCGAGTTCGGGAAGCTCCGCGTGTTCGAGGTTTTCAATGGTGCCGAATTTTAGAGCAAGGTCTTCAGCCGTTTCTTCACCGACATTCGGAATGGAAAGCGAAGTAATGAAGCGAGGCAAAGATATCTTTTTTCGTTCTTCTATCGACCCCAAGAGCTTATCGGCAGACTTTTCGGCGAAACGCGGGAGGCCTAAAAGATCACCTTTTTTGAGTGTAAAGATGTCATCAAAGTTCGCAATAAGGCCATGTTCCAAGAGAAGATCGATATTTTTCGGACCCATATGCACAATATCGAACGCGTGTTTGGAAACAAAATGGTAGAATTTTCTTTTTTGCTGAGCAAAAGAATTTTTATTGACACATCGCCACGCAGCCTGCCCCTGAATGCGCTCGATCTTCCCATCGTCGCCACAAGCCGCAACCTTCGTCGGGAATTTATAGGGTTTTGAATTCTTATCGCGCATTTCTTTTACGACACTTACGATGTCAGGAATAACGTCTCCTGCTTTTTGCAAAATAACAGTGTCTCCGATGCGAACGTCAAGTCTGTTTATTTCATCTTCATTATGAAGCGTTGCGCGGGAAACCGTCGTTCCAGCAACCGAAACGGGGGTCAAATTCGCAACCGGCGTAATTACCCCAGTCCTCCCGACCTGAAAAACAATATCTTCGACAACTGTCGTTACTTGTTCCGGTGGAAATTTGAAAGCAATCGCAAAACGCGGTGCCTTCCCTGTGTAGCCGAGTGCGTCCTGATATTCCCTTTTACTCACCTTTACAGCAACGCCGTCAATCCAGTAACTTTCTTTATCTTTTTTCTTCTGCCATTTTCTCCAATATAAAATGACGTCGTGAACATCGCGACACAATTCAAAATTCGGATTCACGCGGAAGCCGAGTTTTTTTAATTCTTCAAGCTCGCCGATTTGCTCGTTCGGAATTTTTTCGGAAAAACGCGCCATGTCGTAAGCAAAAAATTCGAGATTGCGCGAGGCGACAACTTTTGGGTCAAGCTGGCGTATGCTTCCGGCGACGAGATTTCGCGGATTAGCGAACAATGGTTCTTTCTTTTTTGCGCGTTCCTTATTAATGCGTTCAAGTTCTTTACTGCCAATCCAAGCCTCGCCTTCCACCACAACGTCCACATCTTCTTTGAGGCGAAGCGGAACAGAGCCGATGGTTCTCACATTCAAGGTCACATCTTCACCAACCTTTCCGTTTCCCCTCGTGGCACCGGTTATCAGAAAACCTTTTTCATAGGTCAAAACTATTTTGAGTCCGTCAATTTTGAGTTCGCAAACATACTCCGGCGATACGTTGCCGTATTTTTCGTTCAAAAAGCGTTTAACACGGGCATCGAACTCGGTAATGTCCTCCTCGGTAAAGGCATCATTAAAAGACCACTGGGGTATTTCGTGTTTGATCTTTACAAACTCAGGAAGGGGCTCGCCCGCAACCCGCTGTGACGGAGAGTCCGGGGTGAGAAGCTCCGGGTATCTTGTTTCAATGGTAACAAGCTCGTTCTTAAGAGAATCGAGCGCTTCATCGGATATCTCCGGCTTATCGAGAACATGATAAAGATACCGGTGATGTTCTATGGTCTTTTTGAGGTGTTCCAAGCGTTCTCGTACTTCCTTTGGTGCTTCTCTGTTCATAACTGCGATTTAATTATCTGATCATCTAGAAACTATAAACCACTCGCATTCCGCGTTCAAGCCGGAACGGCGAGGGTCTAGGGTCAGTCCCGCAAACGCCGGTAAAATTGCAAGGACACGTCGTATTGAATCCGCTCGAGCTGATCGTTGTGCTGGTAACAACGGTTACGCTATCCACAACGTCAACATCTTTTAAAACCACGATGTCCGCACAAGTACCGTTGGAGAGATTCATCTCTATACTGTATGTCCATGTTGCCGGGGGGGTCGGTTTGGTAGTAACGATCGATGCAGGCGAAGCTGTCGGGCACAATATATTTCCACCGCTCGTTTTATACAGATCATCAAATCCAAGATCCCAATATAAAACGCATTCAAGCGAAGAATTCGCTGCATAAAAAGCGGCCTGCGAGCCCCGAGAAGTACCCGAGAGCGCTGTTTGTGAAATAGTAATATTTAAGATCGTAAGTCCTATCATCAGAATAACGGATGAAATAAGAACCGTATAGAGCATAACGAACCCACTTTCTTTAAAAGAAGCGCTCGCACTGTGAATGTTTTTGTTTCTGGACAACATATTTTTACTTAAAGCGAGGAACTATATAGCCGGGGCCAACCAGTAATACATATCCTCTACAACTGTGACCGTACGCGTTCCGATGTTCGGCAGATCATAAGAAACCGAAGACGTCACCGTAGCTTCTTCGGGACAAAGAGAGTGACCGCACGATGCAGAAGCAACTTGCACACGTACAACGCGAGAATATTTCGTAGCCGTCCACCCGGCTCCTGTATTATAAGCAAACAACCCGAAGTTATTGATATTCAGCCGTCCGCAAACAGCACTGGCGCAAGCGGTGATCGTGGGATCAGACGCTCCGTAGCCGATATCGACAGCACAGCCGTTCGCACCGGTACATTCGGGATCAATACCATCCAGCCAACCAGAAACAGTCCCTACTGTGTTCAGGTCGATCATGTTATCACTTCTTCTGCTTTCTATGATCTCCAAACCCTCTTGAGCAAGGTACGACGCGATCAATTGATCTTTTGCATACCTCGCCCCTGTTGTACCACTTTGGATAGAATTATATGCTGACGGGACACAGAGAAGCAAAATACTGATAGAAACCAGTACTTCTATCATGATAAATGCGGATGTATTCTTTTTTTGGTTATTTTCGATCTTCATAGATTTGAAGTGGAAACGTTCCCGTACACTACGGAGTATCCGGCTCTTTTTGCGTGATTGTCGTTTGGACGCTTAATGTTGAAGCCGTGTCGCCTATTCCGGAAGTTCCTTGTATAACGATCACAACGCGCGGTTGGATATAATCCGTTGGGCTTGAGCCTATGACAAAGAATCTAAGCGAATTTATGGTCATAGATGGTGGCGGGGCTGTGATCGCGAGCCATGTTGCCCCGCTATCGAGAGACCGACATATCTGATTCGCAGAAGAACACTGTGCCCCGTGAGGACCAATCGCATAAATAACCTGGTCTCCTGCGTTAGCCGCATCCCCATTAGCAGACTCAAAGACCAAATAAGAAGCGCCGGTCGCACAGTCATTGGGGGTGGTGATTGTTCCTCCGGACCCGCAATGATAAGTCTTCCCCGTCTTAATGCCTCTTACAATACTATCAAGCGAAGCACTCAGATTATCCATGTTCAAACGCAGAGAAGAGATCCTCCGGTAAGAAGAGACCAATCCAAGAAATGCACCGCCGATCACGGTTACCACAATAACGAATAACGAAACAGCGACCAGCATCTCAATGATCGAAAATCCATATGAACGCGTTTGTTTTCTAGAAAGCTTTTGCATAAAGATCACTCAATGGAGATTTGCCCCGTTACCCATATAACGATCTTCCTCACATGCCCGTCTAATGAACGAAAAGATACCTCCGCATCTGAACAAAGATTGCTTCCGCCACAAAGATTGCTTTGGATCTTTATGGCTGCATCGGGATTCGGACGCAAAAAGGTTATATCAACTCTCGCCAACCCACACGAAGCGGTTCCCGTTTTTTCGTTCACGCAAATATCTGATAGCGTATAACCCGAACCAAGAGTATATGTCTCCAAAAGTTCTCCGTTGTCATATTGTTTATTCCCCGGCGTGCCACGATCTACGAAATAAACATATTGTGTACTGCTGTTAGTAAAGTTTATCCCGTAACCATTTGTAAAAGTACCGGTTCCGGTGACGTCTTGTCTGGTCGCTGTTCCCGATATTTGTGCCTGCCGTACAGATACTGCAACTTTATTTACAAGAGCATTCAAAAGAAGCGTGCTGTCAACACTCCGATAGTTCGCAACGGTCATGGAAGTAAGAAGAGTAAAGACCCCGATCGTAACCAGAAGTTCGATGAGAGAAAACCCTTTATTGATATGCTTTTTTTTACAAAAGAAATCCATTGAATTTAAAATAGAACCTTCAAATATATAAACTGCCGCAAAAAACAAAAAAATAACATGCGAGATGCGGGAAAAAAGAAGCCACAACACAACCGAGAACCATGAATGGCGCGAACGGCAATTCGCTTTTTATATTCGCTCTCCGATGGAACTTCAAAGATCGTCCAACCTTCGAAGCCAAAATGAGCAGCAAACCAACAGCTGCGCCCATCCAGAACGACAAGATAAGTGCGGCTAATCCGATACCAAGCCCCAACAACCACCCGATTCCGAGGGCAAGTTTGGCATCACCCAGACCGATCCATCTTCCATCCGAAAAATACCATAACGCCGCCAGAGGGAATGCCAAAATCGGGCCGGCGAAAACGTCCCAGACCGAAGGAGCAAAAGCGAACGATTGGGGAAAAAAGATAATTCGGAGAAACGCAAGGGCGGAAAACGCAAATACGATGCCGTCAGGAATGATCTTGTGTTTTATGTCGTATACGCAAAGAACGATAAGCAAAGAAAATGCGCATGCATAAAATAAGAAGTTGAGGAGCAAGAAATAATATGCGGGCGAAGAAAAATCCGAGACAAACTGACCTGGACCTCCTAACTTCCAAAAAATCAAGGCAAAGATAAGCCCCGTAAGCACTTCAACGGCGATGTATTGTTTTGATATTTTACTCTTGCAAGAGTTGCATTTTCCCTTAAGAGCGAGAAAGCTCACGACAGGAAAAAGATCGTACCACCTTAGCTGCTTTTGGCAAGAAAAACAAAAGGACCTGCCGAAAAGGGTTATCCCCGTACCATACCGAAGGATAACAACATTCAAAAAACTACCAATGATGGCGCCGAGGATAAAAACCAAAAAATAGAGAACGGTGTCCATAGATGTTATATATAATACCACACCGAAATAAGTCACGCCAAGGAATAAAAACCACCACGGAACGACCCACGAGTGGTTTTATTTGGATCAAGACTAAAGTTACCAGATCATTTTGGGAGAAATTGAAAATTTCGATCTATCTCCGCCCCGCAATTTATCGTTATTGATCCATGCATACAGGTCCATTTCCCATTGGGTCCCTGTCTTATTAAGCACGGACGATGAATTTCTGCGGATGCACAGGCCACTCGTTGGCGCACGGGCAAACGTCTTCCCTTTAGAGCTTCCGCAAACGGGACAGGTAGCGGTCCCATCCACTGTCCTGCTATTTCCGCAGTTGCTAGATTGAGCTACTCGTATATCCGGACAATAATTACCTTCATTGGGGATCCAATTTATATCGCAACATTTCGTCCCCGAAACAGTTCGCGTGTGTCCACACCCGTCTGTTTGATAAACGACGGTTCCATGACAGGTGAGGCTCGTGGCGGGCGTCCAATTCGAAATACAATTAACATTAAATGGAACATATCCCCACTCGCTATATACCCTTGGAATACCGACGCAGACAAAAACATCAGAATACCCAATAGACTCCGCAAGAATGCTGGGATGAAGAAATGAAAAAATGGAATAGAAAGAAAGAATTTGTTATGATAAAAACAAAAAAACGCCGTCTAGCGCGAGATTAAAAGTTTAAAATTAGTGTTCGGTTTCAGGGGTAGTTGTTGTGTGGGTCATACAAATAAATTATACCATAAAGAACCTAGCTTCATTGTGTATAGTACAAAAACAACCCCGTAGTTTTCGGGGTTGTTTTCTTAGAGAAATTCAAACTATCTTTAGAGAATTCCCGTCGGGGTTGCTGTATGTGCGCCTGCACCCAAAGAACCGGAAGCATTCTCAAGCGTGAACGTAATCATATATGCTTCTGTTGAGTCCGCACAAGTGCTCGGGTCAGCACTCGTTGCGCTGCAGTAGATGTAATCTGCCCCTCCCGGTAACGGATTGGTCGGCAATACCGCCATATAGGTTGAGAACGGGACAGCCGGGGTGGTTGCGTTCGCATCACACATTACCGTCCCTATTAAACCGGCAGTACCGATAACCCCATCATCGGCAGCAACTGACGGAAAGCCTGCACCATTATCGAAGCAAAGTTCAAGAGCAGATTGAAGCTGTTTGATATCCGAAAGGCGCTTGGCGTCTCTCGCTTTTGAACGTGCGCTGTTAAGACCAGCCATGACGACGGTGGAAAGTATCGCTATGATCGCGATAACAACGAGAAGTTCGATCAACGTAAAACCTTTATTTCCTTTTTTCATATTAAAATAATGAAACTTAATAATTTTTTATAAAAAGTGACATTCCGGTCCGGTAACCAAGAACCCCCACTTGTTTACAATAATACCATTGTAAGCGGTGTTTTGATACAAGGGGTTGTGGATATCCCCGAATAGAACAAAACCCCTTTCGGGGTTTTGCGGAATGTGCGGGTAATGCTTCTTTTAGAGTATTCCGGCCGGGGTTGCGGTGCGCAAACCTGAAGCCAGAGAACCGGAAGCGTTCTCGAGGGTGAAGGTCATTCGATAGGAAGCATGTTGGGTGGTGCCGTTCGTGCAGTTAGCTGCCGCATTTGCCGTACTGCAGTACATATAGTTCGTTCCGCCCGGCAATGGATTATTAGGTAATACTGCCATATAGGTTGAGAACGGAACCGCACCGGCTGTTGCCGAGCAATCTATTGATCCAACTAATCCGGCAGTACCGATAACTTGGTTCGGTGCTCCGTTGGCGACACCTGCGACCCCCGGATATCCCAATCCGTTATCAAAGCAAAGTTCAAGAGCGGCCTGGATCTGTTTGATATCCGAAAGGCGCTTGGCGTCTCTCGCTTTTGAACGTGCGCTGTTAAGACCAGCCATGACGACGGTGGAAAGTATCGCTATGATCGCGATAACAACGAGAAGTTCGATCAACGTAAAACCTTTATTTCCTTTTTTCATATTAAAACTTAATTTATAATAATTCCCATTTTTAATAATCATTATATTATCACAAAGCACCGACAGTGTCTTGCAATAGGCTACGAGATGCTCGCAGTAATGTTGTATATCGGGATAAGAATAGCCGCGAGAAGAGTACCGACGCCCCCGGCAAGCATTATGATCATGAGCGGCTCGATCAACCCCACCATATTATCGATGACAGCATCCGTTTCGCGTTTATAGAATTTTGCGAGAGTTTTCAGAATAGTGGAAAGTTCCCCGGTTTCTTCACCGACTTTCATCATTTGCGTCATGATATTCGGAACATTTTCCGGATGTTCGCCAAAAGCATCAGAAAGAGAACTCCCGGCTTTTACTTTCTCGGAAACATCCAAAAGCATCTTTTCGAACGCTTCATCACCAACGACTTTCCCTGTTATCTCGATCGCTCGAAGCATCGGCACACCGCTTGTGAGCAATGTATCAAAATTGTCCGCAATACGGGTAAGATATGTTTTTTTATAAAGATTTCCAAAGAGAGGCAAAGAAAGCTTAACATGAGACCATGTTTGCTTCCCTCCGGGGATCCCTATCTTCCATATCAGAACGCCGCAAACAATGAGGAACACGAGGAAAAATACACCGTAACTTCTAACAAAATTCGACAGACTGATGACTACTTGCGTATAACCCGGGATCGGTTGTCCCGCCTCAATAAGGGTCGCTGAGAGGCTAGGCACAACTAATACGAGCATCAATATCATTACCGCAATAAAAGTAATGACGATAAAAGCCGGGTACACGAGAGCGTTCTTGGTCTTGGCCATAACTGCATAATTGCGTTCCATATAATCCGAAAGATATTTGAATGTTTCCGAAAGTTTTCCTGATTCTTCGCCCGCTTTGATCATATTCACGTAGAATTCGGAGAAAATGGCCGGATGTTTTCTCATAGCGCCCGAAAGAGATTCTCCGCCCTGAATATCGTCTGATATTTCATTAAGCGTCCTTTTTAAGACGGGGTTTTCGGAACTTTCGGCAAGCAAGCGAAAGATGCGCAAGACGGAAACGTGCGAGCTAAAAAGAATAGAAACCTGGTTTGACAGCATGACTAGCTCTTTGGTTGAAACCCTCTCGAACATCGAGGAAAGTTTCTTCATCAAATTCCCCTCTTCGGCAGGAGTAATAGACGAGATTATGAAACCGCGCCGCTGAAGCGAACTGATCGCAACGTCTATATTGATGGCGTCGATCGTTCCATTCTCTTCGCCGCCTGTTTGATTTACAACTTTGTAAGAAAATAACATGTTCCAAATGATAAACTTAACAAAATGAGGCACAAAAACATATCTTATTCGGCCTCAGCGCCTTTTTCGAACTCCTAAAGGAGCCTCTCGAGTGTTTTCGGGTTGGAAGCGTACAACATGGCATTATCGAGAGAAACTTCACCGTTATGCACCAGTTCGGCCAAACTCCTATTAAAATCGATCATACCGAACTCAGCGCCGGTCTCCAAAATACGCGGGACCTCGAATGTTCTTCTTTCGCGGATAAGATTCGCCACAGCTGAAGTATTGATAAGCAATTCACATGCGGGAATGAGCCCGCCGGAGATGCGCGGCACAAGCCTCTGAGAAAAAATACCGAGGAGTGTTTCCGAAAGTTGGGCACATATTTGATTTTGCTGATCAGATGGGAATGAGTCGATGATACGGTCAATGGTCTGTGTCGCATCGTTTGTATGAAGCGTTGAAAAAACGAGGTGTCCGGTCTCTGCTGCAGTGACAGCAACACCCATAGTGTCCGGATCACGCATCTCTCCGATCATCACGACGTCAACATCTTGGCGAAACATAGAGTAAAGCCCTGAATGAAAGCCCTCTGTGTCTGTGTGGATCTCTCGCTGGTCAATAATGCACTTATTCGGGCGGAAAAGATATTCCACCGGGTCTTCGATCGTTAATATATGTTCGGTCCTTTCCGTATTGATAAGCTGCACGAGTGCTGCAAGCGTTGTGGATTTTCCCTGCCCTATCGGCCCCACAACAAGGAAGAAACCTTGTTTTTTCCTGGCGAACGTTTCAAGGATCGGCGGAAGATTCAGCTCCTCGATATTACGGACATATTCGGGGATAAGACGCAGTGCAATCGAGAGCACCCCCCTCTGGAAGAACGCGTTTCCGCGAAAACGTGCCTTGGTCCCATAACTATACGAAAAATCAACCTCATAGTTCTTAAAGAGCTTTTCTTTTCTGTCGTCCGAAAGCATGATGTCAACGAAATGAAGCATGCTCTCTTGAGTAAGCGCTTCTTTCTTGACAAGCGGAACCAACTCCCCGGAAACACGTATATAAGGAACTCTGTCCGCGGCAAGATGTATGTCAGAACCGCCTTCACGTATGACGGTTAAGATAAAATCTTCAAGTTCATGTTTTGGATCTCCCATAAAATTTTTTAAATATTTATTTTTGTTCTATGATCTCAAGGATCTTTTGCACGGTCTCGGAGGGTGTTGAGGTTGCTTTGATGATATATCCGCTTGCGCCAAGTTGTTTGCCTTTCTCTATATCTTCTTTCTGCCCAAGATTCGAGAGGATTATTTTGACAGCCCTTTTCCCAAGATTCCGTTTTCCAAGCTCGGCAAGGAACTCAAAACCATCCATGGTCGGCATGACGATGTCTGTGAGAATAATATCGGGGTCCAGACCCTCTTCGAGTTTAGTAAGACCGTCCGAAGCGGAAGTTGCGGGGGTAACATCAAATACTGTCTCATTGAACTTAATGGCGTACATATCAAGCAAGAACTTATCATCCTCCACCAAGAGCAACGAATATTTTTTTTCTGTATTCTCCATACGTTTACATTATATCAGTATTATACTAATAAGAATAATATTTTGTTTGATTACAAAGTATTAACCTCTACATACGGTATCTTCCCCTCAAATGCCTTGAGCAGCGCATCTTCTTTCATTGAGAACATACCCTTGGCACGTGCCGCACGCTGGATATGAACATCCATAGGAGTTTTCAGAATGATCTCTTGTATCTCAGAATCGATCTCCAGCAGTTCAAAAACAGCAAGACGTCCGCGAATACCGGTCGGACAGTCAGGACCCGGTTGCGCCTCGTAAACATGATCGGGAATATGTATATCTTCACGGAATTTTTCAGGCAAACTTTGGAACTCTTTATTGACCATAAGCTTCATCGGGTCAGTGAGCTCTATCTCTTTCTTTCCTTGCGGGCAGAATTTTCTCACAAGCCGCTGCCCGATGGACAAAATAAGCGTCGGAGCGATCAAATAAGGGTCAACGCCCATATCAATAAGACGAGAGACGACTCCCACCGCGGTATTTGTGTGAAGTGTTGAAAAGACGAGGTGTCCCGTCAATGCCGCCTGTATAGCAAGCTGTGCCGTTTCCTTATCTCGAATCTCACCAACCATTATGATGTCCGGGTCTTGACGCAATATTGAACGAAGACCGCTCGCAAACGTATACCCGATCTCTGGCTGCACCTGCGATTGGCTAACGCCGGGCATACTATATTCCACCGGGTCTTCCAAACTGATAACATTATCGGAGTCGCGGTCAAGTTCGTTCAACATAGCATAAAGCGTTGTTGATTTTCCAGAGCCTGTCGGACCGGTAAGCAAGATCATACCGTACGGGCGTTCAATGGCGGCGCGAACGGTCGCAAGATCTTTGTCTTTCATTCCAAGAGATGAAAGGGTAAGCACGCCTTTCTCGGAATCGAGAATACGCATCACCACTTTTTCACCATAATAGGATGGGAGAGTTGAAACACGAAAGTCTACTTTTCTTCCCTCGATCCTCGCAGAAAAACGACCATCTTGCGGTTTACGGCGTTCATCAAGCTTCAAGCTGGTTAATATCTTGATTCGAGAAACAACCGCAGCATGAACAGCGGACGGGAGCAAAAGACTCGTATGGAGAACTCCATCGATACGAAAGCGGATCCGAACCTTGTCTCCCATGTTCTCAATATGAATATCTGATGCGTTCCCCTCAATGGCATTACTCAAGATGACCGCCACCATTTTTGTTATCGGAGCATCCTCAACAAGCGTTTCTTTTTCTGCTTCTTTTTCTTTTATTGGAGTAACGGCTGCCGCATATTCTTCTTCCGCCGTTTTTTTCATGGGACCGCCAGTGGAGGTCTCGAGTTCTTTTAAGGCTTTGTCTATTTCGTCCGAGAGACTTCGATAGCTCTGGAGGGTCTCCCTAAAGTCTGAAACGGAGATCAAAAAAACCTTAAAGGGCATCCCGATCTTTGTGGAAATGAACTGGATTGCATCCATAGATTCGGTGTTGTCCGGATCGACAACGCCGACCTCGAGAACGCCGTCCGTAACCCCGATCGGCACAAAACGATAATGCGTCGCGGATTCCTCCGGAACATATTTCAATATCTCTGCCGGAATTTTTTCTCCGCCGACAACCCGAAACGGGATATTAAAGTATTCTGACTTAAGTTTAAGCAGAGTATCTTCAGTGATGCCGTTCTTCACCAACACATCGTCAATGCTTATCCCTTCGGTTTGAGCATATTGTTCAACGGCCGATTTGCTCTCGGGGGTAATAACGCCTCTATGCGAAAGAAAAGATAAGAAATTCATATAATACAAGCGATGTTTTTATCGCATATCCGTCCAGCAACATTCAAAAAGCAACGCGAAGTCCCTAGGGCATAATAAATGCCGGAGCAGAAGAAGCGGAACCGACGTCTTGTCCGATGGGCAAGAAAGGATTCGGGCGACTAATAGGCTCAGGAGGGATCTCAACGCTAAAATCCGTTAAGTTCTGAAAGACAGGATCGGTAAAGATGGTTCCGTCCAGTTTGATCTGCTGCAAATCAGAAAGAATACCCAATAGATCACCGCCTGTTGCTCCCGATGTAACAGTTAAGGCTTCTTCGGCAAAAGAGCCGCCTCCATAAAAAAGCCCGGAGCCGACAACGACACCTGTCAATATAATGAGCGCTGCGGTTAGTTTATGTGTTTTCATATGGCTTTTAAATAAACTTATGGGCGCTTAAAATAATATGTGTTGATAGCCGTCTTAAATTCGAAAATATTATTCCCATCAAGAGAAGGAGTGAAAGATATTTCCGTCACATCAATAAGACGAAGGCTTTCGGATAACAATTTGAGGAACATCTGATAATTTTCGTACGTTGCGACAACAGTAAAACTCAAGGGGGTTATACCGATATTTGACGGTTTGGCCACTTCAAGGGTCTCCCCGATCTGCGTACCCGAACGAGCAGCAGATGCTTGACCACTGTCATCCCCCGAGAATATGACATTTTTTAACCGAATACCCTTCCCCGCAGATACTCCATCAAGTTCAATGATTAAACGTATCGTATCAACATAAGACGGCAACAATATATCCAATTTTTTAAGGTCGGCCGGTGCAAAACTATTATACCTGTCCAAAAGTTCACTCCGTAACCCGAGGATCTTCTGAGAGTCATTAAGCGCGCCATCGTACTGAGCCTTTACGGCAAGTTGAGATTGGATCTCTTGATATGTCGGTCCGATGTACACATAAAACACCCCAACAGAGACGATTATGAGCACAAATGCCATTATGTTCTTCATAAAATTCGTTTTTAGATTTAAAGACTCATATACCGAACGGACCCCTTGCGCTCGGAGCCGCGCCATCGGGTACTGACGGTCCAGCAGACTCCGTCCTTGTTTCGTCGGAAACAGCAGCCGTATCGGTCGTAGGTGTCACCGCACTCCTATACAAGAGCACTGACGGATCAATATCAGTTGACATATCGAATTTGATGGAACCGTCCTCTTCGAGAATTACCCCCGAAAGAGAAGGATTCTTAAAACCAGTTTGAGTTGCAAATGCATCAGTTTGATTAACGATCGACGGATATCTTTTAGCGATACCCCCAACAGAAACGCTCGCACCGCCACCGCGAGAAGCCAACATCTTAAAGCTCGTTAACTGAACGCTCTGAAGAGTGCTCTCTGAGAGAAGCTTGAATATTGGAAGTACAGTGAAGTGCGTGTCTAAAACGTCCTTCGCGGCAATCAGACGCTGATCAAGCGTTTTCATATCAAGGATAATTTCTGGTTCAAAGGCCTTCTGTGCCTGATCAAGCTGTCCTTTTTCCCCAGCAACCGTTTTATCCACATACAGTTTATAAAGAAATACACCAGCCGCGACCGCAAGCGTCATAAAGAAAATGATGGTTCCGACAGAAAGAATAATGTTCACAGACGCCGGTGTCAACCGATCGTCTTTCGCCATAAGCGTTTTCTTCGGAACGAACGATGTACGAAGTCTTGTATCTACCATAAAATTTTGAACTTTTTTGGATACTTTATGAATTGACGAGATCTTCGGCAACTAACCGAGATCTTGTAAACGCTTGAGCGCTAGCCCTATTGCAACGGAAAATTCCGGACCCGCTTCGGAAAGTACAGGCTCAAGAAAGGCGGGATATTCAAGTTTGGAAAAAGAATCCCCGAATACGACATCGGCTTCAAGCCACTTCCTAACATATTCCGGCAATCCCTTCAGAAGAACGCCGCCGCCGGTCAGAATAACTTTGGTGATGGTTTTGTTATTCTTTGACTGATACGCTAATAATATCCTATTTGCCTCCGTAAAGATATACCCAATTACAGATTCGATAATCGATGACACCTTTTGGGACTCGGAATCCCTTCCATCGAGACCGATCTCTCTTTTTAATTTTTCCGCCTTGGTAATGCTCACATTCAACGAATGCGATATGGCGATCGTCGCCTCTTGCGAACCGCGACTGACCATATGAACGCTCTTCATGAGTCCTTGTTCTACCATTGCGACCTTAGTGATACCGGCACCGATATCAATGATCATCATGGGCGACATATCGTGTCCAAGCGTTGCACGGATGGAGCTATATACCTCGATCTCATAGCTTGTATTGGTTAATCCGGTCTTTAACGCCACCTCCTGATATTTGTCTAAGACCTGATTATGGATGGCGACGATCATGACAGTTATCTTTTCGACAGCAGGCGCTTGAGTTCTTTCTTTGGTATCAGGCGAAGTTTCAGAAGGTGTCGCAGTCGATGAAACCTTCGGCAAAACCAGCCAGTCAAGGGTCACTTCATTGATCGGAACAGGAATATATTTTCGCGCTTCAAGAGAGATGATCTTTGCCAGCTTATCCTCTTCCATTGATGGCAGCTCAACGAATGTGAGCAACGCCGAAGAGAGCGGCAACGCAATTGATGCCGACTTTGCGGTAACATTCGCCTCTCGGAACAGGTCTTTGATCGCTTCCGCCAATTTGTCTGTCGGAAGATTTGTCGCACGACCGACATCAAGGCCACCATAGGGGCCAAGTGCCAGTTCTCCGTACGTTTCAAGGACGGCACGCCCACCCTCTTTTCGCACCTGCACGACCTTCAAGGATGACGATCCGATATCCAGCCCAATCACGCTCTCGTTCTTTCCACCGAAGAACGATTTTGCTGAGGTCATTAATTTCTGTACATCAAAATTTGGCAATGGCATAGACTACAGAATTATTATATCATAATTAAAAAGATGTATCATTGGAAAACTAGCCAATTATCCACAACGAGGAAAATGTTTTTATTCACACAAAGCGCGTGGGGCGCTTTTTTAGGTTTACTGTTCCCCTCTCACTGCATCTCATGCGGACGCGAAGGATCGTATTTCTGTGCTCATTGCCGCGGAAAGTTACCCGAAGAGAATACTATGGCCGTTCGCGGCGTTATCTCGCTCTGGAGTTACGAGAACGAAATCGTAAAAAAAGCCGTACGCGAACTTAAATATCACGGAAAACAAATGCTCGCGCGCGATCTGGCGGCTTCACTTTACGACAAGGTCCTCGAGACGATCGCTGAGGACCTCTCCTATTGTGACCCTCTCGGAACACACGCCGATATTGAAAAATATATCCTTATTCCGATCCCCATGCATCCGGCACGACAGAGGTCTCGCGGATATAACCAAGCGGAGTTACTCGCAAAAGAGATCGCCCTCCTCGGACCAGAATTTTTTACCTGCGAGACGAATATTCTCGTAAAAAACCGCGAAACAGAAAGCCAGGTTTCCGTTCACGATCGCGAAAAACGCCTAAGAAATATTCGCGGGTCGTTTTCAGTCGCGCACCCGGAAAGGACCGCGGGGAAAAACGTTATTTTGATCGATGATGTGGTAACAACCGGGGCAACACTCGCCGAAGCGCGGAAAACACTGCTTACAGCGGGTGCGAAACGAGTATTGTCCATAACAGTGGCACATTAATACCCCGAACAGAGCAATAACTAACGCCCTTATCATTGGACCGGATGTCCGTAGTATCCTGCATCTTTTTCTGATCCTGAGATGTAGATCTCGACTTCCGGACGCACAATGTCCTTATAGAAATAATTGATATTGTCGACATCTCTCTGCACATCGCCGCGAATATCGGCAAGCGCCTGGTTCAATAAAGACAAAGTTTGAAGATCTCGTTCGCGAGACAAAGCGTTCATGACAACTTTCATTTCGGTCTTCCCCACACTGAGCTGTTGGAAATACTCCCTGCATTCCGAGGAGGGGGAAGAATTGGAATAATTCTCTGTTGTCTCGTAATCTGTTAATGTCCCTCCGGCCTTAGTGACCACGGTCTCCATCTCGGTAAAGAAATCTTTCGGCATCACATCGGCAGACAAAGTAAGCTCAATACTGTCTTCGCCATAAGAATAATCTTTCTTGATCGACATGCCGTACTTAGCAATGAGATCCTTGATGCTCGCCTTGACCGGTGGTAATTTTGAAACACCCCCATAGGAAACGCTTACGGGGCGTTCAGCGATATTTCTTGCAAACTCGCAATTCTCGATCTCTGGAGCCGTAACACCCAGTTCTTCCCAAGTATAAGCCCTGTGGGAATCCTCGAAATCCCACCTAAGAGCGATACATGCGGTCACTACGATGATAGCGACCGCGACAGCGACCGAGATAAAAATGTATTTATATTGTTTAAAGATCTCCATATTATTATAAGAGCAACACTTATTTTTAAGTGAATTTATTATAACGCTATTTTAAATTGCGGTCATTTTTTATGTGGGTAACAGGGCGAGACGCTATAGTTCTTTTATCATATAAGAGCCGACTAGTTCATACCCGAGTTTTCGATAATATTCCCGCACACCCACTCCGGAGATGACGGCGAGTTTTTTGTATCCGGCTTCCTTTGTGATCCTTTCGGCTTCGGCCATCAAAAGTTTTCCGAAACCGACATGCTGCGACTGGCTTCCCTCTTTCCCGGGCGACACCAAACGGCCATACGTATGGAGCTCACGGATTAAAGCGGCACCCTCAAGCTCCGGCAAAAATTTTACCAAGGACTCCCCTTGGGGATGAGGTAAGCGGAGACGAGCAAAAGAAGCGAGAATGCTTCCGTCGGCGTTCTCATAGCTCAAAAACAATTCTTTTCCGGAGAGGGTTGAATATTCGATCTTGTGCAAAGAAAAATCTTTTAAAGATACTTCTTTTTCGCGGACCTCGCGACAGCGAATGCACCTACATTTCCAGCTGTTCTTTTTTTGATCATCGGCAAGCCACTGGCGCATATTGGATATTTTGCTGCCCGCTTTCACATACGACGCGGGAATATCTCGTATAACGCGGAGTATCCTCACATACGGCGGAACTTTTTTCTTTGTTTCGCGAAGCACATGCATCAGTTCATCGTCCGTATAAGCGCGAAACTTCCCCTCTTTCCATATTTCAAAAAGTTCGCTCCCTTCCAAGACCATACAGGGATATATTTTGAGCATATCGGGCTGAAAACCCGAGCCGTCGCGAAAAAGTTCGTCGAACATCGCGATATCTTTTTCCGGATCGCTTCCGGGTAGATTCGGCATCATATGATAAACAACCTTGATGCCGGCATTGCGTAAAAGTTCCGTCGCGTTCGCGATGCTTTTGGCGGTCATATCCCTTTTGGTTTCCGCAAGGACCGCATCATCCAAATGTTGAACGCCGATCTCGACTTTCGTCACTCCGTACTCGCGCATCCGGACGATCTCCTCAGGGCTTATATAATCGGGACGCGTTTCAACCGAAAGCCCGACAATACGGCAATGTGATGTTTCATTCTCTTTTTGAAGCCCTGAAAGGGTTTTATTCTCGATGGAGCATCCTAAAACTTCCGAAGGACCGTCCTTCGGAACCCCGAAGGACCGTCCTTCGGAAAACTTACCGAATTCATTGCACGTTCTAAAGCATTCTTTAATGACAAATTCGCGGTAAGAAGAATGATAAAAACTCCACGTCCCACCGATGATAATAATCTCGATCTTATCAATGGGGTGGCCGTTCACCAAGAGCGATTGAAGCCGCATCTCGATCTGTTTTTTCGGATCAAATTCATTCGCAAGAGCGCGCGCGGCAGCCGGTTCTTTCGAGAGATAACTTTTTGGCATTTCACGCTCGTTCGGGCAATAAGTACATCGTCCGGGACAAGGAAACGGCTTCGTGAGAAGCGACACGACCGCGACACCGGAATTACTCTTTGTCTTTATTTTACGAAGCGCGAGTTCGATCATGCGGTTCTCTTTTTCCTCACCCGACGCGACCATTTCATGATACAACGCCAGCATTTCCGCATTTGTCGGCATGGCGTTGGCAATCCCTCGCCGTGAATATTTAAGGTTTTTGCGTATCTGCAAGACGCGTGAAAAAAGCACAGAATCTTTAGCGATCCTTTTTTTGAGTTTCTCCAAGTCTAAACCGGTCTTTATTTCCTCGAACAGCATAAGCACACCTTAGCAAAAAAATCCAGTATAAGAAAGACTCATTTGAGATCTCTGTTCTTTGCGGCCTCTTCCCACATTTTTTTGTATTGTGCGAGATATTCTTCTTTGGTCTCAAATTTCATTCTCTCGGCAGCACTTCGTGCAAAATCGGATAATCGTTTTCTTTCGGAATAACCCGACGCGAATTGGATTATCGGGTTAAGGAAGCACTTAATGTCATTCTGCTGACAAATGATGCCATTCCAATCAGTAAGTATCTGTCCCGCAGCGCCGACATCGGTCGTAAGTACCGGACAGCCCGCGGCCGCGGCCTCCACGAATACCATTCCATATCCTTCATAAGACGACATCGACAAAAGAAGATCTGCTGAAGCATAATATGGTGCAAGGTCATCGACCCAGCCCTCAAAGAACACGCGATCGGAAACATCCAACTTTTTTGCAAGTCTCTTTAATCGGGAAAGTTCTTTCCCCGCCCCAACAATAACAAGTGCGGCCGCCGGATCCGGCCTCATTTTGGCCGTCCGGGCGATCAGCCCGATAGCCAGATCGACGTTCTTTTCCTTTTCCAACCGACAGACCATAAGCAACCTCAGATTAAAATTTGGGTATTTCTGCACAAGCATATCTCCGCGCGGAAGATTCTGATATTTTTCAACGTCAACGTATACGGGCAGCACGGTGATGCGCGGTTGTATCGGAAAATGGAAGCTCGACAAAATAGATCTTTTGACGCGCTCCGACACGACACGGATATCGGCGTGTTTTTTCAAAAGATATTTCGCTATCAGAACACGGATACTGTTTAAGGACGAAGACCTTCCAAATTCTTTGTTTAAAAGATCAGTATGGATCTGTAAATGGAGCGGCGCTCTCCACTTTTTGGCGATAAAATATCCGACAATTCCGGTCTCGAACGGATCCTGGGTTGTCACCAACATATTGGAATACTGCAAAAGTTCCGGATCCACGATCTTCTCGGCTAGAGAATAAGCACCCACCGGATACATAAAACGGAAAAAAGAGTTCGTCGGATATGCTGTTGCATTCGATGCGATTACCGTTGGCTTAAAATGAAGAGAGCGTTTGGCAAAAACAATGATGTCCAACCTTTCCACCAAAGAAGCGTATTCAGCCATCCGGATACGTGCGGGACTTCCCTCCCGAAAGATACTCCGGTCGGTGGATACCATAAGCACTCGAAGTGGTTTTTGTTGGGTCATGATCTTATATTTAACTCTTGAACAAACGAAGAAATAGCCTTCTCCGTATTAAAATGCGTTATTTTTTCCTTGGCATTGGGAATAAGGTCAGCGAACTCGCTTTCTCTGTGAAGGATCCCCCGAAGAGACTTTAAGAGCTGCTCGGGTTCGTTATATTTAACCAACAATCCGTCCTTTTTGTTCTCGATCAACTCGGGATTGCCGCCCACGGAAGTAGTGACCACCGGCGTCCCTATCGCCATCACTTCAAGCAGTTGGTGGGACAAGCCCTCATAAAAAGTGTTCAACAGAAAAACATCGGCGGCTTTCGTTCTTCGAAGGAGTTCTTCTTTTGCAATATTCCCAAGCATCACAACCTGTTCTCCCAAGGCAAGTTCCTTAATGAGGAGCAAAAGCTTCTGTTTTTCAGGTCCATCGCCTGCGATATAAAGCATCGCATCGGCAAATTCTTTTCGGATCTCCGGCATGATCCGTATGAGCATTTCAAACCCCTTCCACGGAACCAAACGCCCCGCGGTAAACAGGACCGTTCCGGAGAGGTCAAACTTTTTACGAATTTCTTCTTTGGTTTCAGAAATAACCGGCGGTTCGAACGCATTGTAAATAACTTTTATTTTTTCCGGATCGATACCCCAATTTGAAAGGACGCATTTCAAATATCCGCTCGGAACAATTATCTTTTCTGCGAGAGACGCTCCGAACTTCTGCCCACGTTTAACCATTCGAATGCCGAACGAATATTTGGAAGATGAGGAAAAAGTGTCGAGTGATTCCGTGATGCCGTATTTTTGAGAGGCCGTTTCCCATGCGCGGTCTCCGGCAACACGCATAAAAAATCTTTTCCCTCGGAGTTTCGCCGCGAGACCGGCCGGTATCCCCACTCCGAGAGGATCGAGAGCATACACGATATCCGCGTCTTTCGCCAAAGTAAAAACCTTCCAAAAATAAACAAAGTGCCGTACGACATACGGGATATGCTTCACTGCGCCGAAGTGCACTACGCGGAGGGCGAATTCATCCTTCGGAAGATACTTCTCTAAAAATATGGTATAGGTGGCGGGTCCGCCTATTTCCGGCGGGTAAAGCGGAGTTGCGATAAGAATAGTGATTGGCGCTTTCATAATGAAGTTCTCTTTATTGTAGCGAAAAACGAGGCTGACAGAAATCTTGACTAAAAAATCTAAAAATGTTATAAAAAAAGCAGTTCCATCCACTCTAAAACAAGAATAACAAACGGAGAAGGAATAATGAGAATAACAAATTCCGAAAAAAAGTGGCTCGCTATTTGGGCAAACGTGATCGCTCTTATCTTTCTGGTCACGATCGGCAGTACAGCCCTTGCCCAAAAATGGCAAACGACTGCGGAACAGGCTGAGTTCGCCAAGGACCAAACAACGGTCTTCGTCGGTCTAGCCACGCTATTGCTTGAGTTCCCCCGCAAGCAATAGCCTACTCAACCGGATGTTCGCATCCGGTTTTTATTCGCCTCCAGAATCCACCTGCAACATCTTTCGCAGATCATCTTCCGGTATCTCTTTCGGGACCGATGACGAGTGTGCATTATTGATGGGTATTTCGGGAATAACCTCTTTTTTGGGGACCTGTGGCTGTTTTGGAACACTTCCTCGATCTTCCGGAACCTGTTTATTCTCGGATCCCGGCTGTTTTTCTTTCATGAGTGTCTGCAAGGCTTCCTTGAGGGAATTTTTACTTTGTATGGTCGGTTCCATGGTTCTCTCGCCTCGCTCTTTTTTAAGAGAGGAGAGTGAAATAGGAGAAGGTTCGGAGGGTGATGACGGCGTTCGAACCTCTGGACGCTCAGGACACAAGACTGCGGGTTCTTGACGCAAAACAGGGACAGGAGCAGGCGCGGGTGCTGGAGAAACCGGCGAGTGAGAAGAAGCGCGACGATCCGGCGATTCTCTTCTCGGCTCATTGTGTAACGCCCTTGTTGGTTCATTGCGCCGCCTATCGATTTGTCGCCGTTCGACAAAACTCTCATTTCGCGGTTCTTCTTTGCGATACGGTGCACCAGAAGGGACTGCCGCGCTTCTGGGGGCATCATAGCGCGGAGCTTGCGTCTGAGACGCGACATGATACGGAGCAGAAGGAGGAACCGCCGCGCTTCTGGGGGCATCATAGCGCGGAGCTTGCGTCTGAGACGCGACATGATACGGAGCATTTGGCATCGGGGAGAAGGTCTTTGGAACATCAGCTCCCGCGAGTGGCGCCGAAGTCGGTCTTTGGGGAGCAAAACTTGTCTGGTGCCACTCGAGAATTTCTGATTCGACCTCAGTACGGGGGCGACCATAGAGACGGCGCGAGCTTTCAATAATCTCAGCAGTAAAAGGATGTTCACTCTTGGCAATTGGAGGAAGCGCCGCCGCCGAAAACGGTTTGGAACCGACTCCGTCAATCATCAAACGAAGATACATCTGAAATTTATCCAAATTAACGAGGTCTTCCCCGGTAAACTCCGGCAAAAACTCTTTTTCGAGAACATCGGCATCATACGAACCAACACGGAATGTAATCATTGTCCCGACGTTTCCAAACACTGCCGCGCGAACCTCTTCCGGCATTTGTTCGATATACTGATGCGCAATATGAAGATTGAGCTTGTATTTCCTCGCTTCGGATAGAATATCCGCAAAAGACTCGTTCGCAAAAGATTGGAATTCGTCGACAAAGAAATAGAAATTCGGAAGTTCGGAAAGTTCTGATCGCGTAGCGTCGGCTCGAGACATCGCCGAAAGATAAATCTTCGTAATAAGCATGCTTCCGAGAAGACTGGTGTTCTGATCCCCCACCTTCCCTTTCGAAAGGTTCATAAGGAGAATCTTTTTGTTATCCATTACGTCACGAAGATTGAAGGTGGATTTTGATTGACCGATGATATTTCTTATGAGGGGATTTGAAACAAACTGTCCAATTTTATTCTGAATTGCCGGAGTTGCTTCTTGAGTATAACGATCACCGTATTTCGCATACTCGTCAACCCAGAATGATTTGATTGACGGGTCGCTAATATTATCAACTACAGCCTTACGGTAATCTTTATCGGAATACATTCTGTTCACACCGAGAAGTGTCGCTCCGGGAAATTCCAACAACGCGAGCAATGTGTTTCCTAAAATATATTCCATACGGGCCGACCACGCATCAACCCAAATTTTCTTGAACGCGCTCATAAGACCACTGGCAACCAAGTGGCGTTTGTCTTTACCGACGTCCTCCATGATATTGAAAGCAACCGGATAATCGGTATCGAATGGAGCAAAATAGATAACATCTTTAATGCGATCTTCAGGAACATAATCAAGTAAAAGTTCAACGCTTCCACCGTGCGGATCAATAAACCCAAGACCATTGCCGCTTTGAATATCCTGAACCGCCATATTTTCCAAAAGGGTTGATTTTCCCATACCTGTCTTTCCTATGGCATATACGTGTCTGGTTCGATCGGTTGCCTTTATTCCAAAAGGTGTCATTTTATTGCGAAAATCCGCTTTCCCAAAATATGTTATCTGATTGCCATTGTTTGCCATGTAATGTATTTTAGCACAAAAAGAAACGATTTTGCAGTGAACAAAGAAAACAGACAGGGTGGCTTGACAAAAAACATGTTTAATATATAGTTTAGCAGGCTAAATTACGCCCTGAAGGAGGGGTAAAAAATGAAACGTTACGGTTATGCTTGTCTTTTACTCGCGTTACTGCCGATGAGTGTCCTCGCCGGCGGAACGTGCGTCGAGCTGACATGGGGTCAAAAGACCCTTCTCGATTTCATGTCTCTCATGGGTATAGCCAAGATCGGTGCAACCGTTCTTGGTATCGCCTGCTTCGGGTATCTGCTCCGAGGATGGATTAAGGCTCTGATCGAGCTCTTCGCAGAAATCCCGATCGAGGTATACGAAGCGATCGCGTACGTGCTTTCAGCAGTGCTTTTGATCGCCGGAATGTTCGTCTCTGAGACGAATGCGCTCTGGTTCGGGCTTTCTGGATGCTTGTTGGTCCCAGTCGCACTTAAGATCAGCGCCTCTCTTCGTAAACTCGAAGCAAACGAACTGAAGTTCTTCGGAACACTCTTCCTCGCATGGACACCCGCAGCACTCCTTTATGGCAGTTCGGTTCTGGGGTTCCTCTCCATCGCCGCACTCATGGGACTGGTCGGCTTCTCAGTATGGATTATGCCGTTGTGTTACGTGGTCGGTTTCAAGGACGAAAGTGCCCTAGGGAAAGCGACCGCGACCGCATTCTCCGTCTTGACCCTCTTCGTAGCACTTCGGATGTTGGGTCTTGAAAGCTGGCCTATTCCCGTCTTCCAGAATGGCGCCTTCTGGCTCGGGAGCTTTGTTGGGTTCATCGGACTGCTCATCGCGTCGTCGAGGTGGTATGACGATCGAGACCGCGCGATCCCCTGCGCGCTAGCTAACGCTCTCATGCTTGCTGCCGGTCTCGCGGCGATCGTTATCGGAACCATGTGGGACATTGGTCCGCTACGCGGCGTCGGCGGGACGTTCCTTGTCCTCTGGTTCCTGGAAAAACCGTTCGAGTTCAAATACCAGAACGCCAAAGCATACGCGTATGTCGGGCTTCTGGTCGCGTTTGAGATCGGCCTCGGGATATACTGGGCCGAAAACCACATGGCAATGATCGCGCCGTACCTCTTGTTCTGATGAGAAAACCCCCGCTCGGCGCAATGCCGAGACGGGGGTATTTTTATGGATTTATGGTGGCTAAAGAGCGATCGCAGTGGCGATAACCGTTGTTTGGTATGTTCCCGGAGATTGCATATGAGAAGAACCGTTCTCTGCGCGTACGCTCATGGTCGTAACTTTTCCAGAAGGATGATTTGGTACAGCTCCTTGCGCAACAACCGAATCAACAGTGGAAAAGCCGACCCAACATTTATGAAAAGTTCGGGAGCTGTAGGCGGAACCGCACGCATTCAATGTGTTGTCGTGGAACTTTTCTGCCGCATCATCACCAAACACCGAATACCCGAAGGCGGAAGACCCTGAAGTGACACTGAACTCATAGTCGGGCGTCGTACTGGCACCATAATCCAAGAAACTGTCAGAGACGGACTTAAGAGAAGGATCCGTGAGAGTCCTGACAGAAAGAGTGTAGCCCGCACTGCTATCGGTTATGACGGTAAATTCCACTTCTCCAGCGCTTTCGTTTTGGATAATACCGTTCAATTCCGGCGACATGGTAATATCCGACGGTGCCGATAACGAAATATACGACCCTCCAAGGGCGCGATATCCGGCGGAAAGATTATAATTCGCGCTAGTAGAACGACCTGTCGCCGTTTCCCCAACAGTATCGGACACCCTGTAACTTGTAGAAGAAGATTTTTCGGTCCCGGCATTATTAAGACTATCAGTTGCGATCTGATAGTGAGTGCTCTGCATTACCGCCGCATAAGCAAAAACGGGCGCAAAGATCAATATGAAAAAATGTGCAAGACCTTTCTTCACAGAATTTATTTCTTATCTTTCACCCTGATCTCGAAACGAGATCCGACATAATAAACAGTAGCGACCACGACGCAAATAACCAAGAACGCCATCAAAAGGAATTTCCACGGCAAAACCCAGATGATTATATATTCCTTGTCGATGATATTCTTGTATCCGCGGTTAAGGGAAAGCTCCACTTTATATCTCCCCATAAGGACGTTCTTGTTCCAAGTTACTTCCCTCGATCGTACAGAATCCGGAAGAGCAAAATATGGTTCAATATCTATTGAATCTATCTCCTGCCCGATCGAGTTCGTAATGACAATATTCCCGTACGGAGCGAGATGAATATTTCCGGAGTTCTTGAACAAAAAAGAAAAAGTGAATGGACCCTTTTCATAGAACCAGTGTTTTGGGCCTTTGAGAGAAAAGTCCTGGAGAATACCTTCTTCTTTTGCATCTCCGTTCACGCGCACAAAGAAAAGCGAACCGAGCCGCGAAATAGTGATCGCACCGCCCTTTCCTCGTGACGACGGACCGCTTGAAATAAGCACGGCTCCGTCAAGCCCCCCGGGTGTTGCGTCTTTTGGGATGGAAATAGTGACAGCAAAAGTGATCTGTTCCCCCGGTCTTAGGGTAAACGATGGCACTTCCGGTATGATGTAATCTTTGAGCGAATATGGTCCTTTTTCATCTCCAAGTAAGATAACGGTCTTCCCCGGATCCGATGAACCGACGAAGTCTTCGACAGTAACGTTGAACCACTCTTCTTTCTCCATGCGGTTCGTAACAGTAAGATATTCGGTTGTGGTCGCCCCCGGATCCAAGCTGACATCGTATTTTGCGGGGGTAAGAACGAAGTCGTTTCGTGTTTGCACATTAACGCTCTTTATCTCAAATGCATATGCGTGAGGAATAGAGAGCGGCAAGAATATCAAGACACCAAAAAAGAAAGAGAGGAGGAATATCTTTCTCAACGAGATCTTATACATTTGTAAAAATTTTTCTTTCATTGCGATAATCTCGCCCCCTTAAGGGTTTGTGGTGGCTGTCGCCGTCGTGGTCGCATAATATGTTCCAGTTGGCGCTAAACCCGTTCCATCTTGTTCGTCGGCCACGCAAAGCGTGGTGGATTGTCCGTCTCCGCCCGTCGCCGTCGTGCTGCTCGCGATCTCGATCTGGGTCACACCGAGAAACGGCTCCCAACCGAGAGTTGAACTCGGAATGTTTAAAGCGTCAGCGCAGTTGCTCTCGGTGTCCGTTCCATATCCGGTTGTCTTTGAACCTATTGCAGAAAAACCAAACTCATAAGAGTCCGTCACGGTCCATGGCGTTGCGGGGCCGGCATAGTCGGTAAAATGATTGACATCATTTCTCATAGCCCCCGCACCGGCAGTCGAAGATATCTTTAAAGTGTATCCTGTCGAGTTGTTCGTTGTGACCGTCCAGGTCGTGCTAGCTACAGACGTATCCTGGATCAAGGTCAGGGGAGTCATCGTAACATCAATCGGTTCGGTGATCGCGATCGCGCCGGAAACAACCTGAGTAAAGACGACGGAAGAACTTGTACTGTCTGCGATCGCCAACGAAGGCTCGGACACAACAAAAACATTCACATAAAGGAATTCGATAAATAACGAAAGAATGATTATTTTCTTAATGCTTACTACCATAGAAAAAACGACGCTCGCATCCTCGCCCCAGTACACACAACTACATATGTAAATAATACCACACGCGAAGATCAACGAATAGGTCTGTCGGGGAAAAAATGTGCATAACTGGAGCGCTAAGAACGAAGACCCCCTCTTGTATGAAAGAGGGGGTCTTAAGAATACTTATTAAGCACTAAAATTACCCGTTACGGATCTTCTCTTTAACCTTTTCAATTATACCGGCGATATCCCAATCTGCTTTGATGAGATAATCATTCACGCCACGCTCAGCAGCCTGCGCAACCTTCTCCGCCTCACTTAAATTGGTCAGCATCACAACATGGGCGTTCTTTCCCCATTCGTCTTCGCGGAGCTTTTCCAGCATCGCAATACCATCCATTCTCGGCATCACAACATCAAGAAGAATCAGGTCCGGATGCTCTTTTTTTGCCATTTCAAGACCGGCAGCCCCATCTTCGGCTTCCACGGCGATGAAATTCTCTGCTTTCAGATTATCGGAGATCACGCGACGAAGGACTCTGTCATCCTCAACAATTAATATTTTTTTACCGGAAGGCATAAAATTGATTTTAAGTATTTTAACATCTTCATTATAAACCAAACGCCGTATTATACCAAGCCCTTTGAACCCTGGAGGGGGCTCATCCCCGAAAGCGGCATTTCCACAAAGAACGTGGTTCCTTTATTCTCTTCGGATTTAAACCATATTCTTCCGCCTCCTTTTTCAACGATAGCCTTTACGATATAGAGACCGAGACCCGTCCCTTCGGCCTCCACGATGCGCGCGTTATCCGCACGATATAGTTTGGTGAATATTTTGCTTTGTACGTCGAACGGAATTCCAACGCCGCTATCAGAGACCCTGATAAGCAAATTCTTGTCGTCGTAACTGACCGAAAGAGAGACAGTGCCTCCCTTTGGCGTATATTTCATAGAGTTCGAGAGCAGATTCTGGAAGACGATACGGACCAGTTTTGAATCGGCGTTCACCATAGGGAGTCCTTCTTGGAAATCTGACGTTACGGTAAGTTGCTGCTCCCGTTGTTTTACATACAGTTCCTTGAGCACACTCTCCGCGGAGGCCTTGAAATCCATCATTTCCGGTTCGATCGCGAACGTTCCGAGATCTATACGAGACACATTGAGCAATGCACTGACGAGGTCGGTCATCCGGCGATTGCTGTCATATATCTCTTGCAGGTAGCTTTTTTGCGCATCGTTAAGAGTACCGAGATGTTCGGACTTGAGCATTTCCGAGTACCAACGGATCGCGGCAAGCGGTGTGCGCAATTGGTGCGATGCAAGAGAAACGAATTCTGTCTTGGTCTTGTCGATCTCTTTTTCTCTTGTTATATCGCGAAAGACCAGAACGGCACCAATAAGCTGGTTATCAAGCACAACGGGAGCGGAAGTGACTGCGACCGGGAATTTCGTTCCATCAGGTTTGAAGTAATAACACACATCAGTAACACGCACTCCCTGAAGAAGGGTCTTAATAACCGGACGATCTTTAAACTGGAGCTGTTGTTCCTTTTCATCCTGCTCGAGCATTACCACATCGATAAAATAACGGCCGACGGAACTGCCTATCTCGCGACCGAGCATAGAGGCAGCCTGCGGATTCATTATCATTACCTTGCCATCCTTGTCTGTTGCGATGATCCCCTCGCCGATACTGGTAAGAAGTGCAGCGTATTTTACCTGCTCCTGTTTGACGATGGCGTTCATACGCTCGAGTTCATCCGTTTTTCCCTGAAGAACACCCTCGACGTCTTTGAGATTACTGATATCCGTCGCGGAGCCCGCCATACGAAGCACCTTACCTTTATTGTTCCAAACGGCATGACCACAGGTAAGGACCCATCGATAATCTCCGCCGGATGTCCGCACACGGTGTTCCACGCGAAAGACGGCTTCGCGCCTTTCAAAGTGAAGTTTTATGTGCTGCTGCCAAACAGGAAGATCTTCCGGGTGGATCAAGGAAAACCATTCATCTGGAACATCGGTAACTTCGCCTTTATGATAACCGAACATCTCACTCCATCGACTGGAAACGAACACTTTATTGTTCGCAACGTCCCAATCCCAGATACCATCGTTCTCTCCTTCAATGACCAGCGAGTACATTTGGTCTCTGAAGTATAGACCCGTACTGGTCTTGAGAACGTCAAGATACGAAACGATGAATCGATAAAGCAAAAATATCACCGGACCGACGATCACAACCCCGAGTCCAAAGAGAGCAAGCGAGAGCGACGAAAAAACCGGAATATCAAAAGCCAGCAGAGCATATTTCCACGATGTAAATACTCCGATCAGTAAAAAGGCGGCAACGATTGCGGGAAAAAATCTCCACGAGGAAGAAAGCTTGGCTCCGGCAAGCATTTCGGCTCTTTCCAAAAGAGGATCTTTCGGCAAGCCCATACGGCTTGTGCCATCCATTTTTACGAGGGGATCCATACAATAACAGTATAACAGTTTTTTCGACGATGGTAATACACATGCCGCATATTTTCGACAAGAGTTCAACGCATGTCTTCAAAAAAGAAACTTCCGATAATATTTAAGGATGTTGGCCAAGCCACACTTGCCTCATTTCAAGCGGGATTTTCGTCCACAAAAAGGTTATCACCACCCAATAACAGAGAAAAAGAAAAACTTTGTAAATTCTTTTTTTTGCGGTAGCCCAGTCAGAACGGCCGTCGATGAGCCGTGCAACGGGAACATAAACAAAAGCAAACAAAAGAATAAAAAGGATATGCCACAAAAAACGAGAAGGAGAAAAAAGAGAAAAGACGGTTAAAACTGGTAGCCATGAAATTATCAACGGCAAAATGAATTGTGCTCCAAGACATCCGTCAAAACAAAGAAAAAACGGAGCGGGGGCAAAAAGAATAACAAAGAATATCATTCTAACAGGATCATCGTTTTTATTCTTTGCGGGAGAACTTCCTTCAGACAAAGGTGGCGACCCGAGAACATCGTTGTTGCGTACAGCACTGGCGAGTTCCTTCCCTTTTTCGCTTCTCAAGAACCTAATGAAATCTCCAAAAAGTTCAACTATCCAAAAAAACATACTTTTGTTCGATTATTCTTAATAAAATCTCCCGCATAAAAAGAGAACGCTGGCACCGGTCTTGGCCTTAGTATAACAATTTTTTATGTAAGAGTAATACACATATTGCGTTCCTAAAAATCTTTCACCTGATATAATAAGTATAATATGACACCACAAAACAACGGGCACTTATCGTTAAGTGATTTGGTTTTCGGAAACAGCATATACGACTACTTCGTAACCATGATCATTTTTCTTGTTGCTCTCGCACTCATTGGTTTTACATTAACGATCATCCAGCATAAGTGCCGCTATTTCGCGCAGAAGAACGGTTCAAAGTTCTGTGAGGCACTTGGCAAAATAGCGGAGAATATGAGACTGCCGTTCGCGTCCTTCCTGGCGCTCTATATCGCTTCACGCTATCTCGTGCTCCATGTCATATTCTTCAATACACTGAATGCTGTTTTAGCGATCTGGGTTACTTACCAACTTATCGTTTCCATCGGCATCATCGTAGACCGACAAATGATTGGTCGCGAAACAGGGCGGGCGGAAGACCTTTCCGCAAAAAGAATGGTCCATTTCGTTGTCAACACACTGCTCGGTATCGCAGGATTTCTCTGTGCGCTTTCCTGCTTTGGGGTCAACATAAACTCCCTTATCGCAGGCCTCGGGGTTGGCGGTGTCGTTATTGCCTTTGCCGCACAAAACATTCTCGCCGACCTTTTTAGCTCTTTTACCATCATTCTCGACAAACCGTTTATCGTCGGAGATTGCATCACCGTAGGAACGGACAGTGGAATCGTCGAGAAAATCGGGATAAAATCAACACGAATTCGTTCGACAGAAGGGACCGTTCTTGTTATTTCAAACCGCGAGTTAACAAGCGCACGCGTTGAAAATTTCAAAGATGTACCCGAGAGGCGTGTCGCCTTTACTTTAAAAATCGAGCAAACCGCTCCTTCTAAAAAACTCCGAGAAATACCGAGATGGATCAAAGATATCATCTCGAAAGAGCCGAGAGCGAGATTCGATAACTCCTTTTTCAAAAAAATCGGAGATGCCTCATATAATTTTGAAATCGTGTATTACATCCTGCCATCCGATTATGCCAACTTTATTGACACACAGAACGAAATAAATCTGGCAATCCTGGAAAAGCTCGAGAAAGAAAAAATTAAGGTCGCGAACATTACAAGACCGCTCGACGTATAAGTTAAAAAAGACCCGCTTATGGGTCTTTTTTTTGTTGCCGCCTGACGGGTAAGCACGTAAAATCTCCTACTATATAAACATTTTAACGATCGCAGCAACCGCGATCACGGTCCACACGGCGTTGAGCGCTGCGGGTTGATATGCGCCCTTGATATAAGATACAAGCACAATGCCGACCGCCCCTGTTCCGTTTAAAACTTGATAGACCAAGCTATCGCTTGCGACAACAGAAAAGCTGTTAAGCGCATAAGCGAGCATGATGGCGATCGTGCCATACCACCCAAATGCTTCGATGAAAAATTTTTTCATATTCATGATTTGTTTATCTTTTTTTATTAATTCAACATTAGAGCACGTTATTATAATACCTTATTCGCACTTGCTCTCACAATCCATTTGTTCCATCGGTTGATCTTTGTATTTTCCGATACAGGTATCCACACAACTTTTACAGGCGGCAAATTTCGGGTTCTGTATCTGATGGCACGTACCGTTCTCAACTCCGCAAGATGCATACGTGCGACATTTGTCTCCAACCATATACATCATATTGCATGCTGCTGGCGGGTTTGAACCGCACTGTATATCAAGACCATGACAATTCTCTATAGAGCAGCCGCTATCGTTTTGACTCGGGCATGGTTCTTCCCATATCCGCAAACATTTGTTTTTCGCACCACACCAAGAATAACCGGCCGACCCCTTACAGCCGTGTTCATCACTATCTCCTCCGGCAAGAGGCCTATTGGCCGGTCCTGAGTCGTCTGAGCTCCAGCCGCCAACTACGCCGGGTTCTTCACTGGGTGCTTCGACGTCGCCGACAGTAGAACATTTTTGAGCGGAAAAATTCGTGTTCGCGTCATCTATAGACGCAGTGAATTCCCTCTCTATGACCGTATCATCCGATCTGATCAAAAAACATTTTGCTCCGATGATCGGTCTTCCGGAACCTTCCTGTACGAAAGCAACATACCAATCGTTATCGCTTTTCTCAACGCTGACAGACTTCGATGGCAATTCATTAGCCCCCGAAGCGTATCCCCTGACTTCGGGATACATTTGTTCCAAATACGAAACCGCTTCTTCGGCCGTATTGATCGACTTCGACGACGTCCGCTTTTGACTAAAAAAGATCAGCGCGGCCATAGCAACGATAAGCACGACCGCAAGCCCTATGACAATATATTTTTTTGTGTTCATGAACATATTTTACCGCGCCATAACGAAAATTGCCATGAGTGTTTCCATGACACAACGACCCTCTAAAAATGCGCGGATCAACGAATAGGCGCTCGTGCAAGCCATCTGTCCAACATAAAAAGATGTAAGGCGAACAATCCGAAATACGAGAAATAGTACAAAAGATAAAGCGGTATATTTGAAATATACATACCTGTTATACCGACCGCGATCGGAAAAATGAAAGATATCCCGACGACGATTAGTATCTTCTGCCATAAACTGCGGCGAAGAGTTATCGTCCAGAGAGTACTGCTTACGATCAACACCGGACAGAGAACAATGGGAGTAAAAATGAGAGGAATAAGCATCCCTAATCCTCCGGAAAAATCGCCACCGGCCTTTGCCACATTCCAATATTCCATCATATATCCGTCGACCAATAACCCGGGAAAAACAAAGTACCAAAAATAAGTCAGCAAATAAAGCCAAACGTACCAACCGCGGCCGAATAATATATGGAATATGTTAGTTTTAGACATATTTTTTCAAAAAAGAAACGGCAAAAAAATACAGTTTCCGAAACATAAACTTATTATACCTCAATTCGTCCAAAAAAAATAAAAAACATCTAAAACCACCCGCGCGCGCCTTAATTGAGAACGTCATACCGCAAACGCAGATAAGAATTTTCCAAAACATCGCACCCTTTGAATTTGAGCGCTTTTATTTTTGAAAGCTCATCTTGAGAGTGCAACGATTCCCCGTCAATCATGGTCGGGGTATCTTTCCCGCCAATCAAGGCCGGGGCAACAACGATCGAGATATGATCGATCAATCCTTCCCGCAAAAGAACAGCATTCAGTGTTCCGCCCGATTGTATCGTTAAACGTTCGGCATCGTATTCCTTATAAAGCCTTTCAAACAAATTATGAAAATCGATCTTTTCATCGTACCGCAACACTTTTATATTCGAATATTCAACACTTAAAGCGATAGCGGGATGCGCGATGTTCGTCGTAACAATGAAAAGATTTTTGACTTTCTTTGCGAGATAGGTGACACCCCGTGCCGTCAAATGAGGCTCATTATCAATAACGACAAAACTCGCCGGAATAGCGAGCGGCGTATCCGTTTTTTCGTTCGTTCCGATCTTCACTAAAACCTTTCCGGTAATGAGGGAAAAGAGGTCTGTCTGTTTCTCGAGATCGTAATATTGATGCAGACCTTCTTTTACGCCGTCAATCCTCGGAAAATCCGTATCGACGTCCATAATATCAGTATCGCCGGTAGATATCTTACCGTCGACCGACATGAGCATAAATAAAGTTGTTTCGGGTCGATTCATTGTTTGATGTTTAATGATAACATATTTCCTTTCAGGCTCCCAAAGCCTTCTGGCTTCTGCTTTTTATAATTTGAAACAAGTCACTCTCTTTCTTTATTACTCACCAAAAATTGTAAAAAACTTCATCTATTCTTTAGAAACAACCATCAACTCACCCTCATTGTCTGTTGTTCTAATCTCAAACGTAGAACCAAAAACAGTAAGATACTTAGGAGAATCAAACGGGTCAAACGTTATTTTTTCGTATCGTCCGTCGCTTTCCACTTCCAAATGATATAAAGGCCGATTGCCAGGGATTCTCACTTCCGGGATTTCAGTAGAAAGCAAAGTCACGTTCAAAACCTGGACGTCAGAAGAGAGGCTAATGGTTTGACGCTCTTTAATAATTTCGACCGTTGGAAGCATGTCGCTTTTCGTTTTCTGGGGAAAATAATAATTATCAATGCTTTTCTCGATCACAAACGCGGCAATCAAAAAAAACACGACGACAACGAGCGCAACAACCCCGAGAGATATATAAATTTTTTTGTGTCGCATAAAAAAACAAGTTAAGATGCAATAAAGCATACTCATACTAACTTCTTTTTTAAAAAAATTCTTAGATTTTTTAAAAAGATATACTGAAATCCGAGCCTGGACAAAAACTCGAAGATTTAAAAAAGAAAAAAGTGAGGTTCGGTAACCGAATTATTGGCTATACGAACCAGTTTTAATAACCGTTTATTATTGTCTATTACATATCTCTTATTCGAGAATCTCATCTATCCAACCGAGTTTTTTCCATAAAACAATTTCGTCATAACAAGCAACTTCTTTGGCCGGCATATTGGCAAGTATCAGCTTTATATTCTTCCCATAAACTAATTTCTGGGCCAGACCAAATCCCAATTCAGCAAATGTTTCGGCACCAATATACCCCTCGATTCCATTTTTTCTATCATTAGCGATAAATAAGATATCTGCTGCTATCATATTTTTAAAGAAGTTTTTGTGGACATCAGGATAAATCTTTTCAAAATTCCCCTGAGGTATTACCTTAGGATAATCTAAAACTGAATAATTATCTTTACTAATCCAATATCCTATCCATTTTTTTATTTCATTTTGAAGTTTTGCACTCCCGGCTATTACTACTTTCATAAATTTGATTCGAACCCCTCATGGGTTCAATTGTTTTGATAAATTTCGTTTTTAGAATTTGGCTTAAAGTGGGGACTGCTTATTACTCATTTTCCAAAACCACGGGTGAGGGGGGGGAAGACATTCGAACCAGGCGGTCGCCAAAAGGTGACGCTCGGCATAGTTCCAATAAAAAATACTATTTCGAAATGAACTTAAAAGTTTTTAAAATCATGCCTAGTCCAGGAGTATCTGCCTTATCATCACCCATTGTTAAGACGTTGATGAAAAAATACCTACCTACATGATCTTTAAAGATAATATAGGTATTAACAAAACTATCCCTATCTAGTTTAAAGGCCTGAAGGCCGTCGATGCGCAACTCATTAACTTTCCAACCTAGTTTTTCAAAATAATTTCTGGTGAATTCTATTGGTTCGGCATACCTAGTATCAGAAAAATGTAACGACTCCCAGTCTTTTTTATCGATTGTTATGATTATCATTTCCTCTCTATATGACGCATCCATGGCAACTGGTCTGACCCCCGTTTTGGGAAAGGCAAAAGTCCCTCTTTTTGCTCATCCGGCGGGTTAATAATGTTCACATAATACACCAAGTTTCACTCACTTTCCATTTTTCTCCCACCACTCTTTTTCA
>Ga0247841_10001885_pt1 | contig 44072 bp, 63 predicted proteins | sample LaCruzMarch2015__2_FD_192410 | JGI IMG/M metagenome (GOLD analysis project Ga0247841, IMG submission 192410) | Freshwater microbial communities from meromictic Lake La Cruz, Castile-La Mancha, Spain - LaCruzMarch2015_18m | ecosystem: Environmental > Aquatic > Freshwater > Lake | place: Spain...
ATGAGGAGAGACCTATACAAAAGTATACCAGAATCACTAAGGGTATTTGGTGGGGATACCTACCTGTTCTCCTGGATCCTAAAACAAGGATTCAAGTTTGCTGTTCTATATAGTTCTCCTATCATTCATTATAGATCAAAGACAGTTAGGGCTAGAGATGATTATAAAGAACTAAGTATACAAGATCAAACAAAGTATGACGAAATAAGAGTGATTGAGAAGCTAGGATCTCTATTACCATTGAATGTTGCTAGAGGAATTGGAAATCATCTACCACCAGCTGACATGCTACTACCACAAATGGGCTATAGAGAATTGATAGATAAAGACCTCAGATTCTACCAAGAGATGTTGACAAAGCTTAGATGTAATCAATCCTTTGCATATACTCGTTGGGGTGATGGTGAATGGTTTGCAATTGAAAAGAGACAGGGATATAACTGTGACAAGTGCAATTATTATCCCAGTCTTGGAATTGCACTTGAGAAAATAGTTGAAGAGAAACAAGACTATTATATGGGAAGAGGAAAAGACAAGAACCTATATTCAGCAGCTAGTAAGTATCAACAGGATTGGCAATCAGCAGAGGTTTTCATTGATGCAGACTATGTTGGTAAACTTGATCTTTTCATAGATGTTCTGAAGACTAAACACGTTGTCTACATTGGTAACAAAGATCTTAAAAAGCTGCCTTTCATTGATGAGTTCATTGAGATCCCACAGGCTAATGTCTGGAATTTTAAAGACTCAATCATGAGCAAGATCAGAGCAACAATGACAGATGACCACAAGATTTATTTGTTCTCAGCTGGAATGGCATCAAATGTTTTCATTCATGAGTTGTGGAAAAACAATGACTGGAATACATACATTGATGTTGGATCTGTCTTTGACAGATATGTTGGAAAGACAACCAGAAGTTATCAGAAATTAATGCCAGAGATTAAGGAGTTAAAATGAGTGACCTTGATGAACTAGATCTATTAATGGATGAGCTCTCACAAAAGAAGCACATCTCAGTTTCTCAGATTGGTCAAGTTAAAAGATGTCCTAGACAGTGGGTTTACAGGTACATAGAAGGAAAGAAAGTTGCACCTGGGATTGCCTTGATCACTGGTTCATCATTCGACGAAGCGATGAATATGAACTACACTCAAAAGATTGAGACCAAGACTGACCTACCAGTTGAACAAATGGTTGACAAGTTTTCTGATGAGCTAGATCGTAGAGTTGAAGAGCTTGAGGATCCAGAAGAAAAGAAAGAAAAGGGTGTGATCAAAGATGTCTTTACGGCAGGAATACCTCTCTTTTGTAATCAGATTGTATCGAAGGTGCAACCAATCAAAGTGCAAACGAAGGTTCTCATCCCTCTGGATGACCAGTTTGATTTTCTTGGATTTCTGGATTTGGAGACTGAAACAAAGATTATAGACAACAAGACAGCCTCCAGGTACACAGATGATTTTGTGAAGAAGCACATGACACAGCTCAAAGCCTATGTGTGGGCAATCTACGAGACCACAGGGCAAGTGAAAGCAACTGAGCTGAACACTTTAGTGAAGACCAAGAAGCCTTCATGCAAGATCGATACAGTTGACAACATCAAGCCAACTGATTTCTTGCAGGAAGAATCAAGGACAATTAATTTTATCAAGAAGCTGCATGCAGATCCAGACATGGCATTTAAGAATACAGATGGGTGGCATTGCAGCCAGAAATGGTGTGGATACTATAACGAATGTCAAAAGTAATAGGACATATTTGTCTTCAGTAGAAGACTCTAAGCGGACATAAAAGACCTAAGGTAAATGAGTTTGTGGTGTAGTTGGTAGCACAATGGTCTCCAAAACCATTAGCCTAGGTTCGAATCCTAGCAGACTTGCCAAGCAATAAGGAGGTAGCAATGAAACGAATCTATTTTGCACATCCAATGGAAGGGAAAGAAATCTCTGAGTCTGGAAAACGTGCTCTTGAGGCTCGCAGACTGCTGCCTAACTTTACTATATTAATCCCAGAAGAATGGCAACCGGAGGTTACATATGAAACCATTGTTAAGGAAGACCTTAAGCAGCTTAAGTCTGCTCAAATTGTACTGGCTGATCTGTACGACGTACACCTTGAGAAAAATGGGGTACTCATTAAAGGAATTGGCACCTTTATGGAAATGGGTTATGCTATTGCGAGGGACAAACGAATCGTCGTTATTACTAGACAACGAGAAAACCTTCACCCATTTTTTCTACACCCATCCATCCATACATACAATTCACTCGAAGAAGCATGCGAAAAAATAAGGAGTCTATACAATGAATAGTATCACAGCAAATTATAGACATGACTTTAAATTTGGTTTGAGGCAGAGAGTACATGTTCCCCATCTCTCCTGCTATGGCATCATCGTATCTTGCATCTGGGCAGCCTGGGGCAACGTATATGATGTTAGATTGTACACAGAAGTTGGGATCGATAATGCTAACTTATACGAAACAGAATTAGAGGAGTCTTCAGATGATAATTAGTGTAGACCCTGGGATGTCAACATCCGGTTCTGGAATTACAGTTTATAACGAGAAAACAAAGACAGTGGTCTTTAGTAAGTATTTGCCACCATCAAAAGGCAAGGCACAAGACACATTGTTTGTAAGATTGAAAGAGATTGTCAGAACAGTTGAAGACCAACTGAGATCACATCCTGGAGCCACAGTTGTAGTTGAGGAGACCTTCTATCAAGGTCTTGCCAATCGTTTGCACCAGAGGATGATCGGAGTCTTGATGTATCACTTTGACATCCAGACACTTGCCCCAACTTCAATTAAGAAGTATGTCACAGGAAGTGGCAGAGCAGGCAAACAGGAGGTGGCTGATGCTTGCAGAGCCCTAGTCAATGAGGAGTGTAGGATTGATTGGGAGAATGTAGACATCACAGACTCCATAGGGATAGCAGTAGCCTATGACAGAAAAATAAATGGACAGGTGGAATTTAAAGATGAATAAAGAAATGTTTTCACTAATCATACCAACTAATAGATTCTTCATGGTTGACAACGGAGAGAATGATATTGATAATTTGATCAAGTCAATATTAGATCAAAACTACAAGAGCTATGAAATTATCATTGTCACTAATGGGGAGGACAGAGAGTTCCTAGCAGAATACTTAACTGAGAAATATATAGACCAGACTAATCTTTTTGTATTCCAGAATGAGGAAGCCTCTGCTCCTGCTGCCAAGAATATTGGGTTGGTTCACGCCAAGGGCGAATACCACATGTTTATTGGAAGTGACACTTTATTATATCCTGGACTTCTGGAGAAATATGCAACAGAGTTCAAGGCAAATCCAGATGCTTCTCTTCTGTACACAGACTTGGAGTATTTGGACAATGGAGTTCCCTCTGGTAGAGTGACCTCCTTTAGACAGTATGATAGGCATGTACTATTAGCAAGCCCATATATTGATGGAACCTCAGCAGTGAGAGCAATCCACTCAAAACCTTGGGATACAAGGATCAAGGCATTGCAGGATTGGGGATGGTCAATTAATTGCACATCTGAAGCCCCTGCTGTCAAAGTTCCTGGTGTATGGTATGGGATGGAGATGCCAAGAGAAGGTGGTCTTGGAACCTACTTCAACGAGCATTGGGAAGAGCTAGTTGCTCTGACAAAAGAGATCTACAACCTGCCAAAGAGAGATATGGTTGTCACAGGCGAGAATGAAACTGAAGCAATCAGGATCTCAAAACTGATTGAAGCAGACTTTGTTCCACTATTCATGCTCCAGCAAAGAAAGTTTGAGTATAAACTATGTTTGATGATTGGATACAATGTCCATCATTTGGATGTGTTGAATCAAGCATTTAAACTATTACCAAACACATGTGCAAAAGTAATATTCCTTTCTGGTCTTGACCTTTTATCCTTTGAGAGTTTGACTTGGAGAGCGAACAAGAACTTGTGCAAGATCTTGCCAGATTGGTTTTCAAAGGTGATAGTTGGTTCTTCCGAGGCAGCAGCTCTGCTAGAGGAAATGGGAGTCCAGTCAGGGATCTGTGAACCAGTTGCAGACTTGACCTCATTGCCTTTTAAGTATACAAAAATTAGAGAAATTCCTACTATTGGTTTATACACTGAAGGGTGGTCTACAGAACAGATTGAACAAGCTAATGTGGTTCTAGCTGCAACCATTGCTGGTTATTTACCTGAATATAAGTTCAACTACTATGGAACTGATATTAAGGTTGACATACCAAGTGAGGATCCAGCCAAACCAAACTTGACTGATATTAATATAGAAGTCAAAGGAAACTATCCAGTGGAACAGATTGCAGATGAGATTGACATATTCCTACAAATCCCAACATTTAGCACAGAGGATCTTCTCTCAACTCAAATGATTGTGATGGGTAAGGAAGTTGTCAATGCAAACATTAGTATTCATGGAGCCTATAACATTGGTTCTGGTGACTATCATCCAGCTTTCCTGCACAAAGTTGCAAAGGAAGTTGTGAAACAGATCAAGTATATTATTGAGAACCATAAGAGTGAGGAACAAGCAAAAGCAGATAGGGAGTTCTTCTTAGTTGCTAGAAGTTCCAAAGAGGTCTTGAACTTCTACCTGAAAACAGCAATTGATGAGGAACCAGCCAAGATGGAGAGAATCAAAGCCAAAATAGAGAAAGCAAAGAAGGGGGCTAGTGATGATAATGGTACAGAGAAAAAAGCTGAATAGAAGTCAAGAGTCCTTAGAAGAAGAATTACTGTTTCTGCTCCAGACTAGTCAGTATACCAAGTATGATAAACTCCTGGTAGAGCTCTATGGTGTTGAGCCTCTGGTAACTTTCCCTGAGAGAAAGGGAAGAACTGACTATTCAAATGGATCACATGGGGGAACCAAAGTGTTCTCCCTTGATTCCTTTGGTGACAAGTTGTCAGATGAGGAGTTTGAGTTTGAGGCTGTCATCCCAGATAAATATGAGGTTATACAATGAATTTTAGAATAGAGATACTCAATAAGTATTATCTGAGTATTGTTATAGTGAAGTCTGATACTCTAGTCAGTATTCTAGGAGGTAGAGTTAGACCCTGGGGTGACCTATATAGTGACCACAAACTAAAAATTAGTTTTGGATTTGGCTACCCAAGACAGTTATATTTTAGATTCTTTGGTGATAGAGAAATATTACATGACTAAATACAAACCAGTTTTTATTGCAATTATTTGTGCCCTACTATTGATTGGAGCATTGTATGTCAAAGAAAGAATTTTGGGAAAAGGAATATCCCAACAACCCATTCGCAACACTTCCGTACTCACTACCCACTCGACTGTTGAAGGAGTCAACATATCTACGCCAGCAGGAATCCAAATCGTCTCGATTAACAACCGAGGTGATAAACGAATACTTCCAACAGCTTTGGGAGTTAAGGCTACAAGAGATATCAAAAAAGGGGAACAGCTAGTTGGGGTAATGAAGTATGATGGGGTGATCAAGAATGACTTGGGAAAATTTCAGTTCTGTTACAATTATCTGGATCAAGAATTTTGTCCAGGTATTGCGTATGATCTTGTTAATGTCGGTGATCTTAGCGGTGGCATTGGCATTTTCTCTAGGGGTGCAGGTTTTATTTTTGGGTACTCCATCAGACCAAGTGTTGCTGTTTTGCTTGGCGTGGTCAGTCCTTATAGTTATATACCAGATATTCAATTAACTTTTGGAGTGGGGTTTAGACTATGATTTGTTATTTATGTCCATCCACCAATGAGTTCATTGGTGGCATCAGGATCATCTATAATCATGTGGACATACTTAATAGGAATGGCATTGAGGCAGCAGTCTTACATGAGACTGTAGGATTCAAGGTCACTTGGTTTAAGAACACAACTAAAGTTGTCTACTCTTTAGATGATAATAATCTACTAATAACTCCAGAGGTATATTCACCTTCAGTGTTTCCTGGGAGAGACAGAATAATATTCAACCAGAATTATTATTTGTCAAAATCAATTGACCATACATGCAAAGGGATCATGGCAATATCTCATCATAATGCAAAGTTGATCAGAGCTAAATTCCCAGGGATTCCAGTGACAGTTGTGAATTGGAGCCTACCAAAAGACATTTACTTCTATGATCCTCTTATAGCAAAAGAAAATATTATCTCCTTCTTTGGTATTAAGAACACTGTAACCTTGGAGGTTGTTAGAAAGCACCTCTTAGGATCCTCATGGAAACTTGTTCAGCTAGAGGGATCAGATTTAGAGGTTGCAAACACACTGAGAAAATCAAAAATCTTCCTCCAGCTAGGTTTGAAGGAAGGGTGCCCAAGACCTCCTGCTGAGGCAATGGCATGTGGTTGTATGGTTGTTGGATACGATGGTGGTGGTGGTAAAGACTACATGGATGGTAACTATTGTTATCCTTGTGAAAGTGATGATCTTAGTTCTTTACTTATAAAATTGAATAGGGCAATTAATAATCCCTATCTGACAGAGTTAAGCCCTATTAAAAGCTATTATATCTTAAATAAGTACAGTGCAGAGCTGGAAGAAAACCTGTTATTGGAGGCAATTAAACCTTATGTTAATACCACACGTCAGACTCGACATTAAAGTTGTATGTCCAAAGCACCCAAAGCTGGTGAAAAATAAAGCACAGGGTCTCTTCATGGTGAAGCGGAATGAGAATCGGTATGAGATCTACATTGCAGACAATGAGGACTCAAAGGACACCTTCTTGCATGAGCTCACACACTTCTTGATTGAGGTGATGGGAAAGAGCCCAGGATTCCAGAGCTCCTATCACAATGCTAAATTTAAGAGAATCCTAAAGACATTGAAGGAGGAATTGGAGTGAAGCCTGTTGCAGTCTTTTATCATGCCTATCTTCCAGGAATCCATCCAGCATATGACTATGATACATACATGTCACAGATTGCTGCTCTATCAGATTCACTACTGCTCTTTAAAGCAGATAGAGTAACTATTAATATATTTGGAGATGCTCCTGATGTTCCTGTCCTGAATAAAGGAAACATTACATTATTAAGACATAAGGCAAGTGAAGCAAAATCTGAGGCAGATACTCTAAGATTATTAAAAGAATACTCAGATACTAATGATGGTTATGTATTATACTTTCATACCAAGGGAATAACCAGAGGCACTAAACAGTGTGACTCTTGGAGAGAGTACATGCAGTATTACTGTATCAAGAACTGGAAAGATGCGGTAAAGGTACTGGAGAATGGTTTTGATACTTATGGTGTAGCCTGGTTTAAAACAAATGACTCAAGAAATATTCAAAGGCATTATTCTGGAAACTTTTGGTGGTCAACCACAGATCACATTAAAAAACTCTCATGTATAACTTCAGAAATGTATACATCAGATAAAAGATGGGATTCAGAATGGTGGATTACTAAGATACCAACAAAGGTATTTGTTGCTCATCAAGTGTATAAAGATATGTATGAATATGTAACTACTTGGGATCATACACACCACAACACAGAATTTAATTATATGGATGTGATATAAATGATTACTATAAATAAATATATTGGATGGGATGAGGCTACCCAAACAACCTGTATTATAGTCACACTTAAACTATTTGGCTTTATACAGCTATACTATTATGCTAAGGAGTTTGCTCTATGATTGATTTAATATTGGCAGGGATCATTGGATTTGTGGTTGGTGAGAGAGTTTCAACTTTCTTCTACCAGCAAAAGATTGAAGACTTTGCAGAGGCATTAGTCAAGATTGTGGCAAACAATGTAGTCCCTTTTAAATGATACAAACAACAAAGCCCAGGCATTAAAACCTGGGCTTTTTTATTATGCACCTTTTGTTAAAGAGTTCCCTGCAATGTAGGCAGAAGCCAAAACTGCTATGGATCCGGCTAAAGTGCCTGAATCACTCACTCCAAAAAGCCCTAGAAGGGCTATCAAACCCATCCCAATGAGGGTTACTATGAACTTTCTGGAGGCATAACTAGTGCTTTTGGGTGATAAGCAACTCATAGATTTTGGTGATCTTTGCATTGGTATCCTCCTGTAGATATTTGATGTCCTCTGTATTTTGACAGACTTTGGCTTCTAAAGCCTCCACCCTTTGAGGAACTATGACTAGTCCTGCAAAGAGGGAGGTCAGCATTGTGATCACTAGAGCAGCCATGACTGTTGCCAATACTTTCCTTGTGAATTCTTGCAAGTGGTCTTCCATTTTCTTTGGCATGTTACTACTCCTAATACATTCTTAAAGCATTGACTACTGGATCATCTGAAACTGCTTCATTTTTTCTGTCTTTGGCATTTGGCTTGATCCCCAGGATCCTAGACCATTCTGCTGTCTGTTCCCCTAACCTTACATCTGTCAGGGCTGCTGCTGGATCAATTAGAGGGTTAATGTTTCCACCAACGGAGGCTGAAATTAACTGTGCTGTGATCTTTGTAAGATCAACTAGAGCAGTCTCTAATTCACCATCACCCTGCACAAACTCTGTCAATGACTTCCCTGACTTGTCCATTGCATCAACTATGTCCGAGATGGCTCTAAGCAATGGGTTGTCTAATTCATACTTGGAACTTCTTCCATCCTCTGACATGGCATACAGGATGTCACCAAGGACAGGGATTGTTCCTAGAGAGGATTGCTTGGTCTGTCTGATCAACTGTTCTTCATATCCAACTGGGTCATCTTCATTTCTAACTGCACCAGAGATGAACATTGAATCAATTGCTGTTGCAATGACTGCCGGAAGTGTCTGGTTGTAGAAGACATCCTTCCCTGTTTCCTTGATGAACTTGAGCTTCTGTCCCTTTGGTGCATTTCTCATTGCACTCAAACTTTCCACTGTTCTATCTAACATCTGCTTCTGCTGTGTTTTGAAGAGCATTGCATATTTTAAGACTGGGGTTGTCTCCATCGCAGATCTTGTTGCAACCATTGTTTGTGGCTGTGTCATCAAAAGGACATCATCAGCAATTGCTTCAGCCCCTTTGACTGTCATGCCTTTAATTTGAAGTGCCTTATTCTTTGCAGAAAGCCAGGAGATTGCAGCCATGTTCTTATCCATTGCTTGCATTCCAATCAATGGGATCCTCTTGGCATTTTTAAGGGCTTCACTTCCAAAGCTACTATTCAAGTAGTCTTCCAAGCCAACACTATTATATCTGTTGTTGAACACTTTGCTCTTTGCCATGATGTATGACAAGAGCTCAGGCTGTTTCTCCAGTTGTCTCAGTGCACCAATGGTGTTCTTCCACCCAGTGACATTGGCAATTGGTGATAGCTGTGTTACCTGAATTAAGCCTAATTTGATGGGTTTATTACCCAATTTAGATCCAATTATGTTAGAGGTCACTTTGTTTGCAATGTTGGTCAAACCTTTGTCAGAGGCAAATCCTGCTAGTTCTGGGGTCAAGAATGACTTATCCATGTTGGCAATGATTCTCTGGTAGCCAGCATCCCCAAACTTTGATACCAATCTTTCCTTTAAGGCAACAATGTTCTTATACACAGGAATCGTTGGAGCTGCTTTAATATAGGCAGCAACATCTTCATCATGTGATCTTATAGTTCTGATCAAACCTTTGCTAAGGTCAAATACAGCAGTGTCAGGGATCTCATCCGCTGCCTTTTTCAAGGTTCCTGGAGTTAAGATCTTCTTGCTACCTGTTTTAATTTCTTCCAATTCATCTTTCAGAGAATCTAGCTTCTGTGCAGCATAAGATCTCTTGCTACCTTTGGAAACAAACTCTCTCTTGACTAAATATTCATCTGCCAAGACCACAGGCTTCCCTGTCTTCTCAAGGTCAGCCTTGCTGACCATTCTACCAATTACTGAGTTCTTCTGTGCTAGTGTGCTCGCTGTCTCTTGCAACTCAGGGTATTGTTTGGCTAGGCTCTGTAGCTCTTTACTAGACAATGTTATTGTCTTGCCATTACCTAGATAGACATTCATGCTTCTGCCTACCATTTTGTTTCTTGGGTCGGTATATAGCAATAAAGCCTTTAGCACCTGCTCCTTGTTCATGGTTGTGTCTTGAATGGACACCTTTGCAGGAGACTTACTTCTCTTAATAAAGTCTGCAATGCCTTTGGTGTAGTCCTCAGAGGCTCTAATTGCCTGACCACTTCTGTTCTCAGCATCAATTGTTGCTCGACCAATGGTATTATAGAACCCACCTGTCTGTTTTCCATCCAAGGCAAGCTTGGCAGGGTTTCCCTTGCCATCCAATTTAATCCAGAATGACATTGGAGATGTCAAAGCTTCATCAAATAATTTGGCAGGAGTGCCTTCCTTCATTAAGGATTTCCCATACACTGAAGGGTTGTCCAAAGAGGCATCAAGATCCCCCACAGCCTTCTGGAGTCTAAACTTGGGATCCGCTTCAATTCCCTTTGCAATTAATTGTAGATCTTCATCTGAAAATCTAGCTTTCTCTGTCTTCAACAACTTGTTGGATGCTGTTATTTTCTTTAGTATTTCTTCTTGTGTATCTGTTGGTTTAACTTCACTCTTATTGATCAGTCTACTGATAGACTTCGTTTTCATATCTTTTAATACTTCAAAATTCCCTCTCTGAATTACTTCATCAGGAACTAACTTGTTAATTTCATTTAGATCTAATTTCTTTCCGGCAAGTTTCTCTACTTTCACACCCTGCGAATTAGCATACTTTTCCAAAGTGCCTAACATATAATTGTCTAGCTCGGTAATTGTGCCATTTGATCTTGCAGCTTGGAGATTCTTCAACTTGGTGGAGTCCAAAGCCACTTTCCCTGATTTCTCAAGGGTGACAGCACTCTGACCTAGATTGAATAGACCAGCCCAGATCAAGGCAGAACCAGCAGAGCCAGATCCTTGGATCAGTTTCTCTTCTGGAGTAAGATTCTTGTTCATCATTACTTTTCCAACATTGTATGCACCATAGCCAACCATTGCCGGAACCCCACCAAATGCTTTGGTGGCAATTAGGGTGGCAGCTACTTCTACCCCTGTGATAGTCCCTTGCACAGCGGAGATCTCAATTAGTTTCTCCCCATACTTCTTGGAGACTTCAAGATCCTTGGCAATGTATTCTTGCAAAGAGATCTGTTTTTTCTCAAACTGTTCTTTGTAGGGCTGTCTTGCTTTGGCAAATTCATCATTGAGCTTTTTAATCTGAACAGCTTGTTCACCCAAATAAGCTTCAGAGGATTTCCCAAATTGAGTCATTGACTCTTTGTAGGTTCTCTCTGGGTCTGCACCAATGTCATAGGTGGTCTTAACACCCTGGGCTGCAAGGAAGGACAGATCTACTATTGGTTTGATAGTCTTAGTCCAAACCATGTCCTCAACTATTTTGGCAGTCACTTCTAAACCCTTTTCAAAGTCAACACCACTGAGGGCTTCTTTTACCTTCCCAGTGGGGTTTGCTTTCTTTGTGGGATCAGTTGGAGTGCTGCTTTCCATAATTCTAGCCATCCATTTTTCGTCAAGATTTGACATTTAATACTCCCTAACTATTGCTTCGCTAATTGTTCCAGTACATACTCATAGGCTAACTGATTTAGCTGGTATTCATCCAATGCTCTTCCACCAGCCTTAGCTGCTCCTTGAATTACTTTCTTTGCATCTCTTATTAATTTGTTCTTTGTGTTATCCGGCAATGCCTTGAAAGCTGCAATTCCTGTGGAATTAACACTCTTTGAGGTTTGTTTAATTGCTTCAATTTCAGCATCAGAAGTTCCAGCAATCTTTTCATATCCTGTAAGAACTCTTTCTTTCTTGCCTGTCACTGGATTAACCTTGAGCTCATAGATTGGCTTCCTATAGCCCATCCGGTTATTTCCCACAGGTTCAGTCTCAATTATTCCAAGTGGTGTGAACATGTCGGCTGTTATCCCATATTCGCTAAATGCTTTGTTAAATTCTTTTTCATTCATCTGACTAGCCATTGATTTCATCGCAGGTAGAACTGTGTCAATCGTACCCCCAACTGCATCACTGATTGTCTTTATGCTCTGACCAAGCAAGGTTGGATCCTGCCCAGAAGCCTTTGAAATGTCTGTAAAGATCCCTTGAGCCATTGGTAAAACAATCCCAAGACCTTGCATGATCCCCATAATATTCCCAGTTGCTTGGCTTGCATCAAGAGCACCTTTTGCAGCATTGTACTGACCTTCATAGGCAGCTTCTTGCTGGTCATAGCTGGCATCAAGTTCCATCAAACCTCTATTTGCAACATCCTTGCGATTCTGAACAGTTGAAAGGAGATTTGCATCCTGGGCACCATAGATCTCATTGAGAGCTTTTTGGATCCCACCCTGTGCTGAACCAACTATTCCACCATTTCTTCCACCAGTGGCACTAATCCCTGCTCTGCTGGCAGATTGATTAAGCCTATTGGTGGCTTTGGTTCCTTGATCAAGAGTGCTGTTCTTCATCTGTTGCAAGGCAAGAAGATCAGCATCAGTTGCTTTCCCTGATAATGCATCAGCAAATAGGGCTTTGTATTTGGCAAGCATCTGATCCTTCTTATCAATGAAGTCATCATACTCCCCCTGCTTCTTTCTAGCATCCTCATAATTCTTTGTGCTATTAATAGCATTAGAACCTAACCCTATTATTGCAGATATTATGTCTCCCATTGTCTTTCTCCTCTTTCTTTTCTTAAACTGGATAACTAATTATTGCTGAAGCATCCGCTGTTGTCATTCTCTTTGCCATTAATGCTTCCGCTGCCTCAAATGAAGCAATTGAATTATGAATTGCAATCTCTTTTATTCTAGCATCATAAATACCTAAAGTAGGCTTGTTTGGTGATGAACTAGCATAAGCATCACCAATTGACAAACAATTTAAGTCATTCGTACTGGCTACAAAAGTTCCCAAGTAACTTTGTGTCTTATTTATATAGACAGCCAATTCATTAGTACCTGTTCCCAAACATACAATAGTAACATAATAAGTTCCTGTTGTAAGATTTGCTGTTGCTGGTATTACTGGCGTATAACCTGAAGACTTATTAAAACTAAAACAAAAATTTACTGCTGTCCAATAGGTCATTGTTAGATATAATGCCCTTGGTAATCTCAGAAGAACTTCAGAATATAAAATATTTGGTATAGTTGGTACAGTTACAACTACCTCATACATAAAAGAAGTGTGTACATTAGTATCTAGTAGTGCTAAACTTTTTGTAGAGTCTAATAAACCAAATGCTGAGGGGTTAGGATTATCTGTAGTATTATTACCACAAAATGTTCCTCTTGTTATTCCATCTCCTCCCACTGTACCTGATCCAATAATTGGCAAATCAAAGTTTCCTAATGTATCAATCAGTGCCCCTGAAAGTTCAGTTCCCTTATAGTAGGCAACTAGACCAGGTGGGTATGTGGATTGCGGATAGAAATGATCCGACAATTTAATGTGTGAATAGTTTGTCATTTAATTTCCTTTAACTTACTCTGCATATTGTTATTTGATTTAGATAAGCTCCTGCTAGGTTTGCCCCTGAGCAATACCCCCATATACGTTTCCCTGCCTGTATATAACCTACCCATGATATCCCTCCTCCATACCCTGTAGCTGGTACATAAGAGGCAGACATAGTTTCTACTCCTGAATTGTCATTATTTATGCTAGTATCCACATGTATTTCTATAAACTTAACTTGTGGTACAACATTGTACCACGCTACTAGTGAGATAGAGTATACACCTGAAGTATTAATTAGAAAACTATCACCAAGAGTAGCAGAATTTACATAAGTTATATCTGATCCAGCAGACTCATTAGCAGTCCCATAGATAATTACAGATGCATTAGTTGATCCTCTTGTTACCCCATTTGATCTTCTCATCCATGAAATAGGTGTTTTAGGCATAGCCTCAAAAGTTACTGTTTTATTAGTATCTATAGACATAGCTAGTTCTGGTGTGGCTGCTGTATTGGTATAAATTCTTAGCTTATTAGCATTTATTGTTAATCCATTAGCAGCAGATTGGGTGGCAACCTCAGATATAAATAAATGTGAGTAACCAGTTCCAAGTGTGTTCTGATATAAAGCAGCAATAATTTCAGCATCCGTATGAGATGCTGCTAATTCATCATAGTCTAAAAGAGCAAAATCAAAAACACCACCATCAAACCAGTCTGCTGCTGCTGCATTATTCTTACCAACAGCACTTGTAGAAGACCAAACACCAGCTCCTATAGTGGTATTGTTTGAGGCTGCAAGTACACCATTGATATATAGGGCTTGTTTTACCCCTCCATCAATACCTGAGTTGGAGCATAGAACAGCAAGATGTATCACATTATTAACAGCAAAAGTTGTGTCTGCACTCTGTAACTGTCCTGCTGATCCTGTTGAGTATTGATCAAATGACCAATCGTCTTGTGCCTTACTGAGATAGAATTGTACCCCTCTAGCTGTTGCTATTGTATAACCACTGCATACCATTGGATCTGCTGCCACATTCTGTGCAAAGTCTGGTCTGATCCAACAATGTATGATGTGATTACTCATATTAATTGATGAACCATCAAAGGTGTATGCCATTGTAGAGCCATCAAGGTCAAAAAACTTTTCGGTTCTACCATTAGGAAAGGCTGCTGCTGTTGCTTCTAATGCTGGATTATCAACTAGAGTAAAGTCAGTAAGGTTAATAGTGCTTTTAGTGGCTTGCAATTTTTTATAGATTGCTGCTACTAGTTCATTCTGTGTAATAGCTGCCATTTGACATCCTCTCAAATTTATCTTGATCTATCTTGTCTTGTTCAAGTTCTTCAGGAGTCCTTAATCTCTTATTGGCTAAATATATATCTAAAGACTCCATCACAAACCTTTTACTAAAGACCTCGGATTCTAGCCCTTTATCCCAAATGTGTTTAGCAACATCTCTCTTCGTTTGGTTTGAATATTTTTTAATGTCCATTATATCCATGACTCCCCAATAATAGATTCTGTAGCAGTTTCAAAGAACACTGTTCCAGTGAAGGTCTTATTTCCAGCGATTGATTCATCACCAGTTGTGTGCACGAATCCACTGTCATCAACACCATTGTCATCAACATACTTTTTGTTGGCAACCTGATAGTCAGTTGTTGGTGCTTCACTAGGTGTCACAGGAAAAGAACTAAATGTCTTGATTCCTGCTACTGTTTCATTACCAGTATTTAACACATAACTCTGTGTCACTGTCAGTGGACTAGCAACTGTTCCTGCACCTGTCATTGTTGTGTCTGTTGTCACTGAGGCTAAGTAATTACCAGTGGCTAATGTTGCAACCTGAGAGTATCTTGAACCTGTCAGGACTTGATTCTTAACAATTGACCAATCACCACCTGTATATTGAATGGTCAATCTTGCAATTAAAACAAACTCAGGAATTAATGCTGACAATGTTGTCAAATTTAATTCTGATGGGAGTCTAGCTTCCTCTGCACTCTGAGCAGTTAATAAAGAACCTGATGAAGAATTTTGTGCTTGTGTCACCCACTGAGGCTGAATCCAAACGTGTCTATACTTCTGATTTGTTGCACCTGCTGCTACAGGTAACTCCATCAACCAAACAGTTGCCAAACTATTTGCTGGCATCCCTGTCTGCCCCCAGTTTGGGGTGCTAAAACTATTATAAGCTGGCTGTGCTCCTGTCAATGGCACAATCTCTGTTTGATCAACTGCAAACTCTGCTGCTGTTCCTGAATTAAAGAAATGTGCATTGGTTGTAGCATTGTCTGCTTGAACCACATTGGTTGTTGAGCAGTCCTCATCCATGATTATACACTCAGATATGGAAGGTCTACGCTCTGCTGCTGTTACACTACCAAGTGTGATTCCTGCGACAGCACCACCACTAACCTTGTATGTTCCAATTGTGTTATGTAAAACATTATGGACAGTATGTGGCATGAAACCATGACACTCTCTTAACCCAAACTTATGTGTTGCTCCATAACTAACAATTGCAATTAGAATTGTGTCATATCCTGGGAGCCCATCAGTTGCCCAAACAAAAGATGTTCCATTATGGCTTAGAAAATAGGTATGACCTGTTGTATTAGTGTGTGCTGTGCTCTCAACTGTTCCTGTCAAAGCAGCAACCACTACACCCTTTAAATATGCTGCATAGGTTCCAGATAATGTGACCTTTTGGGTTGCAGCATCATAAGTAACTACTGGAGCACCAGAGAACCCAGTTGGTTCACTTGTTATAGTTCCCAGTAAAGTATTATAAGTTGTTAGTGCATTTAATTGTGTTTGAATTGGACTGGTCACATCATGAACATATCCCAACTCTGTTGCTGTGGTTGCACTTGATGTGATTTCTTTAGTTGCACTGCTAACCAAGGCAGTTGATGCAGTAAGATCTGTTAGGATCAAAGAAGCGTGCTCAACATCACTGTCTGTGTCGACATGTTGATCAATCATTTGTTCAACAACTAATCCACGCATGTTGACAACTTCAGCCATGCCATCCTTTAGAGCCAATAGAATTGGCTTCTGAACATGACCTTCCGTCAATGGTTTTGTCAAAGTCAATCCACCTGCTGTGGTTGGACTAACATAGTAGATGTAACCATTGATCAGACCAAGATCAGAGAGATCAATTGCACCACTAGTTGCAACTGTGAATATGTCAGCAGCAGCACTAGTGACAATGCCACAGCACTCGGCTGTGGCTTCAGTGTCAGCTTTTGATTTCTCATATTTTGCAGTGTCAGGGTTATAATAAATTGCCTGTCCTCTGACAAAATCATTTACTTGAGTAACTGCCTGAGAGATCTCAGGCGAGTTATCTTGAATTTGCTGCAAACCATCAACAGTAAGGAGGAGAGAGGCATACCTATCCTTTAGACGATTCAGTGACCACTCAATGTCACTAATGCTCTCTGTGTGACTATTGACTTGTGTGCCATAGTCTTGTGGAGCTAATCCTTCCTGTTCTGGTTCAAATGGATTCATTTATTTCAATCCCCTTGTTTGTTTCACTCTAGCTGTCCAGTATAGAACAGCCATGCTCTGATTAATTTGTTTGTTCGTGAACTCTGTTGACAAATAACGCCCATACAATTTGTTCAGTATGGAGGTTGTTGTCTCTGGTTCAGTTGACAGTGTGTTTATGACAGCACTGGTTGTTGTTCCCAATTCATTGTACAGTTTGACAGTGATTGGACAATCAACTTTAGTTCCACCAGAGGTGGCAGGTGTTTCTACGACAATCTCTGTGTCAACCATCTGCTTGGATCTCCTGGGGTTACCATAGGCACTGTACACTGATTTCCACTCCCCAGAAATAGCCAAAGATGTTCCACCACCAACGGCATCATAATAGTCATTTATAGATAATGACGTTTCTCTATACATGTTGTATAAATACTTATCATTTCCACCCATTATCTCATATGTTGTTATGCCATCTGTTAGCACATAGGAAGTATTAATACTACCCTGTCTAAATTCTGTCCATGCTTTACTCTCAACACAATATACTAAACAATTAGCACAGGTTGTTTGACCTGTTGTTGGATAGTATAGTTTGTATAACTTGTTCTTTGGTTCATAGACTGCAAAGCAATAGGTAAGATCTGTGTCTGTTAGAGCAGCAAGTCTTGAATTAACTCTCTTGCCAATTGAAATGGCTGATCCAGTTTCTCCAAGAGCATAGATCTTTCTATCGCTTCCAAGAAAAACATGGTATGTATTGGCATTTAAGCCTTCCTCACTACCAAGAGCCACATTACAAAGAGTATCATTATTAGAAAGACCAACCCCATCTAATTTACTCCCCTCACTATATATTGCTTCTCTACGATATGGGATTACATCATCCCCTGTATATTTAATTCTATGAATGGAGCCTTTCTTGTAGGCAATCAATTGCTTTCCAAGAACTTTAGCTCCTCTAATGCTATCTCCATCCCCATCATCAATTCCTGCTGAGGAAGAGTCATCAGTCCATTCACTCCCATCACCCACTGCTGAGTAATAGAAGTTATTCTTGTCCAGAATGAATAGTCTACCATCATAGTTGGCTAGGTATCTGCTCTCTTCTGGGTAGTAAGGATCCTCAACCATTGTCCAACCTGAGTTGTCAATTGCTGTTGAAAGACCAGTTCTAGTGTCAACAGCTTTAATATCATCCAAATAGAAGGCTGGTTTAGTTCCTGTTGGACTGTCTATGAATATCTCTATTTTAATTCTTGTGGCTGCTGTAATCTGGAATGTTCCAGATGTTGCAAGGGCTTCTCTAGTAGCTGGATTAACTGTTCTAGTCATCCAGTAGTCATACTCAAAATCCCTACCATTATCAGATACATCTTCATAGGTCTTATAGCTATGATATGTTGATCCAGAATATAGTGTTGTCTCCATTGACACTGATTGGTACGCTAAGTTGGCTGCACCAAGCTGACCATATAGTACATCATACCACAGAGCCATGTTAGTCAAATCCATTGGAGATGCTGGAGTATAGCTAATACCAAATTTGTATAGACCTTCTCCTGTTAATGCCTGTGCAGTGATTCCTTCAACCTTGACCGAACGAGAGCCTACTGTATAATAGTCAGCATCAGATGTCAGTCTGGCTACTAACTGATTGTAGGCTGGAGATACATTGTCCGCAGAGGTTGCATAAATTGTCGCAAAGTTTGCTGTGGTCTCACAATTTGTGATCTCGGTGGAAGTTCTCTTAGCACCACGATAGCATTTCCCACCTAATGTGGAATATGTTGGTTTCCAAGAAAGATCAACTGTTCCCACTGTGGCACCAGTTATCCCACCTGTTAAGTTAATACTCTTAATTGTTCCTGTGTCATCCACAACTTGTGTATAGTTGGTAGTTCCAATGGTGAACTGGGTGAAATGATTTGCAGCATTTGCTTCAGCATTTGCCTTGAATAGTTTTTTCCCAGATCTTTTATTGATGGATCCAAAGCTTCCATAACTCTTGTAGAATACATCAAAACTCACAGTGGCATCATTGCTGTTTGCCTGTGTTCTTGAAATTGCAAGATTCAGACCACCAGCATTGTTCGTGTAAGACTTTATGACATTATTATTTTGAGATCCCATTTACTTACTCCGATCTTAGTGTAGTCCTTGATGTATCGTGCATCCTTCTGCTAGACTTAGCAGCTTTTAATTGCCTCTGATATTTAACTTCATAGGTGTTTGACTCATCATCTGATCTATCTCTTAAACAATCAGCTAACACACCATACTTTAGAGCCAAAACAACTTCATCATCAAATGGAATTGTTCCAGCTGAAGTGAAAGCAACTAGTTTCTTCTGGAAGTAACCAGTGACTTCAACATCTGCAATTGGTGTTGGATACACATAAAAATCTGTTTCATTGATTGGAACGTATGTCGTTGGATCCCCAGAGCTGGTTCCAATCTGCTCCACAATGTCTAAGTATCTGTGTAGGGAAAGGAAATCTATCCTTCCAGCAGAACTTCCTTTATACATTTTCTTTAGGTTGGACAGTCTAACATTGGTGTCACCGGATAAGGTGTATTTGGTTTGACCTGATACTAGAGTGATCCCCTTAATATAGTTTAATTCATTCCAAACAAAACTATCTTGGATCTCCTGGACTCTATCATTTAAAAAGTCAAGGATCAAATCACTAGTAGTTGAGGTTGAGTCGTTTAGTTTCCTCTGGATTTCGCTTCTGAATGTTGTTACGCTCTTTGACACGTTGTATGCTCCCTTCAGCATATTTATTTACTCTTTTTAGCAATCTAAAATAATACTTTGCTAAACGATTCATAGAGAATCTCTTTTTTACATCCTCATAAGATTCTTCACCAATCTTGCGTCTGAGGTCATAGTCTTCAATTAGCAATGATAGGTTCTTAACCCATTCTTCTGTGCTACTGCACAACAATGCTTTCGTGTTCTTGTAAGGCTCAACATTGGATGCAACCAATGGTGTCTTAGTAGCTGATGCTTCCAAGTACCTTAGATTGGATTTTCCTCTGCTGAAATAGCTGTCAGTCAGTGGAGCAATCTCAATGTCAAAATTGTATCCTGCTCTATACTTTGGATATTCTTCAATTGGCACGAACTTATTTATAAATTCAACTCTGTCACCTTTTAACTCATCCAGGAAAGAATCACCAATGAACTTTAACTGCACGTTGGGATACTTCGCTAGGATCTCCAACAGGGCAGGTTTCACTAACTCAAGGTCTTCTTTGTGACCATGAGCTCCTGAGAATCCAATGGTTATAGTTTCTTTCTTTGAGTGGTCTGTTTCATGGATCCACTTGTCAAAATCAATTCCATTTGGAACTACATATATTCTACGATTAAACTTTTCATAAACTGTTTTAAGAGTTTGAGTTGAAACAAATACTGCATCAGAAAGATACAATTGCTCTTCAACAATTGCTCTGATCTTTGGGTTCTCAATATATGTTTTATAAGCTGCATTTGTTCCTGGGATATGATATATATCATCATCAATCTCTGTGATCACTGGAACACCAAAATGATGGCAGAACTTAACAAAAGCAAGTCCCCATTCTGTGTAAGTCATTTGCATGATCACTGGCTTTGTTCCTCTCTCTTTGAAGAGAAACTGGAGCTGACTTTGGAGTTCCATTCTGAACTCTTTATCAGACATCAGTGCATCAAAACTCCCTTTTAACTTCTGTTGATCAAATGTAATTTCTGTATTGTACACATCTTGGATCAATCCAAGTTGTTTCATCTTTACACCATAACTAAAAAGACGATACCAAGCACTTCCATGTGACATAGTAGGTACAATAAACAAATTCATCATACAATATTTCTCCTTGTGTTTAGGTGGGCAGGGGAGGTGCACCTCCCCTTGTGTCTCTAGCCCAGGACACTAGTACGCTTAAACTATATTAAGCAGCATCTACAGTGATTACACCGAGACCTTGGTTCTGATCAAGAACGATAGCAGCACCTGTGTAAACCCATCCTACAGTTGCAACTCTGCCTAAAGCATGAGCATGGTCAATTGCAGAAAAAGGAACTACTTTAGCACTGATACCAGTATCACCTTCAAATTCACTAACAGCAAAACAGTTCTTGCCTAAGAAAATATTCAGAGAAGTTTTCTTAGAAGCAGTAGCCATTTTAGCAGGTGTCTTTGTGGCAACAATGTTTGTAGAAGCAACAAAACGGCAACCTTCGATTGCAGTCTGTTCACCACGAAACATTTTGTCAGCATTGGAGTAACGAGCCCATTCAACATAGTCAGGATCCGATCTCAACATGTTGATCTGAGTAGGTCTGCTAACACAAACATAAGAATCATCGTACGGAAGTACGTTGTCTTCTTGAAATTTGCTAACAACGTGTCTAACTTTAGCAACAGTTAAACGGCTGTACACATTCTGCATTGCACCAGTTAGTGCATTGAAAGCTGTGCTAGTTTTAACTTCAGTGATATTACCAGCAGAAGTCTGTGACAGATAGATCAAAGGAAGTTTGGTCTTCTGTACTGATTTACCAGTGATCAAAGCAGTTACAACAGTAGCAGCGATCGGAGCATCAGCAATACTTGTAACAGTCCCGAACAATGTGCCCTGGATGTATTTATCAATCGTACGAGCAGAAGCTTCACCGAAGCGAACTTGCAACTGATCGATCATATTGATGATAGCTCCACGAGAATAGAGATCACTAATCTGTTTCTTTCCACCAAACTGAATCAGGTCAACTGATTTAGATCCAGCAGTGATACCAAGAGCATCAGGATCATTATATTCAGATGTGAGGATCTCACCATCTTCAAAAGCATTGATGGTATGAAAAGTGATGGTCAAGCCATTCTTCTCAGTCATCATTTTCTTAATTGCGAATTGTTTCATTACGCAATTATTTTCCAAGACTTCCAGTAAGGATTTGTCATGGAAAGAACCGAACATATCATTTTCTGCGGTTCCGTCAGAATTTACAATATAATCTGTCATTTTAATTTCCCTTTATTTATTTACCCCATAGTCTGTCAATTATGGCTTGCTCATAAATAGCTGGATACTTGCGTTTCAGTTGCTCAGATGACAGTGTTTTCTTATCCTTTGCAAAATCGTTGTTTACAACTTTCTTGGTTGGGACAGCTTCCACTATTGGCTGTGCTTGTTTCGCTTTCTCCTTCTCTATGATGACCTTGGCTAGTTTGTCTGCATCAACCTTAGCTTTTGACTCAGCTCTCCTCTGTTGATCTGCAAGTTTATCACTAGCAGCTTTTGAGCGAAGTAAATGGTACGTCGTTTCCCATTTCTCTTCATCCAAAACAGATAGTCTTGACGGATCCCGACGAAGAATTTCCGCTTCAACTTTTTCAGCAACTTCTTTGCTCCAGGGTAGCACTGAATCATTCGAGAATGACTCTGCCATGCTATTCTTGTTCATTGAAATTGCACTCTTAACGAGGATCTTTGTCTGCATATCAGGTTCAGAATTATGTTTCACTTGTCTTGGCTGTGGCTGGGGTTCTGGTTCATACTCATAGGTATCTTCCTCCACAGGCTTAACAGGTTTTACTAAACTCTCAGCAATCTTAGTAGCCTTTAAATCTTCAATTAGCTTATCTTTTCCATGAAGTTGTTGAAGGTATCTTTCGTTTTTAGCGACAAGGGCTTCATATTCCTCCTTGGTGATAGTAACTTCCGATTTCTGAACAGGTGCCTCATCGGGCTGTTCATTTTCTTTCGACACAGCAGCAGCTTCAGGGGTTACTTCTTCAGTGCCCTTATTCTCTGGTATGTTGTCTTGGTCTGCCATACTTTTTCTCCTTTAATTTTATTTATGATCTTTTAGTTTTCTGTTAGCCTCCTGTTCCGTAAATTTTATTTCCGAGGATAAGTACCTCAGAATCATGTCACAGACTTGCAGGGTTGCCCTAGCTGTGACATCCTCTTGTTCTCTTAATTTTTCATAAGAAGAAGTTTTTAATAGTCCAACACGTTTCATTAACAATTTAAAAGCATAATTTTGTCTTAGCTTTTGATACTCAATTGCTAACTCTACTGGATCTACATTCATTGAACTCCTCCTGCCGGATTAGGTTGTGAACTCTCAGAAATGGCTTGTGCCTGCCCTTGCCCAGTTGGATCATTGATCAACTGTTGCTGAATTGCTTGCTGTGCCATGTTGTTCGCCATCTGTTCTTCAGTTAAGAATAACTCATGGGTGTCATGTTCCCCACTCATCTGCTGCCATATCTTCTCAATCAAATATTTAAAGTTGATCATGTTGATTGCATTTGGAACACCTGCTGCAACTGTTAAGAAGTTTGTCAACTGATGAGCCAATTGCTCCTGCTGAACTAATGCTCTTGAACCAACAGGAATGAAGTCAATGTCAAGTGCAATGTCTTCAGGAGATACTTCAATGTATTCCGTTACACCATCTTGTCCGTTATATTTCAAGACCTGAGCTTCTGTCATGTATTGCTGTAGTAGTCCGTAGAACTGCCTTATATAAGGAAGTAGCCAGGTTTCTTCAAACGTCAATACTTTCCCACGAATCTTGCTCTGTCCTAAATTGGCAATTGTTCTTGTCTGCCCATTAGATCTTACAGCTCCACTCTCATAGGAACCTTGCATGATCTTAGAGGCTGTCAAATCTTGGATCTCTCTTATTGCAATGTCCACCAAATTTGATGTGTTAACTTTTGAAAACGTAATCTGAGTTAGTAACTGAGATAACTGTTTTCCTTCTTGGTTGTCAACCCAGATCACTCCACCTTTGCGAGCAATTAACTCATCTGCATTAACCCCAGTGCTACGGTCAGCAATGACCATTATATTATTTGATATTGCATCATTGTCAATCTGTACATTAACTGCTGTATTTAGCAACTGGTCTGCATCTTCACACAACTCAACCAAACCTCTTGATTCAATTTCTCCAGGTCTGATTATTAAGTTTGCACATTGGAAAGGTTTCTCCATGTGTTCATATGGATTCTGTTCATCATAAATGATAACACAACCACCAGCAACCATTGTCACCTGTGTTGCAATGTCATTCCAATATTCTAGGATTTCAATTTCACCATATTCATTGGCGTTAACTTTTTCCACATATTCTGTCGACACATTGTCTACAGTTGAATTGCCAAGTGATATTCCTTGGTTTGCTTTCTTAGTAGTAGTGTCTGCTTCAGCTAAATCAGCTTGCCTTGAAATCTCATACTTGGTTTCTAATTCTTCTAGGTTCTTGTAAAGCTTCTCTTTCGTCTGGTTCCTAAGCTGGTACTGCTTGTTGGCTGCTTTTAGTTTGTCAATTGTTGACCAAGTTCTATGGATCACCCAAGTGCTCTCAATGTTCTTGGCTCTGGAAGAATAGAAAATATCCTTATAAGAAATGAACTCTAAATGAGGACAGTCTTTCTTAACAATTGTTTTCTTTGTCTTCTCAGTGTGTGTTCCAACTACTTCACCATTCTCATCCAGGTCTTCAACTTCTTCTGAAACTGTTCTCTCATAAGCTTCATACTTCCATGTTAGTTTTGAGAAAGCAATTCCACACACCATTAACTCAGTCAATAGTGCAACATACTCACGATACATCTGAGATTTGTTAATGAAGATCTTGATCATCTTTTCAATGACACCTGCTTGGGCATCATCAATCTTTCCATCATTGCCTTCAACTTTGAATGGATTGCCACGCATGAAGATCATTTCAACGAATTGACTAAGCACTGTGTCAACACCTTTGAAAACTTCCTTCATATTAATTGTTGAAGTTGTGGTTCTCACTGAACCCACTACATGGTCATGGGTTGCTTTAAATCCATTTGATTTCCAGCCTTCCCAAATGTCATAGTATCTGGCAAACCTTGCATTTCTACCTGAGAAGGTTGACTCAGCAGATGTCTTTAGTCCTGCTATAAACTCTGCTTTCTTTTTTTGTTCTTCAGTTTGCATTACTTGTCTCCTCTAAGAGTCCCTTGTAGGACTCCATCTCTTAAAGTTGGATCCGCATTTTTTCTAAACATTCTTTTTAATATCTCAATAGCATCTGGTTTGTCTTCTGATTCAGTTTTCTTAGCTAAGAACTCCTCAGCAGTCATAGCATTATCAAAAGACATCGCTTCTTTCTCTTCCTCTGTTAGCTCTCTAGATTCATCTGCATTAGCAACTACTCCAAGTTCATTACCAACATTCAGTGCCATCTCTTTACTAACCTCAATTGCATGTTCAACTTCTTTTCTAATACTCTCTGTTAGATCATCCACTTTTTCAGGAACATCCTGAACTGCTTGTGTTGCCTTAGTGGCACCATCATTTAAAACTTTGTTAAATATTTCTTTTAAATCTTTTTCTTTTAAATCCTTAACCTCTTGCTGAGTTAGATTAAAATCATGCAGGATCTCTTGCAGCAATATCTCTTGTTTTACCAGACCTTCATTTTTATTCTTCAGGTCTAACCCTGTGAAGGCATTGGCTGTGTTGTTCAGTACCTCTAAGTCTAATTGTGCATTTGATAACCTGTCTTTGTCAGGAAGCTTTTGGTTTTCCTTATAGAGTTCTTTTGCCAACTCCGACAAGTGAGGATTCATATTCTCATAGTTTTTGGAAAACTTTTCTAATCCCATGTCTTTAAAATTAATCATTAAAACACCTGTATTCCTGGATCTCTAGTAGAAGAGTCTTGAGTCATTTCATCAAACATTGCTCTCTCCGCTGATGAATAACCTGCTTTGTCATAAGCTGCACCAGAGGCATCTTTTGCATAGCCCCCATTTTTGTAATATTCTATCTGTGCTTCATAATCCGAAATTTCTTGATCCCAATCGTTTCCGTCTCCACCACGTTTTTTATCTTTTGCATTTTTATATTCAGCATCAGCTAACCCTGCTTCTGCTGCTGCAAGATTTGTCCTGCGAGTTTCTTCCATGTCAAAAGTCATCTTCTTCCAATCCCCTAATGGATCAAAAGTGCCAGCATTGATCCGAGACCTTATGGTGCCATAAGTTCTGGAGTATGCTCTGTTGAACTCAGGAGTAATCCCAACAGTTCTGCGTGTGGAGCTCATATCATTAAATGCTAAAGCCATTGTAAATCCTTAATTCATATTCATTCTATAGTAGACAAACTTTCCTTCATACACGAACTTAACATCAGCATAGGTTAAACTTCTGTCAATTGTTTCCATTTGATCATGTAGCATTTCTAGGAACTGTACTGTTGTCATACTTTTGTTTTCTTCTTCATCCATGCCAATCACTCCTTTTGGTTGCGGAGACAGGACTTGCACCTATGATCTTTGGGGTATGAACCCAACGTGTTACTCCTACACTACTCCGCTTTAATACCCTGTCTTAGAAAACTTTGGAGTGTATGATGCTGTACTTTTTAAAGTTCTATCCGAAGTTGTTGTCATCTTTGGTTTTAAAATAACAGAGATGTTAGCAACAGCATCGATAACGTCATCATGCTCCATGTGTCCATAGTCAACCATCTGATCAATTAATTTCGCCTTACCTTCTCCAATAGAAATTAGCTCCCCATTAACAGGGATTAAACTTTCTTTTTCAATTCCGTCATCCAGCACAATGTAGAACTTTTCATTTTCTGTAAATGGCTGTAGACTCCTTACCCTCTGGGCTTTGGAGGCTGTTGTTGGTGCATGGATCTGAACAATCTTTCTTGCCCACTGTGGGAAATTGAGGTTGATCAAACTAATGTACGCCTTACAGAAATTAACTTCCAACCCTATCTTTCCAGGGTTCCATTTAGCAACTGCATCACCCAACATTGTTAAGAACTCGTTGGATGATATTTTTGATTTTGCAATGACATCCATGATATAAACTCTTGGTAGAGTTGTACCACCTGTCATGCTAACTCCCAATGTAACAATTGCCCAATCATCTGCTCTTGAGTAGGTTGAATCAATTCCTGCTGGATCAACCAATGTCACATAATAAAGAGTGTCTTTGATGTCTGCTCTTTTAATAAATCTAAGATCTTCAATCCTAAATGCTGAGTCTTTCTCAGACACCGGATGATTCATCTGCTGACAGGAGAACTCATAGAGTCCCACGTTTTGCAGCATGTCCAGAAAGTATTGCTTGTCAAACTTTTCTGGGAATAGAACATAGGTATCTTCCTGCATCAGAAGAGTTTTAGGATCCCTCTTCCAAGTCTTAGGAAATAATTCTTCCAGTCGTTTATTTCTTGCACATGGTTCATCAATCGTGAAATCAAGTGCCGTCTGGGATTTGGCTAAAATGAAATTGTATAGATCATTAAAATGCCAATTCGTCCCGACCATTAACATGGAACCATCTGGCTCCAAAAGATTTAAACAATCCTTGTAAAGCTTGAACTGTCCTTCACGCAGGATTGGGCTGTTCGAGTTTCCTCTAGTTGCCACATCGTCCAAAATAATAATGTCGAAATGCTTTCCTGTTGGATCCTTGCCAACCGAGAAAACGGAAACAGTGCGGTCTTTCATAATCTTGGTTCTTGGTGCAATGGTGATACCATCTTTTTTAGACCAAGTGTTCTTATTCTCCCATTCACCATAGAGCTCAATGAATTTCTTGTTCGAAACCATGTGCTCAATAATTTCTTCCAGGATCTTACTAGCCAAATCTTCCGTACCCGAACCAATGCCAAAACGTAGGTTTGGATTCTTGGTCAACATCCACAAAACCCAGCCAACGGAAATTAGTGAGGTCTTCAAATGTCCACGAGGAATCTTGATCAAGCCTTTATGGAAGTCCTCGGAAATTGCATTCGCAATTTCGATATGGATCGGGGCAACCATGTCTCCATATCCGAGAACTTCCGAACAGAATAGGAGGAGGTTGTTTTCACATTTCTTCTTGAGTAGAGTATTCTCTAAGTGCCTCGCAAGTTTGTCTAATTGTATCAATTCTCTTTTCAGTTTCAGAGATAAGATCTCCGATTGAAAGTCCATCATAATCTCCTAAGTCTTCGTCGATCTTTCCTTTTTGGTAATCCATGAACGCCTTGATGAATTTGTCGGGCTTACCTTGCAGATCTTGAAGTGCCTTGACTACGTTTTCGGTAGAAAACACAGAGTCTATGGTTTCTTCTTTTGGTGTTTGAGATTGAGGAGGCACCAGGATCGCCTTGGCTGCCTCGGAACGATAGGTTTGGTAATCTACCTCATACTTTCTTATTAACTCTTGAATTTGGGGCATTTTCTTTAGTCTGGAGGCTTGTTTGTATGGGTCTGTGTTCCAATAACCTAGTTCTTGACAGATCTTCCCAGCAGCCTTCTTGGGATCTGCTGCTACTGCTCTGGCGAAAGCATCGTATTTCTGTTCGTCTGAGAGTTTCGGGGAGGACATCTCTGTCATTCTGTTTTCCTTACTGGGTATATAGCCCTTTTTTTGGTTGTTTAAAACTACTTATTGCTGGTTATACACTAAGTATTTATTTATACTTAATACATTATACTTAGTATATCGCTGGCGATAAGTGGTTTTGACGTCCAGGAATAAATGACTGTATAAAACTGAACAATTTTAGGGGTTTTTGAAAACCTCAAAAGTTGTGGGTATATGGGGTCATTTATGGATGGAGGAAAGTGGGTAAAAAGCCTGTAAAGGGTAGATCTAGTGGGCATATAGGTTTCATTGTAGATACAAGAAATACGCAAAATGCGTGGGTAGATGCCCAAATCATATACCCTTATGATGCTTTTTAAGCTCTCTCTAATAAGTGTCAACTTTTTCTGGATCCCCAAAACAATTGATGAAGGGGCAAACCTCTTATCACTGGGAATAAGTGGTTTGATCAAAATTTCAATAGCGCTGTGGAAAAATTTATTTTTAAAAATTATTTTATGAGTGGGTACTACCCCACAATCACACCACCAAAACACTCAAAGTCCATCGACGAAAACTATTTATCGCTAAAGATAAGTGGTTTGCCTTGTAACCTACTAGTTCAAAGTGTCACTTGAGACTTTTAGGTGTGTCCATTACCTAGTTTTTTCCTACAATAGTAGCGTACTCAATAAATTGCCTTGCTTTTTCAACCCAGCATGGAATTGTGGTGTCCAACACCCAGCCTATGCCCTAAACCTAAACTACTTATCACCAGCAATAAATGAATGTTCAATAATGAACATGCTAGTATGTCTAACACAACAGATTTAATCAATGTATTTTGTGGTATATAACTCTCATAATTGGGTAACCTGTTATTAACTTGGTGCATTAAAGCAAGTTGTACTGAAAGGATTGATGAGTATGAACAAGCAAGATGTGTTGGCTAGTGAGTATTTGAGAGAGATAAGAGTAAGCAAACAGGGCATGGCTACCAAGGCAATTATAGATATGATAGAGAGTGATCATGTTACTGCAAGAGAAGTAAAGACAATCGTTAGGAGAGCAAAAGCAAGGTACAGTGCTATCCGTTTCTATGACACCAAATTAGGGTCTAGCGTAGGTTATGACAGGTCTTGCTATGATGTGGTCAATGCTGAGATTTTCGGCAATCACGGAACATACATTGGATTGTCGGCTGATGACAAAGTAGCATTGCAAGCATTCAACCAGGGATTCTACCAGGTAAACAAGCAAGAAAAGTTAGCAAGCAAATCCACACCAGAGTATGTCCACGACATACAGGTACAAAAGGACAGTAAGAGAATCCACCGTATCAAAAGACAGAATAAAAAGCGTAGCGACAAAGCACTGATTAAGAGACTTGAGTTATACGCCAGCGGTTACAAACTTAGCCCTAAAATGGCGATTGAGAGAATGACATTGAGCATAGCCGAGAAACAATTCTTGTTGGGCATATATGGTAAATAAAGCCCGATACAGGGCAAGGTAAACAAGGGCTAGGGTAATTCCTAGCCCTTTTTCTTTGCTGGAATATAACAGAAAATCTTAGTATATTTTGTTTCATTTTGTGTAAGATATACATCAGGTAAACGACAGATTGCCCGATGATAACGGGCATTGAAAACAACATTTATTTTCGATATGATTGGTTGTAATTAATGTAAGTTATTCGTTAGGCAAACAAAAATTTAAAGGGGATAAAAATGGCAAAACTATTTAGTGTGAATGTGAAAGGGCAAGAAAAGAAAAGGTACACCGCTCAATTGATGACATATGCTACAATTGATAGACCAGATTTGTATATCCAAAATAGCAAAGGAAAAACTATCGGGTATGTAGAAGTAAAAGAATTGATAAAACTGCTGGATAGAATAAAAGCAGAAGATGATGTAAGTGATGTGCGGATATGGTAAATGAATATAAGGTAGTGGTAAACTACTCATACAATGGGCAGGAATTGAAAATAATTAAGCAGGTAATAATAAATAAAAGGGGTGTAAAATGAGTGAACTTGATAGACTTTTGTTTAGGCGATTTGCGAATATAATTAATAAAGAGGGTGGAATAACTCTGGCTCAAGATCTTTTAGAGGTAGGTCAGGATTATGGCTACTTTGTTAGTCTATTTGGCGTGAAAAGAGAATTACCTAATAGATGTGAAGATCACAATACAAGTTTTGTCAGTGGGCATGATGTGGAAGTATGCTTTAAGGAATTAGCTAACAAGTATGGTGTATTAGGGCTTATAGGATATGTAGGATTCTGGAAAGAAAATATAACTCTATATGCCGATATCACAATACACATTGAGCATAGGTTTTTAGCTGTTTTGGTTGGCAAACTATTCAAACAAAAAGCGATTTATGATTGCAAAGGTAATTCAGTAATTAATCTATAAGGGGGTTTAAGACGTTGGATAATATTAGTTATGAGCAACAGGTTATAGACCATTTTGAATTTGATTATAAGAATGAAAGTTATTCAGTGGATTTTGTAAATGGTGAATATGTAGACTGGTATGGACAAAGGGCTAATTTGGCTACAGAAGAAATTAAGGCAATTGAAACTGAATTATCAAAACACTTTTAATCAATGCTTTTGGTTGCAAAATTTGTAAGTATAACATAGGGGGTGTTATAATGATAGATTTAGGCAAAGTTAGTAATTTAAAGGGACATAAACTTTTAACAGAGATTTTAGGTGCGCCTAAGTATGGCAAAGGGAAAGAGATATTTCAGGTTAACTTTTACTTTCAGAATGTGAATAGTTATACAGGGGAGAAGTTTTTTACTGCTGTTGATAACAGAACTTATGATTGTTGGATTGAAGACTTTAAGAATGAAAGGCTGGCGAAATTATGGCTAGAATGGGGTTTTTGAAAACCTCAAAAAGTGTGGGCAGTGGTATCCGCAAGTGGTTATACTTCTGAAACTTTTGTACAGGTTTTCAGTACAGAGAAAAAAGCTGTTAAAGAATTTCAGACAATATTTGATGAATTTATAAAGGATAGTGAGAATGAGGTTCAAGGTGAAAGTTTTCTTGACTATGCTATTGATGACATTAAAGATAAGCTAGGGGGGAACTATACAGTTACTTCTAGTGGAAGTATAGATTGGAATTTGGTAGAAAAACTGTATAGGGCTAAGGTTGCAAGTGAAAGGCATTTTAGGTATGATGGTGAAGTAATTACTGAGGTATCAGTACAAAAGATCGAGGTGCAATGATGACATTACCAGAATTTGTTTTGAAAAATAAAAGTTTACTCAAAACAGTGATAACTGATAACACTCTAAGTTTTAGTGAAAAAGAAACTGCAATAGCCGAGTGTTGGCTTGATGAAGTTGGTAAAAAAGAGTTAACAGATATTCTGTTAAAATCTTATAATATTTAATGGGGGTTTAAAATGGAAACTTTAACGTGGTTGCCAGTTTATAATGCAGACTTATCTCAGATTGATGGCTATAGTGAAAAAGATTTTAACAAAGTTATTCAGGATAATTTTCCAAGGACAGTCTACAGTAAGCTTGGAACTTTTAGTAATGGTGAGAGTGTCTATAGACTAGCGGAGGTGTTATAATGAATGAATGTACAAGAGATTATAGAAAAGGACAGTTTGAAAAGGTGGCAACTGTATACAGAGGGTATCAACCAAAGATAAAGATTATTAAACCAGATGGTGAAACAAATTGGTTTGATATCACAGAAGAGGAATTGCAAAAGATCAAAGAATATTTACTGGGGGAATAAGAAAAAGGGAGAGGTGTATACAATGACAAAGGAATATACAGTGAGATTCGATAAGAGCCCATATAATGAGGACTACTATAAGTGCAGAATAATCTTTCATAGACCAGATGGTGTGAGCTTGAAAGAAATCTACGAGGTGTTGCTTAAAACAGATCAAAAGAAATTGGCAAAGGTGTGGGAACTTAATGCAGGTCAAGGTGTAGGAGTATTTGTGAATAAAGGTTACATGATAGGTGATGTGACAAAAGATGGACTTGAGATGTATAAAAAAATAAAAGCTAAAATGGAATCAGTTGCAGAGGAGGTTGAGCACAATGGAAATTAAGGATGTATCAATTTCTACCAGTTTTCAAACTGAGTTGCTCAAGTTTAGAGGGGAACTGAACTTAGTGCCAGATGTGTGGTGTGAGCATGCAACTTTGCTGGAAGAATTTGGAGAGCCATTGAACATTCCAGCTCTGGACATTCAGGTGAGGGATTATGCCGGACAGGACAAAAGATTTTGGGAGGTGGGTTAAATGGCAAAGAAAAAAGAAGTAATAAAAGGATACAAGGCATTTAATATTAATGATAAGGGTGAAATAAGTTGTAGAGGGGTTACATTCAAGGTTGGTAAATGGTATCATATGCCAAAGGGAAAAAAAATTAGCTTATGTCAGTCTGGATTTCACTTTTGTCAATCTGGTGCTGATGTTTACAATTATTACCCTTTCACTACAGGGACTGTAGTTGGTGAAATAGAAGCCAAAGATGTTTCCCCTGAGAAAGAGAATGACAGTAAAAGGGTGTGTGGTTCAATTAGGGTTGTAAAATTATTGGGTTTAGAGGGATTTAACACAGGGAACAGCAACACAGGGCACAGCAACACAGGGAACAGCAACACAGGGAACAGCAACACAGGGCACAGCAACACAGGGAACAGCAACACAGGGAACTACAACACAGGATACTACAACACAGGGAACAGCAACACAGGGCACAGCAACACAGGGAACAGCAACACAGGGAACGACAACACAGGGAACTACAACACAGGGAACGACAACACAGGGGACTACAACACAGGATACTACAACACAGGGAACTACCATACAGGATATTTTGGTATAGGGGAAGCTCCTGTATATATGTTTGGGGAGCCAACTAAATATGACAGAGCAGTGCTAGGACAGCTTATACATAAGATTGATTTCTCTTTGGTCACAAAATATAGATTAAAGTCAAATCCAGAGTATATGGTGAAGAAATGCTGGAAGCTCTGGTATCTCAGGGCAACACCAAATCAAAGAAAACTTTTTACTGAACTGCCTAATTTTAGTAAAAAATACTTCTACGAGATGTCAGGATTGAAAATAGATTAAAAGGGGGTGATTTGAATGTATGATCAGAACAATAATTGGATAGTGGATAATGCAGAAAAGGAACTGTTCGCAAGAGTAGCAAGACAGGCAACACCAGACTACTGGCAATGGAGGGCACTCCTAGCAGAAGCAAAGTGCAATCAGTTGCAGGAAGAAATTGGAAACTTAAAAGACGAGAAGTACAACATATTACACAAAGGGGAGGATTAAAATGTTTGATTTATTAAATAAAAAAGAACAGAGAGAATTGATTCCATATTACAAAGAACTAGGCAGAGCAGAAGCGATTGAAGCTTTCATGGGAACTTTGGATGATGACATATTTGGAATCTTGAGAGATGGTACAGAAGTGGCTCTTACAGTAGATAATTATGATCATAATTTTGTGCACTACGCTGTGAGGATTAAATAATGCCATATTACTATTGTGAGGATTGTGACACTACCGTATGTGTTAAACAGGGGGATGAAATAGTTTGTGCAGAGTGTGGAAAACTTCTATCAAAAGAGGAGGATGAAAGTGAAACAGATAATTATTAATGTGATCGCTGTAATTGCAGGATTCTATGTTGGTTATTTTGTGATTCCATTTGGGGCTTATTGGGTGTGGTGTTTGCTATGATTGAATTTTATAAGTACACACCAGCAATTGACAGTTTTTCAAGGAGATTGCCACTGATACCTTTGGTGCTCCTAGCAATCCCTGCCTACTTGTTGATTGAGATCTTCCAGGGAATAGGAAACCTGATTGGGTGGATTAGCAATCTGATAAAAATTCAAGCAGGGGTATTCAGTTTAGATCAGTACAATGATTTTGAGGGATGGAAGCAACCAGCAACAGGGAAATATTATGATCTTGGAGGAAAGGAATTTGGAGATAAGCATGACAGATAGAAAGCAGATAGCAAGTCAAATATATTTTCAAAACTATAGATAATCTGATTAAGGCCACTTGGGAAGTAGGGTATATGCAAGGGTATCATGATAGAATGGAGGAGGTATATTAACAGGGAGGCAGATTTCTGTATGTATTTTATACATTTATCTCTGGTTATATACTAAGTATAATTAATACTTATATATTTATACTTAGTGTATTCCTAGCGATAAGTAGTTTTGAAAGGTGGTGTAAGTTGCTAGACAAATATCATAGAGATATGTTAGGTATGTATGAGAAAAAAGGGCTTATTCCTAGAGTGATCTCTCAGGAAAGGCATTTAGATGATTATGGGAAAGAGAAAAGAGTTGTCCTCCTGGGTGGTATTTCCAGCATGGGGGCAAGAAGATTTGATAGGATAGTGCCAGAGAAACCAGTGTCCAGAACAACACTCTGGAGATGGAATAGGGAAGACTGTTAAACTGTTTCAAAGTAGTGCCATATATAAGGAGTATGAAATGTTTATAAAAGAGAAACCAACTGCTATCATGTGTCTAGTGAACAACAGTCATAGGATGGTGTATCATGATGAGAGTGACGGATTTGAACCTGGGTTCTACTGCACAAGCTGTGAATATGTAGAGCTAGATTCTGATCTACTCAAAGGTGATCATGGAGAAGAGCTCTTATGTTCCCAATTACAAAGGCAGGTGAGATAATTTGACAGACATGTTTGATGAAGAGGATAAGAAGCTAGAAACTGCTACAGGCTGGAACGCAAGACCTGAGCCTGAAGCAAAAGTAGAAGTGAGTGATGAAGCTTACGAGTATTTGAACACTCAAGGTGTTGCACTGATAGAGAAACTAACAAATAAAACGGAGGAAGAGAAAATGGCAAAGAATCAGTATCATTTAAACTTAAACTTAGGGGAGTACACCAATTTAATCATAGACCTTAATGATGTGTCAAATGAGGGAAAGATCGAGATCGCTGAAAGAGTTGCACTGTCAGAAAAGATCATGGGTTTTGTTGGGCTAAAGAAAGTTAAGGACTACAGCAAACCTGTTGAAGCACCAAAGCCAAAGGTCGATCCTTTTGCCACAGCACCAACTCCACAGCCTACTGCTAAGACAGAGCAAGCTCCTGGGGTAGCATGTGGTCTTTGTGGTTCATTTACAAAATATGCAGAAGGAACTAGCAAGTTCGGAGTGTATCGTAACCATGTTTGCCAGAATCCCAACTGTGGTGCTAGAGGATTCATCAACAAAGATAAGAACACTGGAATTGATAAGATCACTTGGAAAGCTAAGAGGGCTTAATTAAAATGCCAGGGCACCCTGAAGAGGGTGCCCTGGCTCCTCTTTGTCAATATAAGAGGATTTAATTGTCAACATAGGGAGGGTAGATTGTCAACATATAGACCAAAAGAGTTCGGGATCTTTGAAACTTTTGAATACAAAATGTGGAAGTTAGCAACTCTATCCGATACGGCAATACGAGTGCTGGAAGTGATCTTACTTCACATGGACTTCAAAGAGCAAACATCCTTTCCTGCACAGGACTTGATATGCAAAGAATCTGGAATACAGACACTGGCAACAGTGTCCAGATCAGTTAAGGAGCTAGTCACCAAAGGTGCTATCTCCATCACAAAACGCAAAGGTGAATATAGGCACTATCCCTATAACTGCTACAAAATCCTGATCTTTCAGGATAACAAACTAATACCTCCAAACCAAATTAATGTACCTGAAGAAAAAGTATCGTTGCTTACTAAGGAGGCAGTTAATGACATCATCAGAAGAAGTATTGAAATACCTAAATCAGAACAATATAGAGTGGAAGAGTAATGACAGTCAGATCATTACCAACTGCCCTGCATGTGGTTCTGAAGGCAAGGTATACATTGGAAAAGACAATGGTGTGTGGGATTGCAAATCTGGATCCTGCGAACTGAATGGAAAATCTTTTCCCTTTGGTAAATACCAGAGTCTTGTAGGGGTTAAGCAACCTACACAAACAAAGTTTGATTCATCCCTCTTGGATGAGTATAAACAAAGATTACAACAGAATCCAGCCGTCATGGATTGGCTTCTGAACGTGAGAAAGTTCACACCAGAAGCAATCAAAGTGCTAGAACTTGGTGTGGATTACAACCAATTCAACACGATCCCACATTTTGACAGAAATCATAAATTGACAGGAGTACAAAGACGTGATCCACAATGGACAAAAGAATCAGGAAAAGACAAGTTCTCCTACATCACAGGAAGCAAACCTGGGCTCATCAATGGGCATAATGTATTTATACAAGGGAACAAGCAATGTATTATCTTCGAGGGTGGGTATGACGTTGGTGCAGCCCTATCTTATGGAATCAACAAGTCCTTCCCACTGGGTGTCCCTGGTGCAAAGATGCGTAAAGATAAGTGGATTGATGATCTTGCTACTTTTGACACTATCTATATTTGGTATGACTCAGATCAGGCAGGAACCTCCGGTGCCTATGATCTCGCACTTAGACTCGGATTAAAAAGATGCAAGAGGATCATAACTCCTCTAGGATACAAGGATATTAATGAGTGTTTGATCAATGGTGTGCCAAAGAAGGACATCATAGATGCGATCACCTCGGCACAGCATTTCTCAGTGTCAGGTGTGTCATCCACAATTGACTTTGTGGAAGAAGTTGTGAATGGTAGCAAGGATGAACACAAAGCCCTTGGAGCCATTACTGGGTTACAGGCATTTGATAAAATGATGAAAGGATTCAAGCTTGGAAAAATATCCTTATTCTCAGGATTTCCTGATGCTGGCAAAACTACTTTTGCTAAGTATTGCTATTATAATATTGCCCTCAGAGGTGACCCAGTTCTCATATTCTCAATGGAGACGGAACCAGAAGTTTTAATTGGTGACATGGTTTCCATCATGGGCAATAAATCTAAATACACCATGCAACCTTCTGAGATTAGATCACTTGTCACTAAAATTAATAATGAAGTTCCTATTCACTGGTACAACTTTAAAGGTGAGGAGACACAGCTAACCTGTGATGCCCTCATCCAGTATGCCAAAGCTTGTAGGGATAGATATGGGGTTAAGTATGTTCTCTTGGATGATTTTTCTTTTATCAGTAACAATTCTTCTAATAAGTATAAAACTGGTGTAGAGAATGATGACAAGATCTTCTTGGATCTTCAGGATTCCTTCAAGAGATTGGACATGCACCTTTCAATGATTGCTCACATCAAGAAACCTGAATCATCCAAAGAGGAGAGCAAAATGCCTGGGATGTCAGACCTGAAAGGATCTGGAGCTGTGATGTACAAACCAGACTACATAATCATGGTTCACAGAGATCGGGACATTGACATGCCAGAAGAAGAACAGAAGTTTGTGGAGATTGGCATTGTCAAGAACAAGCCAGGAAATAAAAGAGGAAAGATCAGATTAAAATATAATACTGATACCTGCCAGTATGAGGAGATTTAAAATGCCAGATATTTGTATGTGCACCAATGAAGGTTGCCTATTGTCGAATAGATGTTACAGATCTATAGCTATTCCAGATCCATACAGTCAATCATGGGCACACTTTGACTATGTGGATGGGTGTGAATATTTCATTGATGTTATGAGTGATTTTAACAAGACAGCATTTGATCTCGGAGATGAATCAGAACCATTTAGGGGGTAAATATGGCAGACAATAAAATTTATAGGTATGTCGGGATTACCGACACACATGGAAAAGAAGTCAACAAACAGGTGTGGAACAATGTTATACTTCCTTTCATCAAGGACTATAAGCCTGATGGAGTGATCCACTTTGGTGATGTTGGTGACTTTGATGGGATCTCTCACTGGAACAGAAACAAGAAACTGAAGATTGAGGGCAAGAGGATCAAGTCAGACATCAAGGATGCCTGTAAGATCCTGACAGATATTAATGAGAATACTCCAAAAGACTGTAAGAAGGTGGTAATACTTGGAAACCATGATGGATGGGTTAAGGCATACGTTGAAGAGCATCCAGAGTTGGATGGAGTCTTTGACTTGGAGAAAGATTTTGCAGAACTCGGATGGAAAGTCATCCCAGAAAACGGAATATATAGACTTGGCAAGCTATTATGCTTTCATGGAATGTACACCTCAGAATTTCATACCAAAAAGCACCTCACAGCCTTTGGTAAAAACTGCATGTATGGGCACATGCACGACCATCAAGTTTACACACTTTCACAGTATGAGGGTGAACACATGGCTCAGAGTATTGGTTGCCTTTGTAATAAGGGTGCTGAATACCTTAAAGGAAAGCCAACGAGATGGGTTCATGGATTTGCGCTGATCAACTACCAGCCATCCACTAATTTGTACTGGGCTTCATTCCAGAAAATAGTTTGTGGAACCTATGTCTACAACGGAAAGAAATATAAATGATTGAACTACTAATTGCAGTTATATTTCTTCTAATAATAGAAAGGACTTTTAGATGCTAGAGAGACTTTTAGATGCTCCCTATTACTCACTTGACTGTGAGACTTGCCCAAAAGACAAGACTTTCACAAAAAAAGCTGAGATTAAAGAGGCAGCTCTTCATTTCAAAAAGAATGACATCATCTGCATTTCTTTTGCATATCCTGGTGGTTCTTTTGTAATGACTAAAAGTCAAATACTTAGTGAGATAGACACATTCAAGAAACTGATGCTAGATAGAAACATGAAAAAGATCGGGCACAATCTAAAGTTTGATGTAAAAACTATCACTGAGTGCTTCCAGGTTCCTGTCTATGGATTTCTAGCTGACACAGCAATCATGGCTCATCTCCTGGATGAAACAGGGAGTCACAAGCTAAAAGATCTAGCCCTTAGATATCTTGGGATCCAAATGGAAAAATATGAAGAGCAGACAGATTTGCTGGCTTACTGCAAAAAAGACTCAGAGGCTACCTTGGCACTGTATGAACTATTTATGAAGAAACTCATTGCAGAAAATCTACATATTTGTCTATTAACTGAAATGAAAGTTCTCCATGTGATGTACAAAGCTGAGGTAAGGGGTATTGAGGTTAATACTGAATATCTAATAGCCCTCTATGACAAGTATAGCAAACACAGGGACAAGATTGAGAAGCTTGTCTTCAAACAGGTTAAGAAAGTTATTGACGAAACATTCACCTCGGCAGAACTGAATCAAGAGTTCCTAGCTTATGAGGCAATGTCAAAGAAAGACAAGAAATCTAAAGAATTTATGATCAAACTGATGTCATCTGGAGAATTTAACATAGATTCCCCAAAGCAGTTGGCTGAAGTGATGTACTCTCACATGGGTTTGCCAGCAGGGGAGACCTTATCGACTGACAAGAGAGCAATGTCAGACTTATCCTTTCAGGGGTTTAGGTTTGCTGACTACATTCAAGCTTATAAGAACTGGGCTAAATTGTGTGAGCATATTCAAAAGATAATTGATTCAACAATTGATGGAAAAATCCATGCTAACTTTAGCACAAGAGGGACTGAGACAGGAAGGTTTTCCTGTAGCAATCCAAACTTACAGCAGATCCCCTCAAAGACAAAGGCAGCAATCAGACTTAGAAATGCCTTCTATGGTGATCTAATTGTTGCAGACTATTCAAATGTAGAATTGAGACTACTGGCACATTTCACTGGAGACAGAAAACTCCTAGAGGTCTATAGACCTGGGGGAATTGGTGATCTCCATGAGGCAGTCTCAAGAGAGCTTGGAGTTGACAGAAGAATTGCAAAGGCAATAAACTTCGGGATCTCCTATGGCATGGGATCAAAGAAGCTTGCAGCAGAGCTAAGAATTACTCCAGAGCAAGCAAAGCAATACATAGATCACTGGTATAATACATACACTGAAGTTAAAAAATGGAAAGCCATGATTGAGAGAACCATTTGTAAATATGGTTACATCTCTTGCATGGGTGGAACAAAGAGAAGATTTGATGTAAAACCTTATCTCTATAATTATGGGAGTGAGGTCAAGATCAAACCTTCCTGCATGAAAGACTACTATTCAGCAATTAGGGAGGGGATTAACTTTGTTATACAAGGCAGTTCAGCACATATCACTAAGCTTGCAATTAATGCTCTTGCTGATGAAAGAATCGTACTACAGGTACATGACGAAATTGTTATATCAAATCCTAAACGAAGTGTCGAGGAAATACAACAGATACTCAGTAGTGTGGTTAGTTGCAAATGTCCGATTACAGCGGAAGTTAAGAGAGTTAAGAACTGGGGGGAAGCAAAATGATTACAACTCTGATATTTTATCTTAGTCTTTGGTTTCAGGTTGCTTTTATCCCGATCTTAGTTGCTATTGCACTAATTGGAGGTTATTTTGGATGTCTGTAGATATTGATATTGTATTGGAAACATATAAAGAAATTAGAGCTGACGGCACCTGTTATATTTGGGAGGATGGTAAGATCAAACAGCAATTCCCAATATGCTCTGGGGGTCACGGAAAAGGATGGCTGGAGATTGGATCCTATGCAATTAGGGGCTTAATTTCACCAGAAAGAATTGACAAGATCCCAGGATCAGTTGCATATCAGACAGATGGCTACGGATGGGCTGCACCCTTATCACCTCTCTTTGGAAGCCATAGGCTAGGCATCTGGATGCACCCTGATGGCAATGTACCTGGATCACTGGGCTGTGTGGTATGGACTATGCCAAAAGAGTTTAATGTTGCCCTCTATTCCTACTTATTAGCGGCACTAAAGGTACAGAGTTCCATACTAGTTTCAGTCAGAAAAACATGGTTAGACTAAGTTTCAAAGTAGTACCATATATAAGGAGAGTGTTAGAATGAAACCACAGGAATATAATGATTTGGCAGACAAAATATGGAATGATTTGAAAGTGATCAGAGACAAAAAGTCACATGACTACGCTTCAAATGAGGACACCCTGAGAAACTTCAAGGTGACTGCTACAATTCTTGGTCAGCTTGGATTTCAAGTCAAAGGGGAAGAGATTAAATCATCTGATGTTGCCTTGTTCTTTGAAGTGATCAAGATGTGTCGGAGAGCAAACCTCAGAGGTAGACAGCCTGACAATGAGTCAGTTCTGGACTCAGTTGAGGACAATGTTAATTATACTTGTCTGCAATATGCTTGTTTACTTGACGAGAATAAGAGCCCTGTGACTCAGCAAGAGATCCAGCAAGAAGTGGGGATTGAATTTGACAATAAGAGTCTCGAAGAGGAATATGTAAACGGGTATGAAAGATGGTGCAACTCTAATGGAGAGCCTGGTGGAGTTATCTATATTGAAAAACCAAACTGGAAAGTAAAAGGTTTATTAGAAGTTGGAAAGAGCTATCAAGCTGCAAAGGACAGTTCAGTTGTATATAACTTCCTTGGAAAGGAAGCAGATAGTGGATTATACATCTTTAGTTCAGATAGTGATCTTAATCCCAGATATTTTACTAATGCTGGGTTAGATATGCTGGATCTAGTGGAGGTGCCAAATGTTTAGTTTTCAAGTAGGGCAATACTATAACCTACCTGGATTTGCAACACCTCTTAGATTTGAATATAAAAATCAAGCTACAGGTGAATTAGTTTTCCTATTCACAGGGGATGGAACTTTAAGGTTCTTCCATTCAGAAGAAATAAATTTAGAGGAGGTCTCCTATGCCATACATAGCCCCGAGTGATAGACAGGAACTATATGATAATGTACGTTATCCAGAAACAGCAGGGGAATTGAATTTCTGCATCACAAGTCTCATTGACTGCTACCTTTCAGTTTCAAAGAACTATCAGGCAATCAATGATTGTCTTGGTGCACTAGAGGGTGCCAAACTGGAATTGTATAGGCGTGTTGCAGCTCCTTATGAGGACAAGAAAATTGTAGCAAATGGTGAAGTATACTCGGAGGACACTTTAAAATGAATGAATTTGGAATGATCATTATTAATTACAATCAACCAGAGCTAACTGATGACCTGCTGGTTGACATAAGATCACAGGATGTTTCCTTTGATCTCACTGTGCTTGATAATGGTAGTGATCAACCATACATGAAAGCTTCACAGAGAAATGCTAGGAATGAAGACTTGAACAGAGTATGGAACAAATTCCATGAAGAGAGCAATCACAAGTATCAGTGCTTCTTAAATAATGACACAAGGATTACAAAGAATTTTGTGTCAGACACGATCAAGGTATTTGAGAAAGAACCTACAGTTGGTATCGTGGTGCACATCACAAATGATCCCAACTTTTGTAGACCATCAGAGCTTAACTATAAGATCCTGGATAATCCATCCTATCAAGGATGGGATTTCACAATTAGGAGAGACCTGTACAAAAGTATCCCAGAATCATTAAGGGTATTTGGTGGGGATACCTACCTGTTCTCCTGGATCCTAAAACAAGGATTCAAGTTTGCTGTTCTATATAGTTCTCCTATCATTCATTATAGATCAAAGACAGTTAGGGCTAGAGATGATTGGAAAGAACTAAGTATACAAGATCAAACAAAGTATGATGAGATAAGAGTGATTGAGAAACTAGGATCCCTGTTACCATTGAATGTTGCTAGAGGAATTGGAGATCATCTACCACCAGCTGACATGCTACTACCACAGATGGTCTATAGAGAGTTAATAGACAAAGACCTCAGATTCTACCAAGAGATGTTGACAAAGATTAGATGCAATCAATCCTTTGCATACACTCGTTGGGGTGATGGAGAATGGTTTGCAATTGAAAAGAGACAGGGGTACAACTGTGATAAGTGCAATTATTACCCTAGTCTTGGAATTGCACTTGAGAAAATAGTTGAAAAGAAACAAGACTATTATATGGGAAGAGGAAAAGATAAGAACCTATATTCAGCAGCTAGTAAGTATCAACAGGATTGGCAATCAGCAGAGGTTTTCATTGATGCAGACTATACTGGTAACCTTGATCTTTTCATAGATGTTTTGAAGACTAAGCATGTTGTCTACATTGGAAACAAGGATCTTAAAAAGCTACCCTTTGTTGATGAGTTCATTGAGATCCCACAGGCTAATGTCTGGAATTTTAAAGACTCAATTATGAGCAAGATCAGAGCAACAATGACAGATGACCACAAGATCTACCTGTTTTCAGCTGGAATGGCATCAAATGTTTTCATTCATGAGTTGTGGAAAAGCAATGACTGTAATACATACATTGATGTTGGATCTGTCTTTGATAGATATGTTGGAAAGACAACTAGGAGCTATCAGAAATTAATGCCAGAAATTAAGGAGTTAAAATGAGTGACCTTGATGAACTAGACCTACTAATGGATGAGCTATCACAAAAGAAGCACATCTCAGTTTCCCAGATCGGGCAAGTCAAAAGATGCCCTCGGCAATGGGTTTATAGATACATAGAAGGAAAGAAAGTTGCCCCTGGGATTGCCTTGATCACTGGTTCATCATTCGACGAAGCAATGAACATGAACTACACTCAAAAGATTGAGACCAAGACTGATCTACCAGTTGAACAGATGGTTGACAAGTTTTCTGATGAGCTAGATCGTAGAGTTGAAGAGCTTGAGGATCCAGAAGAAAAGAAAGAAAAGGGTGTGATCAAAGATGTCTTTACGGCAGGGATACCTCTCTTTTGTAATCAGATTGTATCGAAGGTGCAACCAATCAAAGTGCAAACGAAGGTTCTCATCCCTCTGGATGACCAGTTTGATTTTCTTGGATTTCTGGATTTGGAGACTGAAACAAAG